>Ga0196899_1000823_pt1 | contig 15781 bp, 16 predicted proteins | sample VirMetDEL_Sep_01_FD_169095 | JGI IMG/M metagenome (GOLD analysis project Ga0196899, IMG submission 169095) | Aqueous microbial communities from the Delaware River and Bay under freshwater to marine salinity gradient to study organic matter... | ecosystem: Environmental > Aquatic > Marine >... | reverse complement strand
GTGGCATTAGAAACAATTTCAGGGTTGTTCTAATGTATGTTCTAGTGCTCATAATGTTCTTTGAAGATAGGTATAAGATCCAAGGTCATCATACATTCTTTCCAAGTCAGGTTGCTTGCCATGAGTTTGCAGCTCCACTTAAAAAAAGACTTATGGACACTAGACCTTCACCTAACTCTGATGTAAAATACTATTGTTTTGAAGTTCCAAAAGAGGTTTAAATGAAATACGACCCAGTAAACAGCCCAGCACATTACAAGTTAAGTGGTGGTATAGAGTGCATTGATTATATCAAACAGGTGCTAACCCTTGATCAGTTCATTGGTTACTGCCACGGTAATATGATCAAGTATCAACACAGATACATGTACAAGGGTAACCCTGTTCAGGATATGGAGAAAGCAGAGTGGTATCTAAACAAAATGTTAGAGGCAATGGAGGAAAAGCACAAATGAAACCATACGAAGAAGGTCTAAAGGCTTTTAGAGAAGGCGACTTAGGTAACCCTCATAAGCCAAGTACCAAGCAGGGCAGGGAGTGGGAGATGGGCTTTAACAAAGCTTACTTCCGTAACCTTGAAAGGGTTAAGTTGAATGAACAAAAACAAAAAGAGTCTTGAAGAAGAGGCCAAAAGTTACAGGCAGAAAAAAATAAAGCCACCGCTTAAAAGCAAAGCACTTACATCTCGTAGGTACTTAGCTGGTCAAGCGATGGCTGCACTGTTATCAAGATCTCCAGGACATGTTCACAAAGGAGATATAAAACGTGAGTCATATGATTGGGCAGACTTTATGTTAGAGGATGATGAAGATTAGCGATCTAACCAACTATCATAACTATTAACCATTGCATCTAGGGTATTCAGCTGTTCAAGATTAAAGTCTTCAACATTATCTGGATACCCTGGTTTTTCTGTGAGTATCTCTAAGACAGCCCTAACTTTTCTTTTATTAGAGCTCATTATCTTGTACATCAATCCTAGCTCAGGGTTACCTGTTGCATTAAGACCCATAGACATATATTCTTTGGTAGATTTTCTCATGTCATTAAACATCAGTTGAGCCATACGTCTTTTTATTTCTGGAGTTCCCTGTTTAAACTTTGGATTAAGTAGTAGTTTTTTAGAGTGATATTCTGCCATACTATTGAAGGCCCTGTTAAACTCGTTGTTAGCTATAGCTACCGAAGACTGACCCTCTACAGTCCAATCATTGATGCCAGCAAGATTAAGAACTCTTTTGGTAGAGTTCATTTTAATAACTCTAGACCCTGCAAATTTACCTACATCCACATCCCTAGTACCCTCTACAGCACTAAATTTTTGTGGTGCTAAAGGTTCTCCAGCCATAACTGCATACACTTGATCTAAGTATTTTAGACTTTCATTAAGTAGGCGGTTACCTTGCTTCTTATCAATATTAACATAAGCTTCACCTAAGGTTAATCCTATGGCAGCATTGACAGGTTCAAAGGTTCTAGTAAGACCAGATGAAGCTAGCCCTGCCATACCATACCCTATCTCAGATACCACTTCCGTAACAGGTTTAGCATCTGAGTTGGGATCTTTGGATCTAAAGATAGCATTCCAAAGGTCTGCTGCATTACTGCCAGTGTTTTCTAATTGCCTTGTCAGCTGATTCAACCCTAGTGTATCTCTTATAACTTTAATTTCAGACTCTGATAAATCTTGGTTTAAGTGGGATTTAGCTTTCCATCTAGCCATAGCTTTAATATACGAGACAGGAAAATCAAACTGGTAAGTTACAACTTCTCCTGTCGATTCATCAACAGTTTCAAATACATCTAAACCATTTTCAATATTTTCTATTTCTTTGGGTACCATAAACCCAACCGCAGTTGCAGTTACTAAACCCCTTGCAAAAAGTTCTTGATTGGTTCTTGCCTTAGTAGTGTCTGTTTCATTTCTTTTAATTGCTCTAACAGCTAGTGTGATCCCTGTGTGATCCGAAATATTAGAAACCGTGTTGTTAAAAAACTTACCGAAGGGTGCAAGATAACCTATTCCAGGCACATTACGAGTTCTTTCTATTAGGCGTGCTAAGTCACTCACACCTAGTAGATCAGAGTCCTGAAAGGATCTACTAAAGACAGCACGTTCTGTTTCATCAATAGCTTTTATCTCAAGTTTTTTATAATCTGGAGATTGCATTAACTCAAAAGCATCGGGTCTGGTCATCAGCTCTGAGTAGCTCATGTCCATATACAACCTGATATTTTTATCTAGTTGGTACATAAACTCTTGAGCTTTAGTCATAGTGTCCTGAGCATAGACCATGTTCACAGCTTGAACTCCGTCCACAAATTCAGTAAACTTTTGATTCCCAAAAGATTTGTTGAAATCAAAACTAAGTCTTTGTTCTACACCCCCAGATATTTCTCTGGACATGGCACGACCTACATCGGGTCGTGTATCTAAGTAGTTTAAAAATACTTCAAGTGTAGTATTATTATCTACAAGGTTACGTATTTTTTGTCCTTGCATAGCTATAAGGTGCGAAGCCGCTCTGGTGTTACCAGTTAAAGCCAACATCTGAGCTTGAACTAAATCAGTTGCACTATTTGTCATAGTCGCAACCTTCCAACCCCTGACGTTTAAAGCAGTGGTACCTAAGTTAGAGACAATTCCCCTAATTAAATTATTTTGTAGGTCTGTAGCACCACTACTCATCAGTGGCTTCTTTTTCTTTGCCTCTATTGTAAGGCCTAATTCTTCAGCATAGTCTATTAGTGTAACCTTTGTCAAATCTGAACTGCCGTTTTTCTTTTTCATCACACTTCCGACATCAGCAATAACACCTAAGTTTCTACCAATATCACTAGCCTTCCTAGCAAAGACTTCCCCAAAAGTTTCTAGTGTTAATTCTTTACCCTTAGTTGCTTTGGTAATACCAGTCAAATCTTTAAGGGCTTGAATAAGATCTTCAGACTCAGTTTGAGGCATGTTTAAGATCGTGTCTGTAATCCAGTCAGACTTATTTTCATACATATCTGGATCTGTAAAAAACAAGTTACGTTCTGCAAAAATTTCAGCTAGGCCTTTCCAGTTACCATCATCGTCACCTTTTATAAGTGCGAAAAAAGCCTGATCAGAAATTTCATCTAAGCTTCTACCAGCTATTACTTTTTTATCCCAAGAGTTACCTTCACGACTTAAAAATTCAATAGAGTTTTTAAGCTCTTTACCTATACCTGTTGTTGTAGGATCTGGAGTAGCTTCACTAGCTAGTTTTAGACCAGATAAACCCTTTAAGCCAACAGTGGTTGCAGCGATGCCACCTGCACCAAGGCTAAATGCACCCGATAAAAAAGTTTGCATACTGTTATACTCTTCTTGAGCACCAGTTTTTAGTAGGGCTGTTTGATAACCTACATCAGTTAGCATACCAGATGCTATGTCAACAGTTGTAGCTGCACCAATTTCGGCAAGACCTGATTTTGTAGTTAGATTTTTAATAACAGTTGTTGTTGTATTATTTTGAACAGCTCGTTTTGCTAAAGCCTGACTGGCCTCTACAGAGCTTTTTATAAAAACTTTATCTGCTGCTTTCTTAGCAACTTTTTCAGTCACACCTTTAGACATCTGCCTACGAAACTCGTTGATAGCTGCTTTACGTGCAGCAGCATTACCCAACCTAAAGGTAGCACCACCTGCAAGTTTCCCCGCAAAGCCACCAACAATATTCATAGGATCTAGAAAACCTTGGCGTACATAGTCCCAAGTACCCGATGCCTTTTCAGCAAGGGTTGTATCTTTACTGTAGAGGTCGGCCATATCTTTTTCTAAAAAAGAATAAGCAGCCCCAGCTTTTACTCTATCTTCTTCAGAAGCCCCAGCTAGCCAAGACAATTCCTTGCCAGCTCTAACAGTGTTACCTCCGCTAAAACCCCGCATATTATTCATAAACATACTTACAACTTCTTCTTTATCCGTACTAGAATAATCAGAACGATTTCGTGCTTCCATGTAGGGTATGATCACATCGTCATAGACATCAGAACCTGCTAAGTCGTACTCAGAAAGTTTAACTTCAGTTAGCTCTTCTTCAGGTTCTTCTTGAGGGGGTTTTTCAGGAAGCTTTTCTTGAGTGGGTTCAACAGCTATCGGTATTTCTGGTTCACTTGAAACATCAGTACCATAACGTTTATTTAAAGACTCTTTAAAAAGTTCATCTAATGTTTTAGCCATTATTGAGTTTCCCAGTAGCTTCTTGCTCTAGTTAAACCAGGATTTTCATTTAGTTTAAAAACATTCTGACCCCCAGCTGTCAGCAGATGATTGTAAACGTCTTGACCAAACTGTGTATATAAGTAAGGATCTATTACCCCACCTTTTGAATTCTCTAGTGCCTTTAGAATTAGGCTATATTCTGTTTGATCTTCTTTTTCAGCCGCCCGATTTGCGGCGGCGCTTGCGTAATTTTTAAGTTGAGTGTTGTAATATTTTTCTTGTTTTTCCCAAATCTCAAAATTAGTACCTTCATAGACATCAGAACTTATAACTAGGCCAGGTATTTCTTGCGTAACTTGTGCCCTCTCTGTTGCTGCTGCCAAGAGTTCATCAAATCCTTGCCCAGTTGGATCATTTATTGCTGCCATTACGTCCCCTGTAGTATTATAAGTACTAACTGCAGAAGAAAAATTCTCACCCCCTGTGACCTCATATAACATCATAATATCTTCACCCGAAGGTTTAAACTTACCATCAGAATCTTTTTGAGCTGCTCTAATACTTCCAATAATTGTTGAAGCCATTGCAGGATTTTGTGCAACCCTACCTAAAAATCCCTCAGAACCTTCTGCACCGGCTATCATTGCAGCAAGAGATTTAAGGTCTGACTGCTGTTGAGGGGTTCCTGGATTTCGGTTTAAACCAAGATCTTTTGCTATGTTTTGAACAAGTTTATATCGTTCTGTCATAGAGCTAAGATTAAACTGTTGTTCAGCTCTTTCTTCAGCCCTTCTTCTACGTTCATTTTCTTCTTCTCTTAGCTTTGCATCTTTAGCCCTCTCATCAGCGGCTACCTTATCTTGTAGGCCAAGTTGTACACCAGTCCAAAACCCCATCACATAGCTCCTTTAGACATTAAACCTTTAGGTTTTTCTTCTTCTTCTTTTGGCTCTTCTTCTTTTGGTTCTTCAGGTTCACTATTAACCTCAGTTTCAGGTAAATCTACATCACCCTCTTCTTCGTATTGAGCAAGAATTTTTGAAGCTTCTTTTCTGCTTATCTGATCTCTAAGTCCTTTAGGATCGTCATCATCATCTTCGATACCTTCATCATACTCTATACCAGCCATCTTAGCTATACCTAGTATAAACTCGTGAATAATAGGTGAGATGAGTAGAGATACATCTATAGTGTGGCGACCTTGTATTACTCCATTTCTTACAATACCCTCTGTAAGAGTTTGTATATCTAAGCCAAGTGCTATTAATGCTATTATAGATTTAAGCTTCTTGGGATTATCTAATTCTTTTAAATGAAACATAAGTGCTTCTTCAGGATCACTAAACTCTGCAGGATTTTCCCAAGGGTAGTTTTTAGGTTCTGTAGTCAAAGATTGTCCAGGAATAGGTGCATTAAACATTACTTATTTCTCCCGCCAATTATAAATAGGTTTAGCATTACTTAAGCCTTGTCTAGGTTTAACACCTGCAGCTTTACTAGCATACCAAGGAGACCAACCTTTTTCTGCAACCTTATCTAAAGCAAACTGTATCTGCGCCGTAAGTCCACCGACAGTGTTATCTGAAATAAGAGATCTTCCAGTTTGAGTTTCATACTCATTACCAAGACCACCTCCAGTAAACAGCTGAGTTGGCCCAAAAGAAGCCTCCCTGCCACCTAAAGAACCTTTACCTTTTCTTGGTATCTGAGATTGATATGTAGTAGAGTTTAAACCCTCCCCACCAAAAACAGTTAAAGCAACATCTGCGGGTATATTTCTTAGTTTAGCTTCAGTCTTAATAATGTTTTCCATAGTAACTGCATCTAATGCCATACTCCCATCAGTAGGAGTAGTTTCTCCAAGCTCTTCCATAGACATATTTTTTTCTTCTTCAGTCATACCTAAGCCAGTAGTTTTCTCAGGCGGTATGCTGGTTTTAAACATGTCTTCTATACCTTGATTGGCCTTAAAAATAATATTATATAAACTAGTTCCAATACCCTCCTCTGATTCAGGTACAGTAGATTTTCTACTGTCTGGAACAAGCCCACTATTAAGCAGGAGTTTATCTGAATCTTCATCACCCAAAGCTGTAGGCACTGATTTTTGTCCAAACCCTTTTTCTGCGAAGCGTGCTATAGCAGCTTCCCTAGCAGTCATTAAACTTTTTCTATATGAACTCATTCTTGATACCTTTATTTTATTAACTAAACAAAATGTTGGTGTAAGTACGCCACTTGTTTGTTTCTTCTTGATCTCTTCTAGCTTCAGCATACTCGTCATACTTCTTGTCTGCAAGTACAATTTCTAGTGCACGATCCTTATCCCTGTCACTAGATCTGTAAGCATAATCCATAAGATCACGTTCTCTTTGCCAGATTTGATCCATTGTAGCTTGAGTGAACTGATTAGCTGCTGTAGCATTTGCAGCATTAGCTTGATTTTTAGCTGCAGTATTTAAGGTAGCTACATTTTGTTTCCATTGAGCATTAGCCTGAGCCACAGCTAATCTATTAGTGGCATTAAACTGATTACGTGCCTCTTGCATAGATGCATTAAATTGCTTAGCTGCATTTTTTTGACCAGCATTAAACTGCTTCATGCCGTTCTTTTGAGTGGCATTAAATTGGCTTACCTGAGTTTTCATAGTGGCCATAAACTGCTTAGTCTGATTCTTGGAAGAAGCATTAAACTGTCGTTCTGCATTTTCAGCAGCTTGATCTGACAAAAGGGATTGCTGTATAGCTTGCTGCTTAAACATGAGGGCTTGTTGTTTATTATCTAAATTAGCCATATCCATGTCTAAAAATGCTTTAGCATTCTGAACTTTAGCTTGCTGCTCATTACTTAAGTTAGCCATATCCATAGCTGCTACTGCTGCAGCATTTTGTAGGGTAGCCCCTTGTTCAGCACTAAGCTCTGCAAGCCCTACTGTTTTCATAAGCTCTGAGTTGTGAATCTTAGCTTGCTCTCCCGCAGTAAATGTAAGATCAGCAGCATCAGCAAATCGTGCAGCATTAGCCATAGCTGTTTGCTGCTTGTTGTCAATCTTTTTACCTTGTAGTGCGGCCTCTAGCTGTGCATTAGCTAAGTAAGCTTGTTGCTTAGAGTTCATGTTAGCTAAGTTGACTTGCATCTCATTAGCATTATCTTGTAAGACAGCTTGCTGACGGTTATTAAGGTTAAGATTATTAACCTCTGCATAACGTGCAGCTTCCGCAATATTAGTTTGTTGTTGATTAGAGAGGTTCTGTCCTTGTAGAGATGCTTTGATCTGTGCGTTAGCTAAAACAGTCTGTTGCATGTTAGAAAGATTTTGTGTCTGCAATGAAAAAGCATTCTGAGAATTTTGCAATGCAGTTTGTTGTTCAGCATTAAAGTTTGCAAGTTCTACACCCTGTTGAGCAGCAGCATTAGATAGTGAGATTTGCTGTTGCCTATTGAGGTTGTCCATCTTCATACTACGGAAAGCATCAGCATCTTTAGATGCAATAGGCAAAGCTGATTCCATAGCTGCTTGAAGAACAGCAGCACCTGCCATAGACGAAGAGCCTAGACCACGAGCCGCCATTGTAGAGTTAGCAGCCCGCATCGCTCCTGCAGCCCATGCTGGTGTACCATCATCAAATTGCTTCATAAGATTTGCAAGCTGACCTTGTACAGTATCTTGCGCTTCAATCTTACCTTCTTTAAACTCTGCTAGTGTACCATCGTCTACGTTAAAAGATTCAAGTTTAGCTGCGACTGCTGTAGCATCGTCACTAAGACCGTCCATAGTCATAGCTTCAGCAGCAGCCATTTCAGACTCAGCTATCTGTGCTGGTTCTGGAATTTCCTCTGGTTGTACAGAAGTCTGAGCAGCTTTAATGTTATCAGGGACATTAGCTTGAGCTATCTGACTCTTTACTGCCTTTTCATCTAAGCCTTGAGCAGTAGCTAACTCTTTTGAAGAAACTTGACGTTTACCTGCCGTAACCTCTTCAACAAACTCAGGGTCCATAGTAGCTGCATCAGCTACCGCATCTTTGGACAGTTCACCCTGTGCAGCATCTATCTGTGCTTCATCAGATACTTCCCCTGTTGCACCCTTACCACTTATCTGCCTTTTAGTATCATCTGTTACTTTATCAGAACTAAAAGTTGATGTTTTAACATTGCCTCCGACAACCGCTGTTTCAGTTTTTCCTGTACCAGCTACACCTACTGTAGGTGCTTTACCCTTAATAGTCCCTACCTTTGGGTCAATTATTGTGCCTTTAGTTTTAGGATTAATTTTGTCTACTTTTTGTTTTACAACTAAAGATTTTGGATCTTTAAGTGACTTTTGTACAAGCTTTTGTTGAGATTTTAGGTTAGCATCTTGATAAGCTTTAGCTTTTGTATTATATTGTCTTAACTTTTTTTGGTAAGCTTGAAAAGATCTTTTCTTTTTCATATAAGCATTATGATCTTTACGCCACTGCGCCCTTTGGGATTCTGGCTGATCGTTGTAGCTACCACCAGTCCACTCTCCAGGATCTTGTACGGGAGTGGGAGCAACACCAGGAGCTTTAGGCATACCACCTTTAGCAAAACCTATACTGCCACCCTCAGATGCATAGTGAGGATCACCAACTTTTTTTAGCTCTGCAGCATTACGAAGAATACTCTGAATTTGAGATGCAGATGCAGAGCCTTCATTTTGAAGTTTCTTCAATACTTCTTGTTGTGCTGTACTAAATCTTGCCATGTTTTTTATCCATTTACTACTTCGTTAAGACCCCAGATCATTCCTGCTACACCACCTACGAATATTACTACTCCGACTGCCAGTGATATACCCCAGAATAATCTGTCTCTTTGCTTTGCTTGTAATTCTAACGCTTCTTTGTGTCTTTGTCTAGCTGCTGCTTGTTCTTTTACAACGAGATCCCACATTCCTGGTGGTCCATAAAGTTGACAAGCTGACCTTAACTCATCCATACACTCTTTGTGTTTCATCTTAGCTTGTGCAATTGCAAAGCCTTCTTCTTCAGACGAACTTAACCTACCTAGTGGGCCTTTATGCGCACCCTTTTCAGCTAGTTGAATCTCACTATCTAACTTAGCTAACTTACCAAAGTGAGGCAGTAAGTCTGCTACATCACTACCAGCTTTAACTGCAGAACTAACTGCACCAGCTATCTTAGTAACTGCACCTGCTAAAGCTAATACTTCTATCATTATGGCAAACCTTTTTATTCATTTCTGTCTGCCATCTTTTCTACTGATGATCTTATTGCTTTTATGTTTTCGTCTATACGAGCTAGTGATATTGCTTGGTTTTGTACGGACACTTCTATGCGTCCAATACGTTTTTCTAGTACGATGATTTCTTCTCTGTTATTCTCTATGTCAGACATCATCATACTGACTGTCCATACGATAGCTGCTCCTTGAACAAGTAAGCCAAAGATTAGTGTAATCGGTACAGACTTGCTCAAGTGCCAGCTATCTTCAGACATTATTCAGCTTCCAGTGCTGCTAGCCGTGTTTCCAAAGCCTCTATTTTAGCGATAGCTTCTTTTAAAGCTGCTGTTAAAACGGGAACAATTTTGCTTTGGTCAATTCCTTGATACACAGGTTCGCTTCCTGTCGCAGTCCAAGTATAGCCTTCTTCTAACTCTTCAGGTTCAGTAGTACCCGCTTCAACAACTTCACCCGCTGCGTCAAGTATGTCGCCAACAGCATGTGTTTCATCTTTCACACCATCGATGGCTTCGGGTACAACCGTTTGAGTTTCATGGGCAATAAAGCCATCAACAGTTAAATCAGCATCCGAAATAAAATTAAACCGCTTAGGTGAAAGCTGCTTTACCCTCTCAATACCATCTGTAATATCGACAACATTTTCCTTTAGACGGTAGTCAGAAGATGTGACGTAGGAAGTAGCATTGCCATCGGTTCGGATACTCCCAACAATACCATTCGGGTTCATAAAGTTTATTTGGCGTCTGCTTGCAGTTGATCCAAATCTCAAGCCCATAACAGCGTTAGTGCTGCCTGTTCTATCATCGTTAATATAAAATCTATGGACGTAAGAAACGCTCGTTTCTGTCTGGCTGTTCATAGCCATCCTATTTCCATCCATAAGCGCCAAACAAGGGTCGCTGCTATAATTAATATCTGTAGTGTTATCAGCCGCAGCATTAATATGAAAATCTAAATGCTTTCGCCCGAAGGTGGTATGGTTGCGAGTTGCAATGGCAGCTTTACCTACGTTATTACTATTACCAAAAACAATACGTTTGTTATAATCGTTTGATGTATCCCCTATAAATATACCATCATCATCTGTCGAGTTAGATACATGTAACTGATATGCGGGATCTGATTCTCCAATCCCAACATTACCGCTGCTGATTCGCATGGCTTCTGCATCTGATGTACCAAAGGTAAGTGCAGGTGTAGTACCGCCTGTTGCACCAATTCGTGCTTGTTCTTCGGTACTGCGCATCCCAAAGACAATTTGACCGCCAACAGTGGTATTAGAATTAGCTGGATTTTCTAAATAAATAGTTGGTCCAACCCCAACTTGCCCATCGGTTGCTGTAGCAGAGTATGCTGTAGAATCTGTCTTTTTTAGATGCAGTAAGCTGTCTGGTGTAGCATGTCCAATTCCAACGTTACCTGTCGATAAGATGCGTATATGTTCTGCGCCATTAGTTTCAAACGCTAGATTATCTACAGCACGAATTTCAAGCTGATCGCCAACAGCATTTAGACCATGTTCTGCAGCATTACCACCTGTTGTTCCGTTGTCTATTAAGGTAATAGTAGCCCCAGCATCTGTACTCTCAAACAACCCTGCAAGGTTAGATGCCCCTGAGTTCACGTGAAAATCTGCAGCAGGGCTTGATGTTCCAATCCCAACATTACCACTGCTGTTGATGCGCATGCGTTCTGAGCCAGCAATTTGAACTCTAAAATTATCGCCAGAAACAGTGCCGATAGCTACGTTTGCAGTAGTGCTTGCATCCGTAAAAACAAGATTAGAATTATCAGTGGTGCTATGGAATGTTGCAGCAGTGTTGCCAGACGTTACAATATGAAGGGGTGTAGCAGGCGAACTCGTCCCAATCCCCAAGCTCTCCGCACTCGCATCCCAAAATAACTTTGCAGTGGTGCCTGTGTCCTCGTAGAAGCTGATGTCGCCTGTTGCGTGGTCTAAAATAAATCTATTGGTTGTGCTGTCTGCAGCATCATTAATAGTCTGTACCCTAAACTGCCCTGCTGTTGTTTTAATCACAGAGTTTAAGTCAGTAGTGTCACTTTCCATTAATTGAAGTTGCGGGATTGTATCGTTAATTACAGCATCCCCATCCACAGTCAGCGCATCTAAGGTAAGTGTGCCAGCAATATCCTTATCGGCACTATCTGCTAAGTCTCTTGCTCGTGTCATTGCTGGCTCCTAATTCTTACCAAGGTGTTCCTGCACCAGTAGTAGGTGCTTTGTCTGCTTCAATCTTTGCTGCTAGTGCAGCTTCTGTATCATCTTGACCTACAATAGCTTGCACCCAAGCAATTACATTTGCCTCAGTTAAGCTGTCATAGGCAATGAAGTTATCTGTATCTGCATCATACTCCAAGCCACATGTACCATATGATGATGCACTATAGTCACCATCTACTGCACTACAACGCCAGTGTGCTACTGTTACACCACCGTCTGCTAAGTTACGTTCTACTGTTGGAATACTCCAAGTGTTTACTACAGCCATCTTATACCTCCTGTGCTGCCAAGTGTGCAGCATAGGCTGCTTTTACTTCGTCTGTGTGAACTGCATTACAGATGGCTTGAACCTCTGCGCTTTCACCTGTGATGTCTGCATCTGGTTTAATCACATGGCGATGATAACTACGACTAATTTCTGTGCCATCACGCTTGATGACCGTGGCTGTTCTGACCTGAATTAATTTATACTCACTCACGATCTCAATTTTGTCTTGCATTGTTTCTTCTGTTAGCATTTTTATCTCCTATGCTTGGACTGACTACCCTGTAATCCAACAGGGGTGGTTATGTTGCTTTGTAGGTCACAACGCCCCGTATGTTTGAATTTACGCCAACATTGGTATATGAGCGAGTTCCCCCACTTGAATTATAAATCAAAACGTCATTAGTTGTTACAACTTGAAAGCTATGACCATCTAATCCAGCGTCTTGTTTTGTAATGCATCCACCCCAAGAACCGCCTACTGTGTTGTCCCAGTTAAATGGTAAGTTTGCTATGCGCCATGCCGAGGCATCTGTCGTGCCATCTAAAGTGATTGAAAAAGAGGCAGTAACCATATCGCCCACCTTGAAGTATTCTCCATGAGAAGTTACCGACCCAGAATACGAATTCATTGATGGCGTCCATGTGCCGTATTCATAGTCATCTAAATAATTAGCCGACCCAGTGCCGCCAAGGTATACACCGCCAGACAGGTAGAGGTCTTTCCAGCGAGAGCCAGATGTCCCCAAGTCCATAGCAGCATCATTAGTTCCACCTGTTGTAGAAGCAGGTCTGGCATTGTCATCAATCTTTAGTGCATCTGTAGCAGAAGCAATGTAGATGTCCCCAGTGTGCGCCCCAATACTCCCCACAGTGGAGCCGTCTTTTTGAAATACAGCAATGTTGCCGTCACTAGTTAACCTGTTTGCTATTAACGGGGAAGAAGCACTATCAGTGACGTATAACTTAGAAATGTCACCACGCAGTTCCACACCAACAGTAGCCCCATTATCCGCACTCGTTTTACCCACCAAGAGGTTACCGCTGCTGTCGATGCGCATGGCTTCTGAGGAGTTGGTAACGAATAACATCGGGTACGCACCAGAATCGTGCTTAAAAGCACCATCAGCGTTGTATATTGCACCGGCATAAGTGCCGTCATAACGTTCAAACCTGATACCACCCGCCCTGTCAGTTTGGCTAGCACTATTACCTTTTAGCTCAAGCGTAGTAATACCTGTGCCAAGTGATGTAGGAGAGATCGAACCAATACCAACATTCTCTGAGCTATCTATGGTAATAGCCACTGCATCAGCATTGTCATCAATACCACGAGAAGTAAACGTACCAGTTACAGCAAAGTTATTTGCAGTAGTGTCACCAGTAAATGTTTGACTAGCTATTTCAAATGGTGTGTAAGCTACAATCTCAAGTATGTCACTGGCTGTAGCACCAGAGGCTAAGACTACATCACTACCATTAGTAGCTGTAAAGTCTGCTGGTGCTAGTTTAACTCCGTTAAGGTATACGTCTATGAACTGTGGTGTGTATCCTACAGTAGCAAAGCTGGTTTGTCCACCAGTAGCTGTAAATGATTCTCTGTGTTGTGTAGCCTGTGGTACAGGAGTTGTGCCTATATATCCAGCCATTATAATGCTCCTATGATGAACGCTAAGAGTTCACTGTATCTTACGCCCATTCGTGTACGTTCTTCGCCAGTCTTTTCATCAGTCCAAGTGCTTGAGATAAACATGGCATAGTCACCAGCGTCTAATCCTTCTGCTGCAAATGCTGCTTGTAGATCTTGTGCAATAATACCAAAGTGTGTTCTGGCTTCATCGCCCTTCTCAGCTACAGCATCACGCCAACGAAACTTACGCATCAAGCCTTTGGCAGCTACAGCTACACGTTGCTCTGCGTCAGATAGCTCTGCAATGTCTTGCTTCTCGTTGCGGTCAGATGTTTGGATTGTGCCGTTGGTGGCGTAGATATCATCAAATCTGAATGAGCTAAAGCCCAAGTCCACGGTATTATCAGACCTATCTCCTGTGTGATCTGTCGGTTGAATACGACCTGCAAAATACAAACCAGCACTGCCAGATTGAGTGTTGCAAATAAAAGGATATCCAGAGCCACTGACTGTCTCAACCCCAATACCCCCCACACTGGTGCCGTCTTTTTGGAAATCAATTATTATACCATCAGATGTCAGTCGGTTTAGCGACAACACAGAATTTACATTGGCTGTAGCAGAGGCTCTGACAATTTTAGTATACCCGTTGCCATTAACCACTAAGCCAATTGCGGTGTTATCATCACTCGTCTTACCCACCAACAGTTTACCACTCTCATCGATGCGCATACGCTCACCAACGCCTTCATCAAAGAAGACTAAACTATTTGAGCCATCGACAAATGCGCCTGTGCCAATGGTAAATGCGTTTGTTCCGTTGTTCAGCTTAATGGCTGGTGCGCTAGAATAAACTTCAAGGGTTCTTGCTGGCGAACTCGTCCCAATGCCCAAGCTCTCCGCACTCGCATCCCAGAAGAACTTTGCCGTGGTGCCTGTGTCCTCATAAAAGCTGATGTCGCCTGTGGCACCGTCAATTAGAATGCGGTCTTTTTCGCCTGTAGCTGTGCCTGTTTGCAGTTTGATGTCGGGTGTTTCGTTTACTGCGCCCACGCCTGCGGTAAGAATAAGGCTGCGGTCTGTGTCAACTTTTATGCGTGAAAAACGAGATGCTTGTCCGTTTGACGTAAAGGTAAGCGTAGAGGCGTTACCTGAAGTCTGATTAATCTGACCATCCCCATCCACAGTCAGCCCATCGCTGGTCAATGTGCCATCTATATTGGCGTTACCATTAATATCAGCCCCAGTGGTACTGAGGTTGACCGCCTTAGAACCGATATATCCTGCCATTAGGTTTGCTCCATTACACTGATTACAATATCTGTTGCACCAGATGCTGTAACTTTAATTATGTCTGTTGCTTCCATAACTACTTTACCATCTAATACAGAGAGTGATGATCCAGCAGGTATAGCTGCATTAGTTACAAGTTCTACATCTTGGTTTGCTTCATCGTTAGCACCTGACCTGTTAGCTGTATCACTTGATAATGTAACAGTACCAGTAATCTGTGAGCCTGTAGTGTTGCCTAAAACTAACCCAAGGATTACTGCAGTGGTAGAACTTGCAACAGTATAAATAACATCTTCTGATGTAACCCCTGCTTTAGTTATGACCTTAAATGTATTTGCCATTTTCTTTTCCTATCCTAATGCGATGGCTAATGCTGTCGCTTCGTCTACAGCTACTGTAGTTGCAAAAGCTGTAGTAGCGATTGTAGTGTTGTTAGTACCAGCACTTTGAGTGGCACCAGTTACAGCACTGTCAAGAGAACCACCGTTTATTGTAGGTGATGTCAAAGTCTTATTGGTTAGCGTTTGTGTTCCAGTAAGTGTAGTTACTGTATTATCAATTGCTAAAGTTACTGTATTGCTTGTAGCACTTGAAGCTAGACCTGTACCACCAGCTACAGTAAGTGTCTCGCTATCTAAATCAATAGCTATTGTACCAGAATCTGTGGTGATGTCAAGATCTTCTGCAGTAATTGCTGTATCTACATAATCTTTTACTGCAGCACTGGTAGGTAATGTAGTATCATTATCGTTAGAAGCAATACCTTCTGACTCAGTTACAATAGCAGCAGCTTTAAAGTTATCTACTTCAATATTAGATACAGTATTATTGTCTACATCAATAGTTTTGTTTGTAATAGTTTGAGTGCCAGTAAGCGTAGCTACAGTAGAGTCAATAGCTGCTGTTACTGTATTACCAGAACCAGTGGTAGT
>Ga0196899_1000803_pt1 | contig 15920 bp, 10 predicted proteins | sample VirMetDEL_Sep_01_FD_169095 | JGI IMG/M metagenome (GOLD analysis project Ga0196899, IMG submission 169095) | Aqueous microbial communities from the Delaware River and Bay under freshwater to marine salinity gradient to study organic matter... | ecosystem: Environmental > Aquatic > Marine >... | reverse complement strand
CCAGAGAACGGTGGATTACACCAAGATGCAGTAGACATCTTGGATTCTTTACCGTAGGGGAATAAATAGTATTCCAGACCATTAGGAACACTACGTTAGTGGGGTGAATCCCCCATTTTTGCTTAGTTTTCAGCATTCTGGAAATTCACCCATGGCTAATTATTCTGCGGCCTTCGGATATAAGGTCTATCTTCTTCCGCTGGCATCCACCTCTGTAGATCTGGACTTCACCGGCATCACTGAAGCAACCGGTCTTTCTACCAGCACTTCTTTCCTGGTGACCGACACCACCGCTGCTGGTGATGAATTGAACCTGTCGGCTGCTGATGCAACCGTTGCTTTCAGTACTTCTACTGGTGTCTTCACGGTTGACTCCACCGCCTTTGATATGGACGGTCTGGATAAGCCTTTCAAGCTGTATGGTTTGACCAACGCTGCCCTGGAAACCGACACTTCTAGCGAAGACGTGATCACCTATGACCGCACCACTCGCGGTTATAACACCAACGTTGCAACCACCAAGTCTTTCAGCATCTCCCTGGAAGGTGTGGCTGACTTCAAGGACGCTGGTTATCAGATGCTCCGCCTGGCTGAGGCTAACACTGTTAACAACAGCCTCCGTTGTAAGTTTGCTCGTATCGGCCCTACCGGCACCGATGAGACCATCTACGGTTACGGCACCCTTGAGGGCTATTCTGAATCCATCGAGGCTGGCTCGGTGGTTTCCTGGTCCGCTACATTGAACGGCTACGGTCCTTACAACCTTGAGATTGACGCTAACTGACAAGCATCAAAAATCGCCGAAAGCCCCGCCCAGAGCGGGGTTTTTTCTTGGCAAACTATTTTAGCCTTTTAGGTGCCTGATGGCTGACTTTAGTATTGAAATTCCAGTTGGAATGGATATATCTCAAGTCAATGCTGCTCTAAAAAAGTTTAATGGCAATGTTCAGGAGACTGCAAAATATTTAACGGATTTAAGTAAATCTACGACTGGTGATACACGACTTATTGGTGTTCAATTTGTTGCAACAGATTCGCTTTCTCCTGCCTTCAAGGCAACAGAGACTAGTTCAAGTAGAGCTGGAAAAGCATATGCAGCCAATGAACGTCAATTAAAACAACTTACCAAGACGGTACGCGGATCTGTTACTTCGCTTAGGCAGAGCATTGCCGCAAGAAAACAACAATTAGCTGGGATAAGAAGAACAGATAGTGCTTATCAGCATGTAGAAAAAACAATTAAAAGTTTGCAGAAAGCTTTAAATAAAGCGCAAGGGATTGAAGAAGGCTCAGTCGCTGCAAAACGCCAGTTATTATCTAGTTTACAACGTCAAGCTGATGCTCTTCGTCAAGGGAGCGAAGAACAGCGTAGATACGCTAGAGAGGTTAAAAAGTTAACTGCTGAAATCAATAATACCAACAATCCGTTCAGTAGATTCTTTGGAATTTTAAACAGACTTGCAACATTACAGGCAGGTTTTCAAGCTTTTACTGCAATTGTTGGAGGCTTTTTCGGTAAAATCAATGAATTTACTGGACAACAAAAGCAACTTGAAGGATTTGAACTTGCATTGAAAAATGTCGGGCTTTCTACTGTTGAAGCAAGTAAAGCATTAGGGGAGGCATCTTCAATCTCAGCACGATTAGGAGCCCCATTACAGCAAGTTGAAAAGTCTTTTAAACGCATGGTTCCATCCTTGCGTGCTGTCGGCGTGAACGCTGAAGACTCTAGTAAGTTTATTGAGGGTATCGCAGCGAGGACTCAGACGCTTGGATTGAATACTGAACAGTCCGGTCGTTTTGTTGAAGCATTTGCTCAGGTTCTTTCAAAAGGTAAGTTGCAAGCAGAAGAACTTAATCAGCAAATCTCTGAACTTGATGGCGCTTTCAGGACTCAATTAGCAGATGCTCTAGGTGTAGCAACTAGTGAACTAGAGGAGTTAATTAGCAATGGTGAAATCACGGCTAAAGTCTTTGTTAAGGCTTTCAACGAGATGGAAAATGGAGCGGAAGAACTGGCGAAAAGAGTCAAAGAGGGTAATTTAACTGTCCAACAGTTTGAAAATATAATTGATAAAATTCGAACTGAAAACATTAGGAACCTCGGCAAATTGCTACAACCTGCTATTTTGGGTTTTCTTGAGCTACAGTTAGCTTCAGAACAATTTATTGCTACTGTAATTGATTCAGAGTTTGGTAAATTTTTGGTTGATGTCTTTAATAATGTCGTGCTTGGTATTCGTGACTTTGCGACTATTCTAATTAATACGACCAAAGCGCTTGGCTTCTTCTTGGAGCCCTTGTTTGCCACAACAAGATTTTTCTCTGGCCTTCTAAGATTAATCGTACCGCTTGCTGCTGGCTTTGTGACTCTTAAAGTTGCAACTTTTGCCTACGGCGCATCAGTGACCTTTGCAAGCAATGCTTTAGTTCCATTTATTGCCAATCTAGTAAAGACAGCAATACAGGCGACTATTTCAACTGCTGCTTTGATTAAACTTGCTGCGGTAAATTTTGCCCAAGGTATTGCTGGTTGGTCGGTTGCTTTGCTTGAGTTCATCAAAACCCTTGTTCTTACTCGGGGCAATTTAGCTGCAGCAGGTACAGAATTAAAAGTATATACTGCATTACAGGGTAAGGCATCGGCGGCTGCATTGGCTGGTGTTGCTAAATTTGGAGCATTGGCTGGTGTTGCATTACTCGTCGCTTCTGCATTTGTAAAATATAAAACTGATTCCAAAGAAGCCAAAAAAGTCACAGAAGAAATCAATATTTTAGTGAAGGAATCCACAGAGAGACTAAAGGAAGAAAATGCCGAGCTGCAAAAAAAAGTAGACCTCTTGATGATTTTAAAGCGTATTGGTGCATTTGGCGAGGCAATTATTTTTGGGACAACAGGAATAGGCCAAACTGAAGAATTTAGATCAACTGCTCAAAGCGTTTTAAATTTAACTGAACAATTTAATAAATTTGCAGAAAATGCAAAAATAAACTTCAAAGACCTCAAAGGAGTTTCTGATGATACTTTTGTAAAACTTTTACAAGATGCAGAGGACGCTACCGCAGCCACTCAAGCACTATTAGAAAAAATTCCCGAGTTAAAGAAAGAAGCTAAAGGAAACGCTGATGCATTGATGTTGCTGGAAATTGACGAAAAAAGATTGAGAGAAAATCTTGCATTGCTAAAAGATCAATTGGGATCTTTGCGCGAAGAAAAAAAATCAAGAAAAGAATTAACAAAAGAAATTGAAAACAATATCAAATCACTTGAGGAATACAATAAAAAACGAAAAGAAGCAGAAGAATTCCAAGATACAGCAGCCTTAGCATTAGAAGTTAAATTACTCAAACAGTATGGTGATACCGCCAAAGATGCAGCCGATAAAAACTTAATACTCTCTGCCGCAGAAGCTTTCAGGCACGAAGGCAATGTAAAACAACTTCAGGAGGAACTTAAATTAATTAAAGAGAAAGACGCTAAAGCATTTGGGGGCGAAGAGGAAAAGCGTAAGCTTGTCGAGCAAGTTACAAAAGATATTTTAATTAATCAGAAAAAGCAGATGGAAGCTGCTAAGAATTTTGCAGATATCATTACTGCCGAAGTTGAGCGTGTATTTAAAGAAAGCAGTGATGCTGCTCAAAATTATCTAGATATAGCTAATCAGGTTACGAGCGCTGTGAATAAAGTTCGGAGCACCATTGGTACTACTATAAGTACTTTAAAAACTGCTTCAAATATTGTATTTGATAATATGCTTCCTGGAGCAAGTCCGCAAAAACAGAAGGAGATTGAAAGATCCCGTCTTCTTACTGCAGCCAGAATTAATGAAATTGAACATAAAATTACACAGATAAAATTAAAAACTGCATTTAGAATGCAGCAAATCGAAACACAGGTCATGCAAGCTAGGCTTCGTGGTGAAGCTGCAATAGCAAGAAGAAGAGGGGATGAGGCTGGAGCCCAAAACCTAGAACGTAGCGCAAACTCTTTAAATGAAATCTTGAGGCTGAACGAAATGAACTATAACATGGAGAGAAGAAATTTATACCTACAAAAACGCATCAAAGACGAACGATTGGTTCAACAGGCGATGTCTACAAAGATTGGAGACCAAGAAGTCCAATTGTTTAGTAATTACGCAAACAGAACTCTTGCTATCGAACAGACCAATCGGGCTCTTGGGACTCAAGGATTAAAATTAGACGATATCAGAAGGACTATGTCTGAAATTGATACTCAAACTGAAGCACTTGAGCTGTTTGACGAAAAAGCATTAGTAAGTGGTGAAAATGGCTTAGCGATGCAAGTAGAGTCAATGGGTGATATTAACAGTCGAGTTAAAGAGATGCAGGGTAATTTTATGGGATCTGTCGACTCTAATGAATCATTGTTGCAAGGTCTGGGGAATACGCAGCAGGCAATGAGCCGCTTAACCGCTGAAGGTCAAAACTACAACAAGGAGCTTGAAAAAGCTGTCGGTAACATTGAAAACATAAGGAATGCAGTTTCGCGTGGTACTGCAGCCCGCTGGATGGGTGGTCCTGTTGAAGGTGGTCAGACCTATCGTGTTAATGATGCAGGATTGGGCCGTGAAGCGTTTATGAACAAGTTTGGAAACATTAGCATGCTTCCTGCAGGATCTAATATTAATTGGACTGCGCCTAGTTCGGGTACAATTATTCCTGCTGCAATTGTCAAACAGTTAAGCAAAAATACTGAATACAATTCACGAATTGCCGACAGTAATGCTAAAACCATTCCAACAAGGTCAGCAGCATTAGGTCGTGATAGTGGCATGGATTCTGGCAACCTAGTCAAGCAGATGACTGCTGCAATTGGCGCTTCTGGCGGCAACCAACGCATCACAAACAACGTGACAATCCAAAGCCAGCAACCTGTGACTGACGCTTCTAAGATCATGACCAATGTTGCTCGAATGCGGCTGCGCAATTCTGGGAGGATCTGATGGCGACTGGAGATTTTACGATTACTTATGATACAACATCTGTAACGCTTAACCAGTTTTCTGGGGAAGACTTACCACGAGCATACCTTGGACAGGCGACGCTGGAATTTAGTGCCATTGGTGCGGGATATTCTACCGGACCCGCTGTTAGGCAAAAGCGTGTCTGGTCTATCGCTGCCTATGCAACATATCAGCAATGTCTAGATACATTTACGATTTTCGAAGGATGGGATGCCGAGCGAGCTACTGGTGTCAACACAGCTAAGGTTTCTGTACAGGATGAGTTGTTTGGCAGTACTGTTTCAGCTAGCGCGTTTTTTACCGATCCACCTGTTGTATCAAAACTAGGATCTGGCAATGACACTCTTTACTTGATGACATTTGCACTGACGGAGACATGATATGTCATTTATCAATACCGCAACTCGTACATATATCTACATTAATAACGAGGATGTTTCGGAGTATTTAATTCAAGGATCGCTTTCTGATGATTCGGTTTACAGTAGTACAATTGTTACAACAAGGGGGCAAATTGTTCTTGGCACGAACGAACTGACTCTTGATTTTAATAAGACAATTTATCCAATTGGATCTAAAGTCAATATTTGGATTGGTCTTGATAATGGTGAAATTGCATTGCACCCGAAGGGCACTTTATATGTAATGAATTCTAATGTTAGTGTCGAAGAAAAAACTTTAACACTTGAAGTTGGGTGTTCGCTGGCTTTTATTTCGGACAAGGAAGATCAATATCAATCAGCGATTGAAACGTTATTCGATGATATGTTTACTGCGGAAGAGCAGGGATATTTTGATATTGAAGAGAAAAAAATATCTGTATTGTCAGCCTTGCTGGAAGTAAATGGTCAAGTTATTTACCAAGACCCATATGGAAATATTCAAAAATTAAATGCATTTGGTGATGATGGACTGGGCGCCAGCCTCCTTCCAGCAAAACTTACATCATTTGATAAATATTCTGCAATTTCAATAGAGTCAATATCTGATTCATCTTTTGAAAATGGAGTTTCATCGGTTACGGTGGAAACAACAATCGATACACGAAAGAGGAAAGAAGATGATGAAGATCCTCCAGAAGATCCTACACGACCCGAACCATTAATTACTTCTGTAGTCCAAAGAACTATAGAAGTTCCAAGCACAACCGGCTATATCAACCTTACTCGTTCGCCTCGGGCACTTACGAGTCAAAGTAACCCCATTACTGGTACGTCTGATGAACCCCAACCGTCGAGCGGTTCTGTCGGCTATGACTACAGAATCGATGGTTCGATGGAGACAGGTAGTCAACTCGTAAAAGAAAGAGTTACGTCTGGCAGGTATGTCAGGTATAGCACTGATGAAGGGGAAGGTAATCAAGTCGTCATGGAGCAATCATGGGAGCATTGCTCAGCGGGAACATGGGCCTCCAGCGCGATCAGTAATAGTTTGAATCAAGTCATAACTCATGTCAATAATTTAATTAATGAATGTAATGGATTACTGCAAAAAGCTAATCAATGGCTTGATTTAAGAGATGAACAAATTAAAAAGGGTAAAGTAGGCAGTAGCGATTATTATTACGCTTTGTATAAAGCGCAAGCATTTTTGGCAAGAGCTGATTATCTGTGGTCATTAATTCAAGAATATGTTACAGCTGGAAATTCGTTAGTTAATAGCTACACTGGAATATACGGTTTAGCTAGCGCGTCTACAACTGAATATAGCTACGGTAAGGCCGGCGAAACATTAATGACTGTAACTTCAAATTATTTACCTCCAATCTCTTGGGATTCTTCAGAGGCTGCCGAAATCCAGCTAAATGGTTATTTATTACAAGTCCAATACCTTTCAATTTCAGAGGTTGGGGTGCCCAATGGTGAAGTTTCTTTCTTTACTAATCTGGGCTTAAAACTAGCTAGTCAAAGTGTTAAGACCTATCAATATGACACATTATATACAACGGAAACAGAGGTATTTGAGGACTATCAAAACCCCCAAAACAATTTCATAGCCAAGAGATATTCCTCTTCTGGTTCTTCCAATGCAGACCAATCAGATAGAATCATTGACCTGGAGTCTGTAGATGGGAAAGGCTATTGCAATGTAGAAACCGAACAAGAAGAACTTAAGATAACAGTCCCCGTACAAGGCGATTTATCTGTTGTTACTGCCGGCTGGTTTGGCGCACCAAAAGCATATGAAAAAGTTGTTTCATTTCCATTGGAGTTTGCTCCAATGCTTCCCAAGTATAATAGTACGACTAGGAGCTGTTCAAGTATTAGTGGTTCAGGTAGAAAGAGCACATATGAAAACATCTTAAAGAAATATGCTATTATACTTGCCAAGAAGATTAGTGGAGATAATAGAGGGTTCAGGATTACCGAGAAGATGCGAGCGGAAATATTTGAGTATTATCCATTCTATCCAGTAAACATTTCTTGCGAATCAGTTAGCAGAGCTTTTACTGCAAGAGTTTCTGCGTCTAACTGGGTTTTTGATTCTCAAAATGCTGTATGTTCTTTTGATTGCTTATTGACTGGGGCAATTGACGATCCAGTTTTTGCAAGTCCATCACACAGATCTTTTTACTTAAAAACAGAAGGCAATTATACTTTCAACTCTAATAGCTTGAAGTTGCCTAGCACTACGAGTAGTATCGCAATTATCACGTTACCAGCAAATGGGCAGTTCGAACTTTCTAATGTTGCGGTGAGCGTTGGAGATCAGATCACAAAAGCTGACATTGATTCTGGCTTGCTTGTGTTTGTGCCGGATACTGGAGATACGACAAATATTGAATTTACCTATGAAGCCAAGGATTCATCAGGTGAAACAATCTCTAGTGATGAAAACATCTATCCAGTATTTACATCTGTAATCATTACTCCTGAAAATTATGCCGCTGACGGCGGTGAATTTACCTTAAATGTAAGCAACAATGGTTTTGATTGTGATGGCGGAAATCTTGACTCTGGCGCCTCCCTGGGAGGGCCAGCGCAGATGAACGCTGGCGATTTTGATACCGGTACTACTATTACCCTTCCAACTCCTCCAATACCTCAGGGAACCCCCTCTGGGAATAATAGCGCTGACCCAGAAACCGATTTCGGTATTGCAGTTAAAGATGGAGACGATAATGTAATTGATTCTGATGATCTACCGGTGAGCGAAGGTGGGCTGGACGCAGTATTTGATGTATTAATTGATGCGAGCGCAATATTGAATATATTTGCTGAATTCAATGTAAATATTATTGAGAATTTGGGATGGGATTATGGATATATTTCTGTTAAGTTGGGGACCGACTTTGATTTTGGTACAATTAGCTCGCCAAATAGCTATGACGCTGACTTTGGTAGTATTGCTACAGCAAACGAACCAGTCCTGCAATCTTCTGTTGTTTAATGGAAGACTACGCTGATTCTGGAGTCTGATGGCAATTTTTTCCTCTGAAGAGCTAAACGAACAAGCTGAATTGGCTTATCTTCGCGGGACTTATTATATTGCCCTCATTGATAATTCTTCTGGGTATGATGAGACTGTAACTTATTCCGATATTGTCGCGGATGAGGTAACAGCAGGAACTGGTGGATACGCAAGGTTAAGTTATACCTACAGCTCTGGTGATCTTGAGTCTTATTCTAATGGCCAACCGTTAAGCAGGAAGACGGCTAATTTTGTTCATGATGGATCATCGGGAGATATTGTATTTAATCATGTTGCGATTTTACGAGAAGTAAGCGGATCGTATACAGTAGTCGCTATCGAGCCAGTTGGCTCTACGACGACGTTAAGTGAGGGTAATACAGCAGTTATTAATATTGATTTTCTGCACGGTAGGCCATGAAGAATTTAACGTCTGACCTCAACAATCTAGCCAACAGTAGCAGACTTAATGCCATTGATTCTGCCTATGCCGGGAGTCCTGCTTCTCAATACAACTTCAAAACCCAATGGCAAGGATATGACAAGAATGGCAATGGTGTTGTGCGTTATAATGGAAAAAATTACTCTGGAAGTGTTATTTCTGGTTCGAGTCCTGCACCCAGGTCAGTGGTTTTACTGAGAGTCGGCAAGAACATAAGAAATATAACATCTTAAAATGTCTCTCGAAGATCAAGTACGAGAATTTGCCAAATTGGCAAGACTTGCAATAATGCAGCAATTGCAGGCTGAAGGGAAAGCTAAGCAGGGCAAGGCTCGATGGATTGGATATGACAAAAAAGGGAATGGACTAGTTAAGCAGGATTCTGAAATCAGGACGGTAAGAGTTATTGGAAATATTTCACTCAAGGCCGGTAGTAGTGTTTATATCGACGAAGAAAATACAATTGAAATTAAAAAGAAACGTAAAGCAGCAGAAAAGCCGAAATTTCAGAAAAATATTTCACCAAAACCTAAAGAGCAATTAATTTATAGGCCATTGGTTTATGTACCAGATCCTGATTTAATTGGTGACTATCTGTTGATTTATAGAGAGCCTTTTACAGCAACAAACGATGCGTCTGCATTTGAAGAGCTTGAGCTTGCCAACAATCAATCTAGCTCTGGGGGTAGGGTGTTATGGCAGACAGAAAATCAATATAATCCAAGAAATGCTGACATGTTAATGATAACTGCTGGAGTTGTAGATGTTGGTGGAGTTAATATATCTGGCAGTACTCCAGCTTTCGCTACTTTGAACTTTGGTTCTTCAACAGCAAATGTTAGTGGTGCCGGTCCCGTATACAATCTTCCGGCTGACTACATAGCAAATGTTGAAACAGGACAAACTCTTAGCTTTACCATGTCTATGGCCTCGCCTTCCAGCGGTGGTAGTTTTGCTTATTTCGGTGCTCATGGTCGGATGTTTTCTTATAGAAATTCTCCAGTTTATTATGTAACAGGTGCGAACAAAGATTACACAATTGATTTCTCGAATTATATAAGCACAGGCAGCAGGGTTGTCGATTCAGTTCTATTACATTCTTACATATCTAGTCCGGGTGGCAGTTCAAGGTATTTATACAATATTTTTGCAGTCGCTTCTATTGATAATTTGTCAGTAACTGAAGACCCTTCGAATGTTTATAACAGTACAACCTCAACTTCACAAAATTACTTCTACGCTTGTCCGTTGACTTATCAATATATTTTCACAAAAATTAATCTGCGAACAGGCACGACAGAGGGCAGTTCAATTGAAACAACTTTGTTTGACAATCTACAGAGTGGCGCTTATAGTTTGGATTACCTGTATTCAATATCAATAGGCAGAAACTTAGATTTTGTCCCACCGGTTGCTACTTCCGGGTCAGTTTTTAACCAAAACTGGTCAAACTATTTAGATCCAAGACCTTTATTTCAAAACGCAGATCCAGGAGATTGGATCTATCAGGTTAAAGACGCCATTAATGATTTCCCGGATACCACTGGCGCTTGGACGACAGTAAGAAGTTTCTTGCAGAAATCATATAGAAACGGTAAATTGAACAATTACTTTACCGATGGTCTTTTGCAGTATTCTTCTGGGGTTGTTTTTTACCCAACTGCTAGAGAAAAAACAATTGACTTAACTTCAATCACCAACTTCTCTAGTATCCAAAATGCTTTTAGCGGTGCCACAGCCTTAGGCAGCCTTGATTCTGTCATCGAAACCGGGGAATGGATTGATCATGTTACTTCTGTAAGTAATACGTCATGGGCAAGATATTTTGGCCCAAATTTACAAACAAGTTTGCCTCAGTATGCGCTGGCTACCGGCGTATCCCAGGAGACAATTGACAAAACGACAGCGTTCGCCTTAAATCTTGGCCCAACAGAATATATATATTTAGATCGTTGACGGAATACTAGTTCAGCTTTATGATCTTTTGTGGCCCTTCAGTTTAGACGCGGAACTGCTGCAGATCGGGCTAATGGAGCTTTCGTCCCGGCTAACGGCGAGCCAATATTTGAAACGGATACGCAAAAATTATATATTGGCGATGGAGCAACTACTGGCGGGATTAATTTTTTAAACTCTTATAGTATCGAAGACTTAAATAACGTCAATCCTAGTTCGGTAGCTATTAAAAATCCAAGTAGTTATGCTATTGCGTCTGAAGTAGTTACGATTACATTTGACGTAAATCATGGATTTAACTCAAGTGATCAAATTGTAATCGCGAATTCGAGTGTTTCTGCGTTGGATGGCACTCATACATTAACATCTGCTAACGCTACGGATATTGTTTTTACGCTTACTGGTGCCAGTGATGTAACTAGTACTGCTTTGACGGCAGACATCAATAAAACAATTCCAGATGGAAATGTATTGACGTGGGATTCCGCCGCCAGTAAGTGGATAGATTCACCAGTTGCGACAGATGTTGCGAGTTTGTCTGATGTTAATCTTACATCCCTTAGCGATCAAGAAATTTTAAGATATAATTCAACGTCATCGAAATGGGAAAACCAGACTCTGTCAATAACTACAAATCTTGCAGGATTAACTGATGTAAACCTTACTTCACTGGCAGACGGCGAAGTTTTGATTTATAACAATGCAGCTTCAGAATGGCAAAATCAATCAATTGCCGGGTCTGGGCTGGGGGCTAGGTCAACTGCTAATGAATCGACGGCATCCATCGCCGATCTTGATTCAGATGATATTGAAATTACTGGATTTAAGTCATATATGTTGATGGCTATTGAAACTTCTGCCGCTGCTTGGGTGGTTGTTTATACCAGTGATGCCGCAAGGACTGCCGATTCTTCCAGGAATGTCAGCACTGATCCCTTGCCAGGTAGCGGTGTTATAGCTGAAGTAATAACCAATGGCGCTGTCACTCAAAAAATAACCCCAGGCGCTTTAGGCTTTAATGACGAGTCACCAGTGACAACAGATATTTACCTAAAAGTTCAGAATCTTTCTGGAGCAACAGCCTCGATTACGGTTACGTTGACACTTCTCAATTTAGAGGCGTGATAAATGAAGAAAGTATATATTGTTACTTTAAAAAACAGAAATGATCTGGAGTCTTTTTATGAAGAAATGGAGTCCGCTGGTGGCAATAGTTCTATTCCAGAGGGAGAAGTTGAATGCGTAGAACGTAGGCCAATAAGTCGAAACACTCATTATTTGCTGACGGAAGAAGAGGCTAATGCCTTAAGAAATGATTCAAGGGTTTGGGCTGTTGAAGAGCCATTGGGACAAGGGCGCAAAAAGTTAGTTAGTTACGCTACCCAAACTTCAGATTTCTGGAAAGGATCGGAAACCGAAACTTGGCAAGACACTGCGAAAAATTGGGGACTATATAGGAATTTTATCGATTCTACTGTTGCTGGGTGGGGGGCTGGTAATACAAACGTAGAAAATGATTCTATTAGTTGGTCTCTTGAAGGAGAAAACGTTGATATTATCATCAATGATACCCTAGTAGACCCAGACCATCCAGAATTTGCAGTTAATGACGATGGCACTGGCGGTTCCCGTGTGCAGCAAATAAACTGGGCAGATTACGATGATTACGTTATCAGCGGCCCTTCAAGTTGGCATAGTCAGCTGTTTGATGTTTACGAGAATCACGGTTCATTATGTGCTGCAATTGCCGCCGGCAATACGCATGGTCTAGCGAGAAAGTCAAATATTTATTCCATTAACTCTACTGATACACCAAAATTTTCAAAATTTAAAGCTACGGTTTCCGGCAATCAATTGAATGTTACATATGTATATCCAGGTAGCGAGCCGATTGCTATTGGTGGAAGAATCAAGGGTCCATTAAACACTGGTATTTATCAACAAACTATTAGTGGTTTTGGGACTGGTAGCGGTGGCGTGGGTACTTACACGATGAGCAGTGCTGCTGCATGGGATAGCCCGATGGAAAAAGATCATTTTATTGAATACACACAAAATTACAATTTATTGATGTGGGATTACATCCGCGCATTTCATCGCTTTAAGCCAACTAATTCAGTACTAAATAAGCAAAACCCGACAATTGTAAACGCAAGTTACGGCGTCGTCGAAACATTTAGTTTGTCTGAAATTAATAGCGTAAATTATAGAGGGACAACATATAACTCTGGTAACACGACGTGGTCTTTAAGTAGTTTATATGCTAATTTTGGTGTAGTCTCAATTGGTTCTACGATATATGTACTAGGGGATTATCCAGCCCTGACGGCAGATATTGAAGACGCTGTATCAGAAGGAATTGTCGTTATTCATGCTTCAGGAAATACAAGCAATAAGATTGATGTTCCTGGCGGTGATGATTACGACAATTATCTTTCAACAACATCTGGAACTTCTTATTATCATCGTGGCGGAGCTTTTTCGCCAGTCCCGGAAGTAATAGAAGTCGGGGCAATTGGATATGATACTGTTGAGAAAAAAGCAGATTATAGCTCTGCTGGGCCTCGCGTGAATGTATTTGCTCCTGGCAGTGGTGTCATTGGAGCTGCTGCGGGTACAAACATTTTTGGTGAAATTTCATCATATCAGGTTTCTAACAACGTTGCTAGATTTTATCTGCTAGATAATAGGGGGCTATATGGTCTTTACGAAATTAGCTTTGAGCTGCCCGTAAGAGTTAATATACAAATGGATACGTCAACACAATTTAACGGACTTCATGATATAGTTGCAGTTGAATCGCAACCAGCAATCAGTAACCCAGCATACTTTGAGATTAATTTTACCACTGCTGACATAGCCTTAACTAATGAGTCTGGTACATTCCAAGATGCTCAAGCTAGTGGATCTGTTTCAACTTCTTTGGTCAGCGATCCGAGGGATTACACCAAGTATTTATGGAAATCCGAGGGCACAAGTTTTGCTGCTCCACAGATAACGGGGCTAGTGGCTTGCTGGCTTGGGTATTACGGAAGGATTGATATTGACGAGTTTACTGGCTTGCTAAATCAATATGGTTTGTTTGATGAATTAACTACGGTCAGTGGCACTACTAATTATAATGAACCCACCTCCTTGTTGGGTGCAGCAAATTGGATTGCTAAATATTATGAATTTAGGCAATCATCTGGATATCAGTATCCTCAACAAATACACAAAGGCAGGTTTACTGGTTTCTACAAAAACGTAGATGATCTTCAATTATATCCAAGGCAGCGTACACTGCGATATGGGGCGTAGGAATACTAGCGCGTTCATCTAGGGAGTGATTCCCTTTTATCATGTCTGAAGAAAACACCAAAGCTTCCGAGATGGAAGCTGGCGGGCAAGATTCTGCACCTCAGTCTGTTGCTGCTGATGATAAATCTCAGTACAGTCCTGATGAAGTTGCTAATCTGGTCAAAGCATTGCGTTCTGAACGCGAAGCTCGTAAAACTTACGAGCGTCAGTTCAAAGAAAAAGAACAGCAACTGCTAAAACTTAAAGACGTTGATATTGATCGATATCAACAACTTGAGGCTGAAGCTGCTAAAGCCGCTGAAATTGAATCTAGATATGGAGAGACCATCCAGGCTATTGAGGAGAAGTACGGCAGGCAAACAGCGGAAGCAGAAAGCAAGGCTAAACAAGCTGAAACACAAATCAGGGAGTTTAAAAAACGGTACGCCCTGGAGAAGGTATTCATTTCTGCTGGAGGTCGAACAGATGCTGCGGATGGCGTTTCATTCTTTGATATGTTTGCTGAACAATTAAGTAGTCGGTTTCGCCAAGAAGATAACGGCGTTATTACTGTTGTTGATGCACAGGGTGATCCAATTCTTGATAGTGAATCTGGCAAGCGGATTTCACCTGATGATTTTGTTGCTAGCTTTAAGACCCACCCAATCTATGGCACCTTTTTCAAAGGTGTGAAAGGTTCTGGGGCTGGTCTTAATTACGCAGGTACTGATGCAAATGGTATGCCAGTAGAGGATCTTTCTCAACTATCGCGTGAAGAATTATTCATGCGAGCATTTGGTTGACCAAAAGCCCCGAAAGGGGCTTTTTTATTGGGAAGAATAAAAGTTTCGGAATTATATGTTAGAAAGCACCCGGTTTTGACTGGCCGTGATGGTTAGCAGGCAGGGTGTTCCGAGTTAGGGCGTGATGCTCTGGACACGTTTCACCTTTCCTTTTGTTAACCACAGGAGTTAATTTCCAATGGCCCTTAATCTTTCCGAGGCTAAAAAGCACTCTCGGAACCCCCAAGAGCTGGCAATCGTAACTGAATTGGCTGCCGGCCCCCTGCTGAGTGTCCTTCCCTTCCGTGAAATTCAAGGCAACGGCCTGTTCTGGAAGCGTGAGGAGAGCCTCGGTGACGTGGGTTTCCGTAACTACAACGCTAACTATACCGAGAGCTACGCTGAAGTCAGCCAGCAGTCTGAAAGCCTTCGCCTGTTCGGTGGTGACATCAAGGTTGACAAGGCTATCATTGATCTGGAAGGCCCTGAGGCTCGTGCCTATCAGGTGCAGTCCAAGACTCGCGCAATGCGTCTGGCTTGGGAATCGCTGTTCATCAACGGTGACTCCAACCAATCTCCTTCCGAGTTTGACGGTCTGGCTGCTCGCATGCCTGCAGCTGACTTTGCAACAAACTCTCAGGTGATCCGCAACGGTAGCTCCGCTGCTGCTCTTGACCTTGGCGCTCTTGACGAAGCCATTGATGCTGTTGATGCCCAGGGTGGCACAAAGTATCTGGTGATGTCTAAGTCGGCACGTCGTGCTCTGACCACCAAGGCTCGTGCTTCTGCTCAGATTGATATTGCTCGTAACGAGTTCGGCTACCAGCAAATGGTGTATGCCGGCCTGCCTGTGATCGAGCTGGATCGCGACCATCAGAATGCTGCCATTCTTGATGCTACCCCTGCTGACCAGTCCATCTACATCGTTACTTTCGGCAACGATCTGCTGACCGGCATTCAGAACGGTGGTGTTCAGGTCCGTCAACTGGGCGAGTCCTTCACGACTCCTCAGGAAGTCACCCGTGTTGAGTGGTATTGCGGCTTGGCTCTTGTCAATGGCCG
>Ga0196899_1000790_pt1 | contig 16092 bp, 23 predicted proteins | sample VirMetDEL_Sep_01_FD_169095 | JGI IMG/M metagenome (GOLD analysis project Ga0196899, IMG submission 169095) | Aqueous microbial communities from the Delaware River and Bay under freshwater to marine salinity gradient to study organic matter... | ecosystem: Environmental > Aquatic > Marine >... | reverse complement strand
ACAAAGAAAACATTTCAAGATTTCCTGGAGAGGGGAGAGGTTCCTAATCTTCTCCTATCTGGACCTCCTGGGTGTGGTAAAACCACAGTAGCAAAAGCACTATGTGAGGAACTGGGAGCAGATTACTATGTCATCAATGGATCAGATGAAGGTAGATTCCTTGATACTGTCAGAAACAATGCGAAGAACTTCGCTTCGACCGTCTCACTTTCATCAACTGCTAAACACAAAGTCATCATCATTGATGAGGCAGATAACACAACCCCAGATGTACAACTCTGCCTTAGGGCGTTTACTGAGGAGTTTATTGGTAACTGCAGGTTCATCTTCACCTGTAACTACAAAAACAAAATTATCCAACCTCTCCACTCCAGATGTTCAGTTGTTGAGTTCTCCATCAAAGGTAAAGATAGGCAGTACTTGGCAGCAAACTTCTTCAAACGTCTCCAAGAAATCTTGGTTGCAGAAAGTGTTGAATATGATAACAAGGTCCTGGTAGAACTTATCAATAAGCACTTCCCTGATTGGCGTCGTGTTCTTAATGAGTTGCAAAGATACTCAGTAAGTGGTAAGATTGATAGTGGTATTTTAGCATCGTTCAGTAACGTAAAGACAGATGATCTCTTTAAATGTCTCAAGGAGAAGGACTATTCGCAGGTTCGTAAATGGGTCGTTGATAATCTGGATAATGATCCTGCTGTACTTTTGCGCAGTATCTATGATGCTCTTTACTCACACTTGGCAGGTCCTGGGGTTGCTGCTGCTGTCCTTATTATTGCTAAGTATCAGTACCAGAGCTCATTCGTTGCTGATCAGGAAATAAATATGCTTGCATGTCTAACTGAAATTATGGTTGAATGTGAGTTCCGTTAGTAGTGACTATTTTATATGGAGTGTGAATTCAAATGATCAAACAAATTAAATCACATTGGTATTATGTATTCTGGGGTATTTGTACAGTCTCTGTTCTGAGTGGTCAGATCTATATTGGGACTGGTTACTATTCAATGTCACAGAGTGTTAATAATCTTATTGAGAAAGTCAAATGAATGTAAAAGTTTTGCGTATGAATACAGGTGAAGAAATTATTTTCACCCACATCAATGAAGATGAAAAAACTATTGAGATTGAGAATCCTCTTGTAGCAGTGCCTAATGCCACTGGTCAAGTTGGTTTTGTCCCTTACTCTTTGCTTCAGAAAGAAGAATCTACTCTGACTATTGATAAGCAATTTGTCATTTATATCTGTGAAACAAGAGATGAGATTGTAGAAAATTATGAAAAGATTTTCTCTCCCATTCAAACCCCCAGTAAGAAACTGATCCTGTGATGAGTGAAGAAGAACTGGAACTTGAAAGGCACATTGATGATGACTACAATGTGATCAATCATTATTACAGAGCAAAGAGAATGCATCCAAACATTCCATTCTATCTTCAAGATGAGAATGGAGACACTTATGAGTTTGGTTGGTCTTTGATCTATCAATACATTGAAAAACTTAATCGTTATGAAATCCCATAAAACACCACTGCGTTACCCTGGCGGAAAAAGTAGAGCAGTCACCAAGATGGATCCTTATTTCCCTGACCTGAGGAACTATGATGAGTTCAGGGAACCTTTTCTTGGTGGAGGAAGTGTTGCTATTCATATCACAAAGAAGTATCCTCACCTGAAGATCTGGGTCAATGATCTTTATGAACCTCTGGTCAACTTCTGGCAGCAACTCCAGATGTTTGGTCGTGAGATGAGAGATGAACTGCTGCAACTGAAATATCGCCATGTTGATCCGACAAGTGCTAAAAACTTATTCCTTGACGCCAAAGCATATCTTGCAAGACCTCTGGAAGACAGCGAAAATTTCCATCGTGCTGTTTCCTTCTATGTGGTTAATAAGTGTTCTTTCTCTGGGCTTACGGAGTCCAGTTCATTCTCCGTCCAAGCAAGCGACAATAACTTCACCATCAGGGGAATTGACAAACTGCCAGGTTATTCTGAAATAATTAAGAATTGGCGCATAACTAATTACTCCTATGATTACCTACTTGGTGCTGAAGGTAATGCTTTTGTATATCTTGATCCTCCTTATGATATTAAGGATAACCTCTATGGGCGTAAAGGATCAATGCACAAAGGATTTGATCACAATAGGTTTGCTGCTGACTGCTCTGCTTGCGATTTTGATCAGTTAGTCAGTTACAACTCTGATCAACTGGTAAGGGATAGATTCAAAAATTGGAGTGCTGCTGAGTTTGATCTTACCTATACTTTTAGATCAGTGGGTGAGTATATGAGAGAGCAAAAGCAAAGAAAAGAGTTACTGTTGTTTAATTATGAAATGCCAAGTAACATTGTATAAGGCAGGAACTGTCTTCAAGGAAGAAGTGATTGCCACTGATTATCAGGATGCCAGAAAAGTTGCTCTGGCACGTAATCCTGGAGCACAAGTTATTAGTGTGACTGCTGTATTTTAATTATGGAATTGAAAGACTGGCTGAATTCAATTAACTTCAGCAAAGTAAATATTTTAGAAGATGAACCTCATCTTGCAAAAGAATATCCTGCTTACATTGTGAATAGATGTTTGTCTGGACATCTTGACTGTATTCTTTTTGCTAATGAGATGAACAAGTATCATTTTCTAGATAAAGATATGCAATATCAGTTTTATATAAATATCTTGAGAAAAAGGAAGAGATTCTCTCCCTGGATTCGCAAAGATAAAGTCACAGACTTAGATTGTGTAAAACAATACTATGGCTATAGTAATGAAAAAGCATCTCAGGCTCTGAAAGTTTTATCAAATGAGCAAATCGAATTCATCAAACAACGACTTGATACTGGTGGTACAAAATGACACAAACTGTTGAACCTCAGGTTAGTTGGTCTCAAGATAAAATGATTGAGATCAAATTGAATGAACCTGATGACTTCTTGAAAGTACGTGAAACCCTGACTAGAATTGGTGTGGCATCACGTAAAGAAAAGAAGCTATATCAATCCTGCCATATTCTACATAAGCAGGGTAAATACTATATTGTCCATTTCAAAGAGTTGTTTGCTCTTGATGGCAAGTATGCTAATCTGACTGTCAATGATGTTCAAAGAAGAAATCGTATTACCAGACTGTTGGTTGATTGGGGTCTGATTAGTGTTGTAAAGGAAGACACTATTCTGGACATTGCTCCTCTAAATCAAATCAAGGTTCTTCCTTACAAAGAAAAGAATGACTGGACTTTGGAGCAAAAGTATAATATTGGTAAGAAGGGAAAAACTGAACCTACTGAATAAATAGTGTGTGCCATTCGTGCGGCACTCTACAAGTCGGAACACCCTATAAAGAGGTTGGGTTTTTACCCTACCTCTTTTTTTGTATTCTTGTATAATTAGTATTGGATGCCGTAAGGGTCCACACAACACAAACTCGCTTTTAAAGGAGCTACCATAATGACTAACCTTTCAAGGTATACTGTCGCTGATCTTCCCACTTTGATGGATAAGATTACAAAGAACAGTATTGGATTAGATGATTATTTTGATAGGGTGCTGAATCATTCTGTAACAAATTATCCACCCTACAACCTTATTCAATTAAATAATGTGGAGTCTCTTCTAGAGATTGCATTGGCAGGATTCAAAAAGGAGGAGGTCAATGTCTTCACGGAGTATGGAAAACTTTATGTCACCGGACAGAAATCCGAATCGGAGGACAAGACGTTTATCCACAAGGGATTGGCTCAAAGAAGTTTTCAAAGAGAGTGGACTTTATCCGACGACACAGAAGTCAGGGAAGTCACATTTGAAGATGGACTCCTCACAGTCAAACTTGGAAAGGTAGTTCCAGAGCACCATGCTCGTAAAGATTATCTCTAAATACAATTGAATATTGTCGGCGCAGGGGTTCCACTGGCAAAATCCAGTGGACACCCCCTTTTTTTCGTGGTATAATTAATATGGTATGTTATAGGTATTATGGCAACTAGACAATATGTGACTAAATCTGGTGACACCTGGGAGTGGGAAGAAACTTCTGAATCAATTAAGGCTCTCAATCGTCTCCACGATGAAATGCGTAAAAATAAAGAAAAGGAAGAGGAGAATGAAAAATCTTAAGTTGATTGTTATGACAAACAATCAGATTCTTCTTACCCAGATTGAAGAAGTTTCTACAGAACTTGGAGAACCTGATTGTAGGTTGGTTGAACCATTTGTTCTTAATCAATCTTCTTTGGAATTGAGTCCTTGGTTGCTTGATTTTACCACTCAAAATACTTTTATGATTCACTCTGACAAGATCTTGACTATTGCTGACCCTAATAGTAAACTGAAGAGTAAGTATGAGAGTCTGGTGAAGGAATGAGGTTCTACACTAATGTCCAGGTGGTTGGAAACAACTTCCTGGTTCGTGGTTTTGAAAATGGTAGAAGTTTTACTATCAAAGAAGAATACCAACCAACTCTCTATGTGAAATCAAAGAAAGAGAGCAAGTGGAAAACACTTGATGGTGAAAGTGTAGAACCCATTCAACCTGGGACAGTTAGGGACTGTAGGGAGTTCTATAAGAAGTATGATGATGTAGATGGATTTCCAATTTATGGGAATGAAAGATATATCTACCAATACATTTCTGATAAGTATCCAGAAGAAGAGATCAAGTTTGACATCAAAAAGATCAACTTGGTCACTATGGACATTGAGGTTCAGGCAGAGGGGGGATTCCCTGATCCTGAGTCCTGCTCTGAGGAGATGCTGACCATCTCTATTCAGGACTACAGCACCAAGCAAATCACAACTTGGGGTAGGCATCCATATGTGCCTACACAGAAGAATGTAACCTATCACCACTACAGCGATGAGGTAGAGATGCTCAATGCTTTTCTCTACTGGTGGTCTAACAATACTCCTGATGTGGTTACAGGTTGGAATGTAAGACTGTATGATATTCCATATCTTTGTGGAAGGATCAGCAGGATTATGGGTGAGAAGAAGATGAAGCAACTCTCACCTTGGGGACTGGTCAACCAGGAACAAATTACTATTACAGGAAGAGAGTTTAATGTGTTTGACATTGTTGGACTCACTACACTGGATTATCTTGATCTATACAAAAAGTTCACCTATGTGAATCGTGAGTCATATAGACTGGACTTTATTGCTGAGACTGAACTGGGTCAGAAGAAGTTGGATCACAGTGAGTTTGAAACCTTCAGAGACTTCTACAGAGGTAACTGGAAGAAGTTTGTTGACTACAACATTATTGACGTGGAACTGGTTGACAGGTTGGAAGAGAAACTCAAACTGATTGAACTTGCTATTACCATGGCATATGATGCCAAGGTAAACTATGTGGATGTGATGTATCAGGTGAGGATGTGGGACACTATCATTTACAATTATCTGAAGAGGAGAAACATTGTGATTCCTCAAAAAGATAGGAGTGATAAGAGTGACAAGTTTGCTGGTGCTTATGTGAAAGAACCCACACCTGGTGTTTATGATTGGGTGGCATCCTTTGACCTTAACTCTCTGTATCCACACCTTATGATGCAGTACAACATCTCACCAGAAACCCTGGTAGAAGAGAGGCACCCATCAGTCACAGTAAATAAGATTCTAGATGAATCTGTTACCTTTGAGATGTACAAGGACTATGCAGTCTGTGCCAATGGAGCAATGTATAGGAAGGATGTGAAGGGGTTCTTACCTGAACTGATGGAGAAAATGTATGCTGAGAGGACAGTCTTCAAAAAGAAGATGCTACAATCAAAGCAGGCATTGGTTGATATTGAGAATGAAATCAAGCGCAGGAGGAAGAAGTAATTGACCCCACCCTTGCTTGACAAATAAGTAAAAATTTGCTACTATTCTTGTAGAGATGCTATGTGCTGGAGGGACTTATTGGGTATTTAATCGGTGGCGCAGAAGAAGGACCAGAACAGGAGATTATTGCGTCTGATGATAACCCCTATGCTGGTCTATCTGATAAGGAGTTGGCAAAACTGCATCAACAAACTATCAATGATATTTCCAAGTATAATAACTTTCAGATGGCAAGAAAGATTGCTCTGAACTCTGCTTATGGTGCTATTGGTAATCAATATTTTAGGTACTATAAGTTAGCAAATGCTGAAGCAATCACCCTTTCTGGGCAAACTTCCATCCGTTGGATTGAGAATAGGATGAACAAGTATCTAAATACTCTGTTAAAAACAGAAGATGTAGATTATGTCATCGCATCAGACACTGACTCAATCTATATTAATTTTGGACCTCTTGTTGATAAATTTTTTAGTAATCATCTCGGCAACAAGGCTAAGCTTGTGGAGATACTTGACAAGATCTGTCAAGACAAGTTGGAACCGTTCATCGAATCCTCTTATCAAGATCTTGCGACGTATGTGAATGCATATGATCAGAAGATGCAGATGAAGCGAGAGAACATTGCTGATCGTGGAATCTGGACTGCTAAGAAGAGATACATTCTCAATGTGTGGGATAGTGAGGGTGTTAGGTATGATGAACCCAAACTGAAGATTATGGGTATTGAGGCAGTTAAATCCTCTACACCTGCTCCCTGTAGGAAGATGATTAAGGATGCTCTCAAACTGATGATGGAGGGCACAGAAGAGGATGTGATTGATTTTATTGATGATGCCAGAGCAAAGTTCCGGAGAATGAAACCAGAGGAGATTGCTTTCCCCAGAACAGTATCTGATGTCTTAAAGCACAGGTCACATTCCACAATTTATGGAAAGGGATGCCCTATTCATGTGCGGGGAGCTCTTCTATATAATCATTACATCAAAGAGAAGAACCTGACTAATAAGTATTCTTCTATCAATAATGGAGAGAAAATCAAGTTCGTCTATCTCAAAAAGGCAAACCCTATCAGAGAGAATGTTATTTCCTTTATATCTGATTTCCCTTTTGAACTTGGTGTTGACAAGTACATTGACTATGACCTACAATTTGACAAAGCTTTCTTGGAACCTGTTAAGGTGATTCTTGATGCTATTGGTTGGAATGTAGAAAAAGTTGTAAACCTAGAGTTATTTTTTGGCTAATGGATTTCCTTAAAGACATTGTAAAAGAGATTGGTGATGACTATACCAAACTCGCATCAGACATAGATGAAACTGAAACTTATGTGGACACAGGTTCGTACATTTTTAATGCACTGGTTTCAGGTAGTGTATTTGGTGGTGTATCTGGGGATAAGATTACTGCTATTGCTGGAGAGTCTTCTACTGGAAAGACTTTCTTCTCTCTCGCTGTGGTTAAGAATTTTCTTGATTCTAACCCCGATGGTTATTGTCTCTACTTTGATACTGAGGCAGCTGTTAATAAATCCCTACTTGAGTCTAGGGGTATTGACCTCAACAGGTTAGTTGTTGTTAATGTTGTAACAATTGAAGAGTTTCGTGGCAAAGCTCTCAAAGCAGTAGATATATACCTTAAGAAGTCTCCAGAAGATCGCAAACCTTGTATGTTTGTGCTAGACTCTCTGGGTATGCTTTCCACTGAGAAAGAAATTACTGATGCACTGAACGACAAACAAGTTCGTGACATGACCAAATCACAATTGGTCAAAGGAGCATTCAGAATGCTTACTCTCAAGTTGGGTCAAGCAAAAATTCCAATGATCGTTACCAACCACACCTACGATGTTATCGGCGCTTACGTACCAACTAAAGAAATGGGGGGAGGCAGCGGACTCAAGTACGCAGCGTCTACAATCATTTATCTCAGCAAGAAAAAAGAAAAGGATGGAACAGAAATTGTCGGCAATCTTATCAAAGCTAAGACTGCTAAGTCGCGTTTGAGTAAGGAGAACAAAGATGTTACAGTACGTCTTTACTATGACGAGCGTGGTCTTGATCGTTATTACGGTCTTCTTGAACTCGGTGAACTGGGCGGTCTCTGGAAGAATGTCGCAGGACGATATGAAATTGATGGTAAGAAGATCTATGCCAAGCAAATTCTCAAAGAACCTGAGGAGTACTTTACTCCTGAAGTAATGGAACAGTTGGATCAGATCGCTAAGAAGGAATTTAGTTATGGATAGAGTTGAGTTTCTTGTTCTCAAGAACCTTTTACATAATGAAGAATATCTGAGGAAAGTAATTCCTTTTATCAAATCTGAATATTTTCAGGATTTTAATCAAAAAGTTCTCTATGAAGAGATACATAGTTTTGTATCTCAGTACAATGAGATGCCAACAAAAGAAGTTCTCAATATTGAGGTAGAGAAAAGAAAGGATATCAATGAAACTTCCTTCAAAGAAATTTCTCATCTGATCAAACACCTTGATAGTGAACCTGCAGAAATAGAATGGTTGATGAACACCACTGAGAAGTGGTGTCGTGATCGTGCCATTTATTTGGCACTGATGGAGTCTATTCAAATCGCTGATGGTGGTAATGAGAAGAAAACTCCTGACGCCATCCCATCAATCCTTTCTGATGCTCTTGCAGTTTCTTTTGATAACCATGTAGGACATGATTACCTTCAGGACTATGTTGAAAGGTACGAATTATACAATAAAAAGGAAGAACGGATCGAGTTCGACCTGGAATACTTTAACAAGATTACAAAGGGTGGCCTTCCAAACAAAACACTCAATATTGCTCTCGCTGGCACTGGTGTTGGTAAGTCTCTGTTTATGTGTCATGTCGCAAGCAGTGTGCTACTCCAAGGCAAGAACGTACTATACATCACGCTTGAAATGGCTGAAGAAAGAATTGCGGAGAGAATTGATGCTAATCTTTTGAATGTCAATATTCAAGACATTGCTGGATTGCCCAAGCAGATGTTTGAAACTAAGGTAAATAATCTTGCTAAGAAGACTCAAGGAACTCTGATTATTAAAGAGTATCCTACTGCTTCAGCACATTGTGGTCACTTTAAGGGATTACTCAATGAGCTTGCTCTTAAGAAATCATTTAGACCTGATATTATTTTCATTGATTACCTTAATATATGTGCTTCCAGCAGGTATAGCAAGATGGGCAATGTCAATTCATATAGCTATATCAAAGCAATTGCTGAAGAGCTTCGAGGATTGGCTGTTGAGGCAAACGTCCCTATCGTTTCTGCCACGCAGACCACTCGCTCTGGTTTTGGTAGCAGTGACGTTGAACTTACTGATACTTCTGAATCCTTTGGTTTGCCTGCTACTGCTGATCTTATGTTTGCCCTTATTTCTACTGATGACCTGGAAGGGCTCGGACAGATACTTGTGAAGCAACTAAAGAACAGATATAATGACCCTACAATCTACAAGAGATTTGTTGTGGGCATTGACAGGGCAAAGATGCGACTATATGACTGTGAGCAATCTGCTCAAGATGACTTGCTTGACAGCAAGAAGGAAGAAGAGTATAGTTATGAGGAAAAACCAAAGAAATCATTTGATGGATTTAAATTCTAATGGGATTAACAACTAAAAAGTTACAATCACAATTAGTTGCTAGTGAACCTCCCCATTATTTTGAGGTCAGAGATACTAGAGGAGAAAGACACTGCCATTGTGGATCTGAAGAAGATGCACAAAGGATATGTGAAATGTATTGGGCATATGATTACACATATGTTAAAGTTTATCCACCTATACCAGAAACTGTAAATGTCCAACACACAGTTATGGATCCTGATCCACAACTATCTGAACAAAAAATTCTACCTGAATCACAACAACAACCATTAAATCTATGAACAACTACATTGACTTTGTAAAACAAACCACTAGTGCTGCTAGTCTTGATTATCCAGTCTTAGCAGCACGTCTTGCTGAACTGGAAGCAAATGGGACTAATGTAAGTCAACTGCTGACTGCTTCTCTTGGACTGACTGCTGAAGCAGGTGAGTTCACTGAAGTGGTTAAAAAGATCTTCCTGCAGGGCAAACCCTACACTGAAGAGAATGTCTTCCACATGAAGCGTGAGTTGGGTGATATCTGCTGGTATTTGGCACAAGCATTCATGGCATTGGATACCAACTTTGATGAGATTCTTGATATGAACATTGAGAAACTCAGTGCAAGATATCCTGAAGGAACATTTAATGCTTATTATTCTGAAAATCGTAAGGAGGGAGACCTGTGAAAAAAGTAACTATTGATATGCCTGTTCGTGCTGCAGCAGCAGTTCGTCAGGTCCTGTTTGAATCTCAGAAAGGATATGGAACTGAATATGTTCCTGATCGTGTTTTTGAAATTCGTGAAGTAATTACTGACCTTGATGATGCTATTACACAGGTATTAGAAAATGAAAATACTGACTCTTGAAGATTATCAAAAGGCAGGTGAAACCTTTTGGCCAAAGTATTGGTATGTTGCCAAAGAACTTGGTGAAGGAGCAAAACCTGAGGACATTCTAAAGGTTATGGAAGCTGTTGGTGGCGTCGCTCTGAAAATGAAATTGGAAGAGGGTCCAAATCCATTTGGATTTAATAAAAAGCAAGATAATGCTGACTCTATTTAATTATCTGACAGCATTTTGGTCAGTTGTAGTTATCAACTGTATCAAACCAGTGAACTGGGAATACTGTCTCCCAGTTCATGAATGGTTGTTGCCAGACATTCAACAGGGGATTGAGATATATCTTAATCCCTCCTCTTTATATCAAGAGGAAAGAGAATATTTGAAGAATATAAATAAAGAAAGGAAATAGTAATTGCGAAAAATGTCTTCATCAATGCGTAACTTCTTGGAAGCATATAGTGCTGTCCATAATACAGAAGCAAAAGAAGAATTTTATTCTCAAAGAGATTCAATCAGTGAGATGAACACTGCTTCTCTTACTGATAATGATCTTCGTGAAATTGCTGAAGAAATTTGTGAAGAACTCTTTTCTAAAGGATATAAAATTCAAGAAGCAGCTGATATCCTTTCGGAGATTCTTTCAGAAGGTGACAATGCTGGAAGAAATGCTAAACTCTCCAGACTGTTTGATGCATTTGCTGAGACATTCAATCGCATCCAATCAAAAGCAAATCAACTTGAAGCATTTGCTCAATACAGAAATTCCAAGAGACTTCAGGAAACTTGGTCTGCTAGATTCAATCAAGAGAAGAGAATCAAGAGACATCATAATGCTCTGGTAGCAGAAGATGTTTCTGGTGTGAAGAAGGGTCTTCTCCAAATGGTTGAACTTCATAGCCAAAAGGAAAATGAAGTAACTGAAGGCAAGAAAGCAAAGCCTGACTATCTTGACTTTGATGGTGATGGCAATGAGAAAGAGTCAATGAAGAAGGCTCTAAAGGATAAGAAGAAAGTCAAAGAAGAGTTGGAAGCAACTGGTAAGTTTTCTGAGCAAGAGATTGAGGCACTGATTGAAAAGATCTGAGGTGACCAATGGCTGATACAGCAAAATTTGAAGCAGCCACTATAGCCTCATATTATCAAGCAATTAGTAATGGCCAATCAACCACACCAGGTGCCAGTCTTGAAATGACAGAGGCAATGGATGCTGAGTATCCAAATATGTCATCAGAATGGCGTGAAGGCATTCTTGCTGGAACTGATGCTGTTATGGAATATCTTGGTCACAGACCAGGAACAAGAGATGGTAGTTGGTTATATGCTCATTATGATGGAAGAACTAAAACTATCCCTGCTTCAGCAACAACTGATGTAATAAACTATATTTGGGATAGTTTTTCTAAAGAGCAGAAAAAGATATTTACAAACAAGAAAGATTCTTGGAATACTGCTGATGTCTATATGACAAAGAAAGCAGATGACGCAAAGATAAAAAAACTTGTAGACTCTTTAAAAAAAGAATTTGATGATTTAGATCCAGCAATATATGTTGGAACTATTAATGCTATGATGTCTCAGATGTTGAAAGAGAAGAAGATGATACCTATTTCTCTTAAACAAAAAACAAGAGGTGCTGATGTAAAAATATATGAGACTAATTTAAAAATGGGTCCTGATGGACTAGAAGTGAGGGATGGTGATATTGAAACTCCTCTAAAGACAGTTATGGATGTTACTACCAGGGGAGGGGATACTGATTTTGGTGGAAACTCATTAAGATTTGCTGCTAGGTTTGAAGCAGGAGCTTATGCTAAAAAGTATTCTTGGGAAAGCAAAGGTTCAAGTAAAACAGCAGACGCAACTGAACCAAGAGACTTGGTTTTAAATAATAAGGGAAAATATACAACAGCAACTGCTAGAAATGGTTCTATCCCTGGTCCAAAGATGGAAGAATTGGTCAAAAAATATACTGGGGAAGATCTTAATCATAATATTCCTATGAATAGGCAGTTAAATGCCAGTGAAATAAAATATTGGCAGAATTATATTGATAGTATAATTTCAGGGAAGAGAAAAAATGTTCCTATCAATCTTGGCAATTTCACAATTGGAGGTAAAAAGGTTCAACCAGATGAGTTTATTAAACTGATAGCACTGATGGACAAAGGGAAACCAGGTGGTAAGAACTTTGATCAAAAAATGAGAGCAAAGTTGAGACATTTAAGATACATTAAGATGTTCTATGAAGCTGATAAAAAGAAAAAACTTGGTGAACTTATCTCACACGCTTATTTCTTATCATCTAAGATGAATATCAACCAAGATGATTTGTCTGGACCCTTTATAAAAGTTCAGTAGGTTGACAACTGATCAATAATCTGCTATAGTATTCCCATATAAGCGCATAGTTATGATTGACCTGAGGACTGGTAACTGTATTGAGTTGGCAAAGGGTCTTGAAGATAATTCTATTGACTGTACTGTCACCTCCCCTCCCTACAACAAGTGTGGTGTAGGTGGTGGTTTGTTTCGTAAAATTGAATATGCTGCTTTTGATGATACTCTGCCTGAGGATGAGTACCAGGAGCAACAAATTGAATTGCTGAATACTCTATTTGATAAAACCAAAGAGGGTGGATCGCTGTTCTACAATCACAAAGTTAGGTACTTCAAGGGTGATGCTATTTCACCTTGGGAATGGTTGACTAAAACCAAGTGGAATATCAGGGAAGAGATTATCTGGAATCGTGGAAGTGGTCCTGAGATTTCTGGTTACAGATTCATCCAAACTGATGAAAGAATCTATTGGTTGTGTAAGGGAATAAAGCATCCACGTCTCCCAAGGCGTTGTGCTGAGTGGACTAGTGTCTGGAAGTTTGGTCCTGAGATGAAGAATCCTCACCCTGCTCCCTATCCTATTCAACTGCCTACTAGGTGTATTCAAGCAGTGATGCAGGGTCCTGGTGTTGTTCTTGATCCTTACAGTGGATCTGGAACTACTGGTCTTGCTGCTAAACTGTTGGGTCATGACTATATTGGTTTTGATCTCTCTGATGAGTATCATGACATGGCAAGGAAGAGGATTGCTGAACCATCCAAGAGTGATCTGAAGAAGTTCAGTGATGAAACTGGTCTTGCTCCTGAAACTGATAATGATGTGTTCAGTTTGGCAGACTCATAAATATTGTATGAGGAAAAGTTATAACTGATGAAATCATTTTTTAGTTTCCTTAGAGAAGCAAGAACATCTCAGGCATCAGATCAGGCAGCACGCCTTAATCTGACTGGTGATGGTCATGGTAACTGGTACGATAAGGATGGTGCTAGAGTTGCTGTAACCAAGGGCGGTAGACTTGAGATGCTGTCAAAGAAAGAAAAACAGCAGACTGATGACACAGCAACTCAACAATCAACAAAAGAACCTGAACAACAACTCCAACAACAGGGACAGTTTGGAGCATTTGCAGATGGAACTCCAAGGAGAATGCCTCAACCTACGAGAGCAGATGGGTCTCCTAAAGAGGATCTTGGACCTCTGACTGTAACCTTTGGTAGGTTTAATCCCCCAACAGTAGGACATAAAAAACTTTTAGATGCTGCTAAGAAAGCAGCAGGTAAAGGATCTCTCAGAATTTATCCCTCAAGATCACAGGATGCTAAAAAGAATCCTTATGATGCTGATGAAAAGGTGGGTGTGATGCAGCAAATGTTCCCTGATCATGCAGAGAACATTGTTAATGATCCTAATGCCAAGACCATTTTTGACGTTCTGAAGCAGGCACACCAAGATGGATATTCAAGTGTTAAAATTGTGGTTGGTGGTGACAGAGTTAAGGAATTTGAAAAACTCTCAGGAGATTATAATGGTCAACTCTATGATTTTTCTGGTGTGGAGACTGTATCTGCTGGAGAAAGAGACCCCGACTCTGAGGGTGTAGAGGGAATGTCTGCTTCCAAGATGAGAAAAGCAGCAGCAGATAATGATTTCAAGTCATTCAGACAAGGTATCCCTAATAATATTGATGATAAAACTGCTAAGCAGATGATGAATAATCTTCGTAAGAAGATGAAAGTTACTACTAAAGAAAGTTGGAATCTGTGGGAGATTGCTCCAAAGTTTGATTGGAAGAACCTGAGAGAGAATTATGTGACTGGAAAGATCTTTAAGGTTGATCAACTAGTTGAGAATCTCAATACAGGTTTGATTGGTAAAGTTATCAGAAGAGGGACTAACTATCTTATCTGTGTAACTGAAGACAATATCATGTTCAAGTCTTGGATTAGAGATCTGCGTGAATATAGTGAAGTTAAGATGAATAGAAAGAATAGAGCTCCTGGTAAACCAAATACATTGGTTGGAACAGCAGGTTATTTTAAAAATGCTGCTGCTATTACACCTGGATTTGAGGAAGGTGATGATACTAACCTTCAACCTGGTGCCAAACCATACAAAGGATATGGTAGGGAATTCATAAATAAATATAAGAAAAAAAAGTAATCTAGTGTCATGATCTCTGAACAAGAAAATACACCAGAAGAGGTGAAAAGTAGGGTCACTCAGATGACCAAAGCAATCAGATATAAAGCAAGAAAGGAAGGTGGTAATCTTTTCAAGGCTTTTAATGATTATATGGGATCTCAGTCTGGTATCAGTTCATCTGAACGTCAGTTAGTCAAGCAAAAACTTGGTTTGTCTGAAAGATATTCTTCTTGGAGAGATGAACTTGAACTTCGTGAAGTAGTTGATGTTCCTTCATCAGAGGCAAAGACTGATAAGGAAATGGAAAAGATTATCAAAGAAAAGAAAGTCAATAATAAAATTGTAATCAATCCTACAATGCAGGAAGCATTTGATGAGATTGGTGGCACTATTCTTGAAGTAGTTGAAATTGAAGAAGGTTATAAAGAGATAGACAAGAAGAAGGAAACAGCAATGTATCGTCGTGCTGGAAACCTGGCACGTACTTCTTTGTCTTCAAAAGGCAAAAAGAAAGAGGATGCTCAAAACAAGTCAGCAAAGATTGTTTCTGCCATCTCCAGACAGAAAGAGAATGAGAGATTCTCTAAGATGGCAGATGAGAAGGCACGTGACAATTATAATGAAGAATCTGAAAATGATGATATGAAGAAAAAGCAACTTCAGCATCAAACACAAATGCTGAAGAAGCAACAGATGCTTGATCGCCAGAGACTTCAGATGATGAAGCAAGGCAAACTTCCTACAGGTCATATGGAAGAAGTTGAGCAGATTGATGAGAAAGTTCTTGACAGAGCAGAGAAGGGTGAGAAGGAAAGAATTGTTAAAGGTATGAAGAAGAAGTTTAGCAGCTTCAAGGATAGATATGGTAAGGATGCTAAGTCTGTAATGTATGCTACTGCCACTAAGATGGCAAAGGATAATATGGACACCAGCAAATCTGATCGTAGATATGGTGTTGAGTGATAATTGATCATATATACATTATATTCCTGTATTGAGGTTTATCATGCTTTCATTCCTACTCCCATTAGCATCAAAGATTATTAAAGATGCAGTTGCCAAAATCCCAGAAAATGAAGAACTGGGTGAGAAGATGGTTGAGATCTGTCTTGTTATCCTTTCTAAAGCGGTTAAGTTGACCAAAACAGATATGGATGATCAACTGTTAGAGGTTGTTTCCAAAGCAATCAAAGCAAGAGAAGAGTGATGAACAGGAGACCTTATGGGTCTCCTATTTTTATAAATATTTGAAGCAAAGTATTCTTTTATAGGACAAAGACATGGCACTTTGGGGTAATAACGACAATGTTGGATCAGCTGGTACAGTAAGTCTCAACTATGCAACTAGA
>Ga0196899_1000775_pt1 | contig 16246 bp, 20 predicted proteins | sample VirMetDEL_Sep_01_FD_169095 | JGI IMG/M metagenome (GOLD analysis project Ga0196899, IMG submission 169095) | Aqueous microbial communities from the Delaware River and Bay under freshwater to marine salinity gradient to study organic matter... | ecosystem: Environmental > Aquatic > Marine >... | reverse complement strand
TTCACAATGAATCTATGTGTGGCGGAACGCCCGCAACAGGAGGAAATGGTGGAACCGGTGGAACTGATGGAACTGGTGGGGGTCAGACCGGAGGTCAGACCGGTGGAACTGGTGGAACCGGTGGAACCGGTGGAACCGGAGGTGGTGAACTTATTGAGGTTCTGCCTGACGAAAACGGCGATGCTATTTCGTCTCAGGTTGAACCCGAAGAAGCCGACCTCAGCAAGTGGATTTTGCCCGGTATTGGTGTCTTAGCCGTTGGAGCCATTATTCTCATGCGCTAAGGAGGCTTGCTTCTTGGATGCTCAAGCCGCCATTTTGGAATGGATAAAACCTGCTTCAATAAAAGCCGGTGCAGATGGAGACCTCTGGCAAAGCGGCATGGCTCCCGAAACTTGGTTTCTTCGTCCTGACACCAATCAGGTTTTTGACGACAAGATTTTCAAGCCCGAGAGTTATGATTTCATCAATGTTGATGACCAATTTTACTTTAACAATCCCGGTGTGTATCTCATCGTTGATAACACCGTCAAAAAACCTACCGGTCCCAAAGAACTTATGCGTCTTGAAATCCATGATTACCCACCCCCCGAATCAACAGGTTATGTTTGGGTTATGCAACCGCATATTAACCCATTTCCAGAAACCGGAATTGTGGCTGACCAAGTGCAACTCTTGAAATTAGATACCGCAATGGCACAGAAAGACTTTGCTTACTCTATTGAACGCAACCCGACTCATTGGGACATTTACTTCCTTATGGAATATCTCGGAGGAACTTTCAAACCTTTGAACTGGACTTCGTTTCCAACCAGCCTACTTCCGGAACTCTGAACGAAGTCTTTAAGTATCAGAACCACCCATAGTTTGCTATGGGCTTTGTTGCTGAAGGACACAACTACCAAGACTACATGATTAGTCATCGCTGGGACACCGAAGAAGTTTCTTCGGCACCTGCGGCTGCACCCGCACCTACCACTCAATTCAATGCCGAATCTTCGGATTCTGGAATCGTCGGTCGCATCACCGGTATGTTCTCTGATATTCTATCAATGGCGAAGTCCCAACCTTTGTTGGCTGGAGTAGCCATTGTTGGTCTTGTTCTCGTTGTCCGAGGACTTACCGAACAATCTGAGTAATCAGTTTGAACTGATTGTTTATAAGGGTCTTAGAACTATTCGTTTTTAGGTGTCCTTATGGCAACTAACAGATTGAACAACCTCCGATGCTACCTTGCTGGTCCTATTGACCACGCTGACGACGACGGAATCGGATGGCGAGCCGACATGACTAAATACCTTTCTGATTTTGGAGTTGTGGTTCTTGACCCGTGCGACAAGCCCGTTCAAGACTCATACTTCAAAGAGATAGGCGACGAAAAAGAAAAAATGATGGACCTCAAAAACACCGGTCGTTATTTTGAACTCACGCAGCGTATGAAAGAAATTGTTCACATGGACCTCCGTATGGTGGATATTTCTGATTTCGTTATTGTTTATTTGGACCCTGATTCCCGACCCTTCGGCACTATTCACGAACTGTTGAACTCTCTCCATCAACGCAAACCAACCCTTGTTGTGGTTGAAGGTGGACGAGCCAATGCTTCTAATTGGCTATTCGGCATTATGAACTACGAGTTCATGTTTGACGATTTCGAGTCTCTCCAAGTTTGGCTTCGCCAGATTGACGACGGCACGATTGAAGGCGACCTCTCTCGTTGGGTCTTTATGGATGTTGAAGGTTCTAAAGGAAAAACCAGCACCAAGTCTAAGGGTTCAGCCCGTAAAACTCGCCGGTATGATTCTGATGTAGATGCGGTCGTGGACGAGTCCGAGAAAAGCCTTCCTTTGGATTGAAGTATCAATCCGCAATCTTTAAGTATCAGCACATCCCTTATAAGGGATGATGTCAGCGAAGGCAAAAACAAACAATGACCGCTTGATGCAAAAAACGGGACTTCTCATCGTGTATGCGTGGGTTCTTCTGGCGGTCGGGTTCTTTGTGCTAACGGCTTGGGACCCCACCTATCTGGACTCGTCAGAAGACTATGTTTCTATTCTGGCTATCATTGGCGGCCCTGCTCTCCTAATTGTGACTAAAATTATTGAAACATGGAATCAAGAAAAAGGTGCCGAACTGCAAGACTATGAAGCCCAAGCCAGCCACCTCCGAGACATGGATGCTATCCGAGTCCGACACGCTGCGGATATGGAACGCAACCCACACGCCATCGGTTCACCGGCTGTCGAAGACAGTCATGGTTCCATTTATTCACAAGTTTCGGATTTGAGAGCAGAAATCACGAATCTTCAACAACAAATTAAGAAAAACCGTAAATCAGATTAGAGTTGGAAACAATGACTGAAGAAACTGAAAACCACGACGATGAACTCGTCCGAAAAGCGAAACTTTTGGCGGAAGCCACGGGTCGGTCATTTGAGGATGTTTTAGAAGACCTCTTGGACGATGGTGAACTCAACAATTCTAACACGGCTAAAGCCGACCTTGTTACTCAACTCAAAGAAGCCGCTGAATTGATTACTACGGTTCAAAACATTAACAAACAAGTTACTGAAAACACGGTTCTCAACGGAGGAGAAAATAAAACCGAAGTCAAAGTGGAAACCACTTTGGAAGGCGACATTGTGGACCGAGCCATTGAATCGGCTCAACGCAAAGCCGACAACATCAAGAAACTGATTCTAACGCTAACTCCCGTATTCTTGTTGCTTACCGGAGGTTCAATGGAAGCCTTTGGTGTTATCAATATGTTCGGTTCGGATGACTCTGATGACGATTATGACCCCGATTACTATGTTGAATACGGCGGTTGCATGAATCCCGATGCCAAAAACTATGATGAGTGGGCTTCATGGGAAGATGGTTCCTGTGAGTTTGACGATTCTGGCGGTGGCGGTGGACCGCCCGATTGCGAACCTAATTGGTGGTGGCAAAACGAAGCCATTTTTGACCACGACCACGACGGACAAGGATTCAACAACGACCTTCGGGTGCAAGTGGACTTCCGAGATTTAAACCAATGCAACGAACACATGAACAATGGCTATTTTGAAATCATGGTCGGAGAAGAAGACCGAATCTTAGAATATAACTTTCACGATGAGTTCACGATTAACGAGCATTATCTCAACCTTCCGGCAGGAGATTACTATGTTACGGTTAAGTATTACACCTATGATGGTTCTATGTGGAGTGGTCCCGAAACATGGGTCACGATGGAAAGCGAACCGACTTGTGTTACGGATTTAATTCACAAAGAGGCTGAATTGTATTTGATTGGCGGCAACGAATTAGAAGTCGCCATGATTATTCAATCCAACAATGACTGTGAAAGCGAAGTGGATTTCATGTTTAGCCTATATCACAACGACACTTACCAAAGCACCGTTGAATACGGAGTTTTGCCTTTGTTCACCGTTTCGGGAACGGGCGAATACCGAATCACGATGGCTCATAGCGATTGGAAAAACCTCGGAGAAGGTCTCTGGAATCTTGAAACCCGATTTTACACCGAATCCGATGGCGAAGTTTGTTGCATAATGACAAACAAGGTTGAAGTCAAGTCGGATTCTGAGTAATCTTTAAGTAGTCGTGCAACAGACCAAAGGTCATGGGCTATTATTCACTTGACCCACTCGGCAAGGGATTCTTCCGTATTGACCCAGCGGCTACGCTGCCGCCCGAGGCTCTGGCCTTTTACAGCGAAAATCAAGTTTTCCATAGCACCGCTGCCGTAGGCCAAGTCTCTAAAGAAATTGCCGAGCGTGTTGCTAAAGAAATCGCTGGAGAAGTCTCCGAAACAGTTTCAAAGAACATCGGTGAAACTGTCTCTAAGAGTGTAGCCGAGAAAACGGCGAAAGAAGTTATGCAACAAGCCTATAAGAATGTTCAAGAGCGAGCCATCGCTAAAAACGGTAAGGAACTCTCCGGCGGAGCCTTGCTTCAAGCCCTTCGCAAAGAAGCCAAAGAACTCTCCACCGAAACTTTAGAAACTGCTGCTAAGAAAACAACTGCTGATGTAGCCACAACCGCCGGTCGGAAAGCCGGTAAGTCCATTCCCGAAGGAGTTGAAAAAGCCGCTTTCAAATACACAGCCTTGGGAACTGGTGCTGTTGTTATCTACAATTGGGGAGACACTTTAGCCGAAGGGTTCATTGATGTTCTCGGAGATACGGCTGCGGCGGCTTTTGGAGGCAACTGTGAGCGAAGCAATTTTGAAGAAAACTATCCCGACGATAGCCCCGAACAAATTGATGCTCGTTTAGAAGAATGTCAGGACAAGGCTGCTAAAAATGTAATGATGTTGGGAGCCGCTGGAATTGGAGTTGTCGGATTGCTTGGATTTGCAGTTTTGAGCCGATTGATTCCTAAGCGAAAGTCGCCGTCTGAGCCAACGGAGGATTCCGAATGAGTTCCCGACCCTGCTGTATCTGTGGCGAAACCAAAACTGGTATGACTTATTCAATCCGAGCCTTTTGTTTTCCTTGCCGAAACTTAGCCATTGAATCCTATTTATCTGGACCGATGAAGGAGGCGTAGCCTTATGGCGAAACAATCTGGCTGGACTTATTCAGGCTCGGCTAATTTTAGCCCCACAGCGGGAGCCGGTAGCAGCAGCGACCGCACCAATCTCAAAACAGAAGTCAAAATTATTTCTTCTGACCGTCAAGGACGACGCTCCAAAGCAGTTTCCTCTAACGGATTCGGCACCGTGGAGTATTCCGGCGTGGAACGCCAAGACACAATAGAATGGTCGGTCCAAACGCTGTGCGATAACGACCCCATTAGTGACCGAGTGAACATCGTTCTCACTTACTATGACCCTTTTTACATCGGTCAATTATCTGACCAAATCATTCAGAATCTCTCAGATGATGAACTCGGTAATATCCTTGCTGGCGATGAATCTATCATTCAACAAAAAGTGGAATCGTCTATGGACATCGCCCGAGCCATTAAACAGATTTATTCTACTACGGTTATCACCGATACTTCCGAAGGCAAAGCCTCGGGAACCATCAAAATTGCTCCCGATTATCCCTTCGCAGATTATGTCCTTAACTTTCACTACGGCTATTCTTCTCGCAGCGAGCGTTCTGATTCTGCTAAGTCTAAGGAGTTTTTGTTAGAAACTGGAATCATGGTAGCCGAAATTACTGCCGTCGTGGTCGCCACCGTTTTGTCGGGTGGAACCGCCGCTATCATTCTCGGCACCGCTGGTGCCGTGCTGGGAGCCGCTGACCTTGCTTATGCGGCTTCTAACTATCTCTCCTCGGGATTCGGAGCCATTGATGAAAACCGTCAAGGTTGTTTGTTCCCGATTTTGGGTTTCAACCACAGTTATGTTTTTACTCTTGACGAACCCGTAATCTTAACGGATTCTGAAACCGGTGAAACTACCGAAACTTCAGCCAAAACTCAAAACATTGTCTCTCAGATTAGTCCCGCTTCAGCCTCAGTTATCGCTCAAGCCAGCACTTCAGGTGTTCCAACCGGCGCAGCCCTGCAAGTCGTCGCCGTGGGCGGATTAGTCGTCGCTGCTTTGTTAATTGCTCTCAAAGGACGAGCCGGAGGTGAGGCTTGATGGCAGAACCTCTGACTTATCCGGGCACCGATGTAGCCATCAAAGTTCTTGGCACTAAAACTCGTTCTGCCGACCCCAAAACTCTTTGTGCTTCCGAACACTCTGTTGTTATTGGACTCACACCACCACGGCAGAAACCTCTGCCGTTTGAAACTTCTATCGTTGTAGCCTTTACTGCTCTTGATACCTCGGGTGCGGGATACATCGGTCAGATTTTAGACCCGATGGCTATTGCGGGAGGCATCAAGGTTTTCGTGACTGACCCTGAAAAGTATAATTCCACTATTGAAGCCGGTAAAGTGGGCGCAGCCCGAAAAATAGCAACCGGAACTACGGCTGAAAAAGTTGAAGGAGCAGCATTTATCGCCGTCGCTAATTCACCTCTCGCCAAAGGCTATCAAGCCGCCAGTAGTGGTCTCGGTTGGATAGGTAAGAAAACCGGTTGGTGGGCTGAGAACTTTCAGACCCGAAAGTTTGGAGCGACCGACTATTTCGGACAGCAATATCATTATGAAGACGCCTCGGCTCACAAACTTCGCATTCAGATTTTCAATACTCCGCCCAACGGCACTCGTCGTCAAGTGTATAACTCTGAACTCGCCGGTTCTTCAGATGATTCCCGAGGCTATGTTCTTCCCGCCTTCGGTTATTTCGCTATTGACGCACCCGGAAAGTGGGAAGTCTTTACCGAAAGTATTGCTTCTGGAACTTGCGGAACGCCTGCTCTCAAATACTCTCGGACTTTCACGGTTCCAGTTCCTCCGGCACCGCCCTCCGAAAATCTCGTTGATACCGACGGAGACGGTGTAGCCGAAACTCTCGTTTCCACTCAGAGTGCCGTAGGCTCTGCTACCTCTGCTACTTCTGTCCCCACCGTGGGTCTTGAAACCATTATTGGAGGCACGCTCCTGACCGGCGTATTCCTATACGCTTTGTTGCGTCGGTGAACTCATGCCTTTTGTTCCATCTCCCGACCGCCATTCTGTCCGAGTCTGTCCTTGTGCTGACGGCACTTTAGAAGGAAACTTTCGGGACTCTGAGGAACCTCCTCACATCCTGTGCGAAACTTGTGAACAAACTCATTACTGGTTCTGGCAACTTTGCTGGGACAGTTGGGAAGGCACTTATTGGAAAGAATGGGTTCTTCGTCTTCAACCCTAAACTTCGTTTAGTGAGAGAACCTTTAAGTATCGGAACTACTCCACAATTACTATGCCTATCATACAAATTAAGGATGAAGACCGATACCGTGTTGGGTCTCTAAATGAAGGAGCCTTAATTTACATCAACTCTTATACCAAAGCACTTCACAACAAGTTGGGTCTGGCTTATGGAAAGAATTGGTCAAAACTTTCCGCAAGGTGGAGACAGGATTTTTACATCTATGAAGGTCAGGGATATTTTTATGAACAAGTCCCGACCAATATGAAGGACGATTGGAAATTGCCACAACCCAAAGGAAGAGGATTTGCTTATGATGTCCACAGTCGTAAGGCTCAAAAAACAGAAATTATGAAAAATCTCAATTATTTCATAGAAAACTACGAAGTTGTTAGAATCTTTGACGACGACAGGGGTTGTTTAGACTTTGTTAAAAAGTGTCTGATGTCTCTGAAGGACAGTAAAAATCCAGCATACCTGAAACCGATTTATGTTCACTTTTTGGGAAGTGGCCTTGATGAGTCTTCATTGGGAATCAACGAAGAAGAAGCCCGATACATAGAACATTGGTGCGAAAGTATGAGTTATCAAGGATTCAACATTCATGTTTGGTATCATTATATGAAAACCCCTCAAATTATGGACTCTGAACAATTCTATGTGTTTAGAGACGGTTCTGGACCCTACCCGAAAAAGTTTGAACCTCGTTATTACTGAGAGAACCTTTAAGTAGGTCCGAAGCATTATGCGCCGCATGGAGTGTCCTGTGTGCCATTGGCCCCTCAAGCATCGGCTTCAATGGGTCACGCATGGTTATGCTTGTGCTATCTGGCGTTGTGAATCCTGTGAATCAGACATCACAGCGAAAACGCCCGAATCCAAGTTCCAAAACTTTATCCCTACTGAAGCCCAAGACCTCACAATTTCGGAACAAGAACAATGCCTCAGCATTCTTGCGGCTATCCGAGCCACTCTCGCTGATGCCCGACCTTCGGCTCTCAAGTCCCAACTGGAAGAGGTTTTGAACGATGGCGAGTAAGAAAAATCTCGTTCTCATTGACGCTGGTTGGTTCGTCGGACGCAACGCCCGTCATTGGTCGCCCCGTGGAGGCATGAGACGAGCGCACAATCGTTGGATTATCCGAAAGAAACCTCCGGAGCCGTATAAGTTCTATTATCGGTGTCGCAAAATCGTATTTAACGATTTCAAATATCTGGAGTATCGGATGCGAGAATTAAGCGTTCACCCGCAGTATAAGAACACCGATGTAGTCGTGTGCTACGACGGTATCGCTGGTCGTCAAAAGCGTGGTCTTTTACAGGATACTTACAAGGGTAATCGGGCTATCGTAGAAGATTCTGCGGAATACTCGGCTGAATCCTATGAAATCCGAGACTTAAGAGATGATTTCACTAAATGGAACATCAATCCTATGGTTCCTCGCACTCATTGGCGAGGAGTTTATCGGGCTGATGCGGAAGCCGACGACCTTATCGCTGAAATGGTCTCTGACGCTTTAGACAATCCCGACATCCGAAAAATTGTGGTCTTTTCTAAAGACTCGGATTTACACCAGATTCTTGATTGGCCTTCGCCCAGCGGTCAAGAACTCGTTCTCAGTCGGATTGAATCAGAAGTCTCGGTCTCAGATGTGGAAACCACGACTGGCGTTTCTATTGACCGATACTCGGAATGGAAATCTATCTGCGGCGACACAACTGATAACATCCACGGTATTCCCTCCGTTGGACCCAAATCAGCCGCTGCCTTACTCAATGAACACGGTAGCCTCGCTGAGATTCCCGCTAATTTGCTGACCCGCTATCGGGTCTTGAAACCAAAGTTGTTAGCCCAGCATCTCAAGAAGTTCCGAGAGTCCGAGGAACTCTCTATGTATCGGGTCAAAAAAGACTACGGCAACTGTTGGGAATCCTTGGAAAAATCTAAGAAGAATTACCTGACCTTTTCGGAGTATAACTCCATCCGTCCGGTAGTCGCTCCCGAATATGTTGAGTTCGTTGATTTTCGTCCATTGATTGAGTCAAACTTGAAACTGATTCGCCTACCTTTTGACGAGTCTTTGGGAGTTTCTTGGGCGTCGGAACCGTGGGACTTAACTCAAGCACCACTCCCAGACGAGCCAACTGCTCCGGCAACCACCGCTTCAGAATAGACACATGGTCGGGAGTAATCCCGATGTAATCATAAGTCTTTTGTTCGGCATAAAACTCTTCTTTGTTTTTCCGTCGTTTAGCGTATTTGTCTTGAGCATTTTTGACCCAATGACTTTTTCGTTTCATTTGTCGGGGACTATAACTGAGACCCCAATACTCAATAACAATCGGACGAACAACAGCCGGATAATCTCCCGGCATAATCACCCAATCAGGTTCAATTTTTCTTCCATTCATCCAGAATACCGGCTCATAAACATAATTGAGTTTCTGGCTAAACAACCAATCATCAATTCGGCATTCACTTTGACTCCGGACTTTGTGGCCCGCCTTGGTTTTCACCAAAGACGAACCGCTATTGCGGCCCTTCTTTGCCATGAGCAACATTTGTTGCTCCGACTACTTAATGACTCACCCATTTCGATTCAAGACCTACACAACATTTTAAGTAGTTGGACACTCTCAGATAGATTTATGCGACGGAGGATTTTGATTCCGATTGACCCCGAACCCGAGGTCTTTCCAGAACCGGTTCCTTCGGAACCTACTGCCTTGGGCATTCTTAATTGGGTTAGTTCTAATCAAATCCCCGCTGAAGTTGGTAGCGGCATCGTTATTGAAACTCGGACACCCATTAAAGAATCAGGTGTGCCGCTTTCGGAGTCATCTAAGTTTGGACCTTGGATTCCGGTTCCAGAACTTCGACAATATCCTTCTGACACTAAGTCTTTGCGAGAATTACAGGCCACTATTCATGGGTGGTTCAGTTCTCACGATATTCTCCTCCCCGGATTCCGAGAAAACCACGATTCCAGCGGGCCTTGGAAAGTTTATGAAGAAAACGGCATCAAATATGAACAATACGGAAGTTATCTCCGTTTCAAATATCCCTCGGTTGAGCCTTGGACTTCCAACGATGTTCGTCACATAACTGAAGAACTGCAATTTCTATTGGGGGTTTAATCATGCAACCTTTGGAAATCCTCAATTGGACTCAAGCCTCAATGCGATTCAAACTTAGCATCCGAGCCGACGGTTCTTTGACCGAGATTTATGGGATTTTTACCGATTTGGCTCAAACTCAAAATATGATTCGTGGAACTTTCGTTTCTAAAGGATACCTTGAAGTTGAATGGACTTTTGAAGCCTTAGAAAATGAACATTACTTGATGGGTAAAAGACCCCAAGCAAAGGAGGTTTTGATTTTGGCTCAAATTGAGATTTTGGACCAAGGAACTCAGCGTTCACTTGAAGTCTGGTTAGCAAATCATTCAAGCGACATGGACCCTGAAAACAACTATGGTTTTGAGGGCTTAGGCAGTTTGTTTAGTTAGAAAACATTAAGTAGTTGTGCAGCCAAAAGTTCTTTATGGTTGATGCACCCGATATTCTAAATTGGATTACCCAGCCTTCTGAACCCTCAGAATCTGAAACAGGTTTTTCAGACCTCGGTGTTATTGAAGTTCGTTGTTTTATTCAGCGAGGCGATACAGGGGTATTCTCTCCGATAGGTGGTTTTCTTCCGAACTCTCAGTTAGACCAAATCAAAGAAGACCTTTGGACATGGTATGACGACCTCGGATGGTCGCTCACCAAGCATGACAACGCCGGTAATATCAACGATTGGTGGAAAGTTACTATTCACGAAGGCGTCTCTAACAACATCTTTTTTGAACTCTATGGTGACCACCCCCATTTCGGCGGAACTTCGAAAGGAGTTGTAGCCACCCTTACCATTCGGCAAGCCAGCGATAATTCTTCCGGTATCATTGAAGGATTAAAAATGTCTTATAAGCCGCCGAGCCGAACAGGTGGACCACCACCTTCCATAACTTATCCACCGACAAAGCCCAAAAAATCTCCGGTTTTAGGTGAACCAATACTCCGAAGAAAGTTTCGTGAACTAACTGAGAAGTGATGAAGTTTTAAGTAGGTGAGGCTGCATAGCCCTGCTATGAAAGAGATTATCCTTGATGAAGAACGACTCTTAGAACTTCTGAGTCTAACTGGTCCGGGCGGCGTAATTGAACATCGTTATCTCTATCACCTTCTCAAGCAGTTGCATCTCATGGGCTACACATGGCGAGATGAATGGAAAGTAACGCTGTGCAACGGCGACCACGAACCCGAAATCTCAGAAGTTTATGCCGAATACTGCGATTTGTTGGCGGAAAACCAATCTGTATCCTTTAATGCTGAAACTGGAGAGATTAAACATGACCCTCGCACGCCCTGACCGAATCAATTGTCCCGCTTGTGGCAATCATCGTTCTTTGGTTTTGAAACCTCAGCACCGAATGTATGAATGCGGTTGTGGCTACGCTTACCGGCTTAAACCAACCACAACTTCATAACTCTGATTCTCAGAATAACTCTTGGCGAATCCTATGTCCCGACCTCATACATCGGTGCGATTCGCACGGCGAGCCGTTTCCGAATCCAACTGTGAAACTCCTATGTCGGCTACGATTGTCCGAGGAGGTCAAGTTTTGGCAGTAGGTCGCAATCAAAAAGGCTACCGAGGAACCAGTCTTCATGCTGAAATAGACGCTTTGCGACAACTTCGGCGTCAAAAGCGAGGTCCGGAAGGAACCGACATTCATGTGTTCCGATTTGGAGCCGAAGGCGAACTTCGCATGAGTAAGCCTTGCCGAGAATGTTTCGTGGCTCTGCGAGCCTCGGGAATATCCCGTGTGTTTTATCACGATTCCGAAGGTGTGCAACAAGTCATCAAAGTTGCTCAAGCCAACCCCGAAGATTTCTATGAAATCCAACGCACTTGGCATGAAGAACCCTAACTTTAAGTAAGTGCTGACCTATATTCAGATTATGTGTTCTGTTTATGTGGATTCCCACGAACACGGTTCCGTCCGAGCGATGGCCGAACTGATTCTTAATGCGGAAGTCCAACCTCTTTCAGAAGCCGATTTTTGGATTGAAGGAACTGGATTCGATAATCAACCAATTTCAGTCCGAGTAGAGCGTAAAACATGGAGCGATGCTTACGGTAGTTTCAATTCTAAGCGTCTGCAAGAACAAGTGTCCCGATTGATTACGGCCGCAGCCGAAAATCCCTCAGTTCGTCCGGTGCTACTTATTGAAGGTTCCAGCCGAGACATTTACGGCGTCAATGCTGACCGAATCCGAGCGTTGCAGCAACACCTCAACCGACTTTCCGTAGAATCACTTCCGGTCATTTACACCGAATCTATGGATGAAACTTTCCGGTATCTCAATTCCGTTATTGCCCGAGTCAAGGCTGGTGAGTTTGGTTCTCTGGTGCGACCAGTTACTGTTGTGAGTTCTACTCGCAACCGACACCATGCTCTCCTTGAACAAATCCCTAAAGTGGGTCGCACTACGGGTAAGAAAATCCATGAACATTACGCTAACTTAAGCGATTTCCTCGCTCGCTTTGCTGAAGAACCACCCGCCGGTATCAAAATCGGTGGAGCCGCCCATACTGCTATCCTCAACTTCATAACAGAGTCTTGGAATACTACATCCAGCGAAACCCTTGCTCGGAGGACTTGACCATGTTATCAGCCACCATTGATGTGCAACCCATCAAAACTTTGCTTTCCACGCTGGAGAAACTCTCCGAAGAAGCCATTTACATTTGGAGTCCTGAAGGACTTCGCATCCGAGTTATTTGCGCTCAAAAGTTCAAAATGGCTGATATTTGGTTGAAAGCCGAGGCATTCAGCGAGTATAACTGCACCGATACTCACAAATTGGGTGTCGTCAATGCCCGTCTAAAAGACATCGTAAAAACGCTAACTGCCAAAGATTCGGTATCGTTTAGTTATGACGGACCCAGCGGTTCTGAAAAGTTTGTTTTGGAAGCCAACGGACTTCGCCGTGTCGTCAAACTGCTTCGCTTGGAATACATGAATGAAGTATCCACCATTCCGGAGTTCTCATATTCTTATTCTCTGACCACCAGTTCCAAAGACCTCCGAGACTATCTCAAAGCCCTCGGTAAAACCGTGGCTTTTGATTCCATTCTTCGTCGCACCGATGGTTCGTCTGAACTTCTCTGGCGCAGTAAAAACGATGATGAACCGATTGAATGGCGTCCCGACTTGTCGGACGAAGAACGAGACTTAACCGCCAGCGATATTTCATCCACCACATATACCACCGAAGAAGTTCTCTCGGCTATTGGAGCCACTTTGCGAAAACAACCCATCACGATTCAAGGAGGGCAAAATGTTCCTCTTCGTGCTGAATGGACTCCGTATGAAGGATTCCGAGTTATTGCTTTGGTCGCCAACCGAGAGTAGCCGAGTTCAGAGAACTCGCTCAGGAAGTGAAACTATGGAAACCAAACCCACGAATTATGAAGCCGCCAAGCGACTCGTCGCAGTTGGCGAAACCGTTACGGCAGAAGTTATGGTCGGCCGACTTATTGAATCTCGTCGGCGGGAAATCCCGACCAAAAGAAGTCTGTCGGCTAAGATGAAACAAGACCCCGACTTTACGGTTATCAAAACCAAGCGTGGTCCTACGGAGTTTCACAGAATCGCTTAACTGCGGGGTCTTGAAACTACATCGTAGTCCGAAAATAGACCGAAGCAAAGCATTAAGTAGTTGCACCAAATAAGACCAAATCTGCCCAAGAGGAATGACCTATGAAAAATCAAAATCGTTTTAGCCTATCAGAAAACTTCGTCAATAAATACCGCCGTCGCAAGGCTCCTTTTGGGTTCAACGGTCTGGGAGAATTGGTCTATAACCGCACTTACTCTCGCCTCAAAGACGACGGCAAAAACGAACAATGGTTTGAAACTGTGCAACGAGTTGTGGAAGGAACTTTCAATATGCAAAAGCGACACATTGAGGCACATGGTCTCGGTTGGAACGCATGGAAAGCCCAACATTCGGCTCAGGCTATGTATGACCGAATCTTCAACATGAAGTTCTTGCCTCCGGGTCGTGGTCTGTGGGCTATGGGAACTCCGATTACCGAGGAACGAGGTCTTTTCGCTGCGCTCAACAATTGTGCTTTCGTCAGCACCGAAAACATTTCCTCGGATTTCTCTAAGCCGTTCACTTTCTTGATGGATGCTTCTATGCTCGGCGTCGGTGTCGGTTTTGATACCAAGGGAGCCGGTAGTTTCATCATCAAAGGACCCTCCGAGACTCGCAAAAGCGAAACTTACACCATTCCTGATACCCGAGAAGGCTGGGTGGATTCCCTGCGTATGCTTTTGGAGAGTTATTCTCACGGCACCGGACGCATTGAGTTTGATTACTCGGCTATCCGAGAAGCCGGTGTTCCTATCAAGGGATTCGGTGGAGAATCCTCGGGTCCACAACCTCTCATTGACCTTCACTCCGATATTCGTCGCATTCTGGATGCTGAAACCGGCGCACCCGTTTCAATTACTTCTATCGTGGACATTATGAATCTCATTGGCAAGTGTGTTGTCGCTGGAAATGTCCGACGCACCGCTGAAATTGTGTTCGGTGAAGCCGACAACGATGAATACCTTGACCTCAAGAATTATGAAGTGAACCCTCATCGTGCTGAATACGGCTGGACTTCTAACAATTCCATTTTCGCTGAACTCGGCATGAACTATGAACCATCTGCCGAGCGAGTCCGACTCAACGGTGAACCCGGCTACGCTTGGTTGGAAAACATGAAGAACTTTGGTCGCATGGCTGATGCCCCTGATTTCAAAGACCACCGAGCGATGGGAGGCAATCCCTGTTTGGAACAAACGCTGGAATCTCACGAACTGTGTTGTCTGGTGGAAACTTTCCCGAACAACCACGATTCTCTGGACGATTACTTGGAAACTCTCAAGTATGCCTATCTGTATGCTAAGACCGTGACTCTCGGTCAGACCCATTGGCCCGAAACCAACCGAGTTATGCTTCGCAACCGCCGCATCGGTTGTTCCATGAGTGGTATCGCACAATTTGTGGCGAACCGAGGTGTGGGACAACTCCGAGAATGGATGGACATTGGCTACGGACACATTCAGAAACTTGACGCCAAGTATAGCGATTGGTTCGCTATCCCAAAGTCAATCAAGACAACCAGTATCAAACCATCTGGAACCGTCAGCCTGTTGGCCGGAGCCACGCCCGGAATCCACTTCCCTGAGTCTCGTTATTACATCCGAAGAATGCGAATTGGAATCCATTCTAACTTGTTGCCGGCACTCACGAAAGCCGGATACACCGTGGAACCTGCCTTCGGCAGCGAAGACACCACAATGGTCGTGGAAATCCCTGTGGATTTGGGAGAAGGAGTCCGAACTCTGGATGAGGTCTCCATGTGGGAACAATTGTCTATGGCGGCACTCGCCCAGCGATACTGGGCTGATAACCAAGTTTCATGCACCGTGACCTTTGACCCCGAAACCGAAGGCTCTCAAATTGCTTCCGCTTTGGACATTTTCCAATATCAACTCAAAGGTATTTCATTCCTTCCGAAACTCGATTTCGGTGCTTACCCGCAAATGCCTTACGAGAGCATTGATGCCGAGACTTATCACGACATGAAGTCGGGACTCGGCAAGTTGTCCTTTGGACGCATCAAAGGAGAAGAAGTCGTCATTGAACGCTTCTGCGACAACGATGTTTGCGAAATTGATTTCGTGGCTCCCGATGAAGCCTCAGAAATTGCTGAAGTTATTACTGAAGCCGTTTCACAAGCCACCGAAGAAGTTGTTGAGTCAGCCGAGTGATTGTTTATATGGGTGTTCAACCCTACAAGAAACTGGAGTCGTCCGAAGCGAGCCTCAACCGTTCTTCTTCTGGTTTCTGGTTTTTCCTCCTCCCGTTTCGGGCGGCTCCACCCACCTACGGGCTTGTGGGTTAGTTTGGCCTATACTTGACGGCTGGGGGCCGTTAGACCCAAGTTCAAATCTTGGCAAGCCCACCAATCTTTGATAAGGTAATCTTTAAGTATCAGAACAACGACTGTATGCTTATGGCGGTCCATTTTGAAGCACAAAACCCTATTACGGGAGAGTCGCTTCCGCTAACTGGACAAGAAATAATTTATGGTTTCAATCTCAGCACCAGCGAAAAGTTTGAACAAACTTTGGCTTGGTTGTTAGACCAAATCAATGATGAAAGAATCAATGATGGCGAAGAATACTGGTATTTCTCACGCCAAATCCGAGACCTCGCATGGGATGAAATGAATGATGAAGGTTATTTTGATGCCGAAACTTATATGAATCCCATTACCGGCGACCCCAACTTTGTGTTAGTCACCGAAGACATCCGAGACGGCGAATATGAACGCCGTGAACACTTTGTTATCGACGCCGAATCCGAAGC
>Ga0196899_1000758_pt1 | contig 16525 bp, 30 predicted proteins | sample VirMetDEL_Sep_01_FD_169095 | JGI IMG/M metagenome (GOLD analysis project Ga0196899, IMG submission 169095) | Aqueous microbial communities from the Delaware River and Bay under freshwater to marine salinity gradient to study organic matter... | ecosystem: Environmental > Aquatic > Marine >... | reverse complement strand
GGGTCATAAGACAGGCCAACAAGAGTGCCATCAGCCCGCACAAACCAAAGCACTAACTCTGGCTCCTGCTGCCAAATCATGTCGGTCAAGCCACCACGGGCCAAATGTTCTGCCAGAATAGTCAGGTCACGGCCAACAAGCCCGTCTGTGTCCAAGTCAAAGGTAATTTCCTTTACCTTCTCTTGCCCTTTCTGAATTAAGATGGTGCTGGCCCCAGCCCGCAACGGACGCACATCAGATGAACCGAATGTGGTTTCGCGCAGCACACTAACATTTGTCGGCGTTACAGGCCCAGTTGTGCCGCCAGACAAAGTAAACTCTGAACTGCTGGTCAACACTTGCAAGAAGCGGCCCGGAATCATGTGCTTGATGACATTCACTTGGTCGGATGCAATCGTGATGTTGATTGCGCTGTCATCCAGTGTGCCGGGGGTCATGTTTTCAAAGTCGGCGGTTACTGAACCAAAAATGGTTTGTGGCCGACCTGGCGTTCCAGCAAAGTAAAGACGCTCCTCATAAAACGCCACAGCGCGGGGAAAGCCTTGGTCTCCGTCAAAAGCACCTAGTGACCATCTTGTATTAGCATTGGCTAAACCAACAGCACTGTCTGGCAGACGCGAGTTGCCATACTGGTCTTCATGCACATCCGCCGTAACAACAGTTGCGCTGGTAAATCCGGTAATTCTCACATGACCAAACTCGTCATGCAAGTATTCCCAATCAATAGCACCATAGGTTTCTGTGCCGGAAAGATGAACGGGCGCGGTGTTGCCAGATGTTTGGGTGCTGCCTGTTACATTTTTATAAACATGCCCGCCAAAACGAACAGTCGCGTTTGCAGCATAGCTGGTGCTGGCTGCCCATAAGTCATGCTCAATCTCAAGGATTTCACGGAAGCGAATATAGCGGCCTACATCGTCACTGCTAAACACATCCGCAGAGGCCGTAATAGTTATGCCGGTGCCGGTTGCAGCAGAGGCATACATAGTTGTGTCCGTGTCGTTTTCGTCCAGCCAAGGCCCATCAATGAAATTAATGTCAGACAGGGTAAAGCTGGTGGCTGTAGTGCGGGTCAGCTTTGCGGGGTCGTGGTCTTTATGCGCTAGGTAAAGCACATCAGCAGATTGGACATGATTGATTTCAAATATGTCATCTATGCTATATGTGGTGGTTACTTCGACAATTTTACCAACAGTGCCACCAGAAACAAAAGCAGAAAAACCAGAACCATCCACACCGCTAAGTTCAAAGGTGTTAGTAGTAACATTGGCTACAGTAAACTCCCTGTTGTTAATCTCTGTCATGCCGGTTACGCCGGTAATATATACCCGGTCGCCGTTTGAGTAACCATGCGATGTAGCGGTAATAACAACCGGGTTTGCCGCAGTTGCCCCGGTGATGGACTTTGTTGCCTCGGTCAGAATACCGCCATCTTTGAAGAAGCGAATGTAGTTTGCGCCAAACTCCAGCACATACGCTTGCTCATCGCTGTATTCAAAGTTAATCAGACGAACCTTGCCACCATCTTTTGATGAACCAGCATAGTATGTGCCTGGTCTGCGCGTAACGCCGCCCTGGGGAAAGGCCAGCATATTCTGTAGCGTCTGCGCCCCAGAGTTATACTTTTGCAAATCAATGCGGCCCTCAAGGCGCGGGGAAAGCTCACCAGCTTGAAAGTTGGTAATGATGGTGGAGACGCGGGCCATCTTAGAACCTCACATTGATGAAGTCGTCTGCAAGTAGCTTGTCTGGTGTTCCTTCCATTGCATCAATGGAGCGAGCCTCACGCAAACGAGACTCATATAGGTCAAACATATTTTGGGCAACGCCATTACTACCCGTCAGGGCATAGGCCGTTTCTGCGGCCAAGCGATGCGCCACAGTGCTGCTAAGAAGGGAATCATACTGCTCTGTGTCGGTAACGCGCCCGATGTAGGTAATCTTGCAGGTGCTTTCGTTTGACAGGATTTTGCGGCCTTCAATCTTATACATAAGCCGGGTGTCATACGCAGCAATCTCGCTGTCCACCTGGTCGTCAAAGAAGGACAGAACCCGCAAGCAATAAGGATTGTTTGGCAGGGTGTATTGGTAACTAAACCCAAATGCCGGTGTGTCAGCGTCTTGTGCAATGGACTTTCTGGTAATAGCCACATTCCAAGGGTGCGCTCGGAGAACAGCGTCACGCACAGTAGAAAAACGCCGATTGCAAATCCGCGCTTCTTTTGAGTTCTCACTTAGTGCTGTAATGGTTCCTGCGCCAAGCAAGTCCATAGCTTCGTTACAAATGTCAACAACGGATGGCATCGGTCATAAGCCTCTCTATTTCTACCAGTGCGCCCTGACTTAAATTGCTATCGCCGCCAGAGACAACCTTCCCTTTTCTTTTTGCTTCCCTAACAAGTTTTTTTACACGCTTTGTAGGTAATATTACCACAGATTCGTTACTAATCATAAAGGCCCAAAAGTCTGCTTCTGTCGTAGCAATGCCAGATGGTTTGCCTCTACAAAAAAACTCCACAAACACTTTGCCAGTTTGTGAAGCCCTAAAATCTCTTTTCACCTCTATAGTTTTGTCGGTCAATAATTCACCGAGTCGCTTTTCGCTTACCTGTCCTACCTTTAGGTCATACCTAAAATCACTATTGTATTCCACGCCGTTTCCCCCGGCAGGAGAAGGAAGGGGCGACCTTTCAGGGGGCCGCCCCAACCAGATTAGTTCACCACATACTCAATGATGAAGGCCATGTCACCAGCGGTCCCACCAGTTGCGGAGAAAGTTGCCGCAACATAGTAGATTCCACCGGGGTCGGAGGACTGACCCGCCAGTTCCCAAACCTGCTGACCGGTGGTGTTGATGTTGGCTTCTTCATAACGCAGTTCCGTCATGCCAGCCGCGTCAGCTACAAGAGTAGCCAGCGCATCTTCATCAACAACCACGCCTTCATCAGTGTAGAAGCCGACATTAAAGGTGCATGTGCCACCCAAATTGTCGGAACCAACACGGACAGAAGTCAGGGTCGCGTGGGTTGGAATCGGTGCAAGCATTACAATGTCGTCATCGGTGCTGTCACCAGCAGCCAGTGCAACATTGCCCTGTGCAATACGCTTTACGCCACCAAGCTCTTGAGCATTGTTGACGACCGGCGGGGTTGCCTCAAGATTGGCAATAAGGTCAGAGTTTTTCGTTGTCATCTCTTAGCCACTCTTAGTCAGGGGTTTCGTCACAGAAGATTTGAACAACCTTGGCTTCTTCCATGCGAACCGCACCGAGAGACATGCAGTAGTAGACTTGAGTTGCATAACTCTTGTCAGCACGCTCATCAATCCGCGCAGAGATGTCTTTACCAAGACCCAGGGTCAAGCCATCTTCGGCCCAAGCAAAACACTTGCGGATGTCATTTACATCAACATCCAGCCGGTTGGTCATGATGAATTTGAAACCCATGAAGGTGTCAACATCACCCTGAACCAGTGCTTTGATGGTGTTGAAGTCGCTGCTGGTCACTTCAGTAGTGCCGAGCAGGTCTTCAATCTGCTTCGGGCCAACCGCGATGTAACGATTGATGGACGGGTCAACATCCAGCAAGTCCATCTTGCGCTTGGCTTCACGCAGCTTTGCAATGGTCAGGCCATCGTTGGATGAAGCTGAACCAACAGAGTTGGCGGTTGCATCCAAGTCTGCGCTGCCTGAACCGGTCTCGCCGGTGCTTGCAGTGCCGGTAGCGGCGGCGATGATGACATCATCCATTGCACGACCCATAGCAGCAGCTGCCGCACGAGCGTAGGATGAAGTCGGGTCAATCAGCATACGGACTTTGTCCTGGTCATCAATCAGGTCAGCATACTCGTAGTCAGCCAAAGACAGGCGGCGGCGACCATGCGGGGTGTCCATCTGCGGGGTGTCGGCGTGGCGGCTGGTGCGAAGGGCAGCAGTCGCAGCACCAATTTGGTCAATGAAAGCATTTTTGCCAACAACATTCTCAATGCGCACTGCATCACGCAGACGGGAACCCATCTGCTGTGAAAGCATCTGCACATTTGCAGAATACTGCTGAACAAATGCTGTGGTTACTTGCGTAGACATAAGTCTAACTCCTTGTTTTCACAGTTACATTTGGTTCATTGTCAGTGCGCTACCCTTTCGGACGCTCCTCGCTTTTTTGGCCGGCGTATGGCCACCGTCTTTCCGGTCGTCTGCGGGACGAGTTGCCTCGCTACCCCTAGTAACCCATTCCCAATACCTGTCGGCTAATCGGGCCGGGTCAAGAACATCGCGTTGAGTTCCAAACTCTAACGCAATCCTCAAACAATCCATTCGAGCATGGACTTTTTCAAGTTCATCCATGAACCATGTCCATCAGCTCTGACACCCGGTCAATGGCGGTTTGCCTACCAGGTGCTTTTGCATCCCAATAAGGATGTGTTTTGTCATTCATGATGGCATCAATCTCTGCTTGTGCCTCTTTAGGTGTCATAGCACGGCTGGAAGGACTGTCAGAGATTGTGTCTTCACTGGTTACACTATGCCGGAAATCCGCCATGTTTGCAAACGCTTTGATGAAATCGGGATGGTTGCCAATCATCGTGCCATCTGCCAGCTTCATTTCCAAAATTTCAGGCGTTGTAAAGTCTTGGACAACCGACTTAGCCGCAGCAAGTTTTTGTTCAAACGCTTGCCCCCATTCCTTACGGAGTTCAGTCTCCACCTGTTCGCGGGCAAATTGTTCATTCTGCTCCGCCGCTTCCGCAGTTTGTTGCGACATGCTTTTGTAGTATTCAAGAACACCATTCGCTTGTTCCGGCGAGAGCCGGAGTTTGTGCGCAACATCGGCGTAAGATTTGGCGGCATCTTCTGTAATCACATTCCCATCAACAGCTATTTCATAACCATCGGGCGTTTCCGGTCGCCCAAGCCGACTATAAATGCGGTCAAGGTCTTCGTCTGTCGGATTAACCGGCATCGGAATCTTGTCTGCACCAATAAGACGCTGCGCGTTCACATAGGAACGGGCAAGGTTTCCAACATCTTTAATTGGGGAGAGGCTTGGGTGGTCACGCAATTCTTCTGGTATTGTGCTTAAAAAATCGTTACCAGAACCGCCTTGCGCTACATCCGCTGGTGTTTCCAACAGCGGTGCTTCGGTAGGCTGGTCTACCTGTTCGATTGCTTCTTCTGACATAATTACTCCTCTGTCAGCATGTTGTGGATGTGGAGGATGACTGCTCTTTTACCCTCCTCAAAAGCTGTGGCCTTGGCATCGCCAGCCACATAGCTTAAAGACCGCCAGTTACAGCGGGCTTCAAGGTCGTGCAAAACCTTCTGTCCGTTTGTGGAATCAAAGGTTTCTTTATACATTGCGCGGAGTTTGTCTATTTCCTGCATTATTCTCCAACCATCCTAACTGCTTGTGCAGCTTGGGCGGCGGTATAGACATCTTCTTGTTCCTGCTGCCGTTGCTGCATCATTGCTTGCTGTTGCGCTCTGGCTTCCCTCGCCTGATTAATTTCCCGCTGTGAACGAAGCGTAGTCTTGGGAACACCAAGAGCATCGGTAACATGCCTCACCAAACCATCAGGGTCAATATGGTCGCCAACCGGCAGGGCTTGAGACAGCGGCATAAGGATTTCCAATGCCCGCATAGTGTTGTTAAGGCTGTTGGACTTTTGCGCACGAGCCAGCGGTGAAACATACTCAATCTCAACATTGCGGCCTTGCAGAAGTTCTGGGGGCTGTGCCAGCATTTGCTCCCGCAACATCAGGGCAAACACGCGGTCAATCAGCGGGCGAAGCATCTCGTTCATCAATCTGCCCAGCACGGGGCCAATCACCCTCATGCGTTCTTCTTGCCTTCCAATCACCTCTGTTGCAGTCATGTTTGGCCCACCGCCAATAAGAAGCTGGTCAACAAAGAAAGCGGAACGAATAGCTTGTCTGCGTTGGTTTTCCATTTCCAGCCCAATGTTAATGTTTGCGCCGGTATTTAGCGGGGTAATGGTGTCGCGTGAACCAGACCGGTAGAAATTAAGGCCACCAGGCTGGGTGCGGATTGGCAACAAGAAACCATCGTCAGGAACCAGCAGCGGCGGATTAATCATCTTTTGTGCCGCTTCAATAATGGTCTTGGACATCAGGTTAATCATCTTAACATCTGGTAGGGCGGTCATGGCCGGCGACCGCCCCATAATCTCACCAGTCGCCTTCAAGAAACGCGGAACCACATACGGCATTTCATTGAAGCCACCTTCAAGCACAATCATGCCCGTCTTTTTGCAAATATAGACGGATGAGTATGGCATGTTCTTATTGTCAATTTTGGTAGCGTCCCGGTCTTCGTTTGGCAGCACGATGTGCAAAATCTCAACCATGTCGTCCGGGTTCTTCTCAAATGTTTTGAGAATGTAGTCAGTAACATTTTCTTTGCCAAAGCGGCTAATAGCTTGGGAAGCTGTGGACTCATACAGCCGGTAAACGGCATTTACCACGCCAAAGCGGTCTTCAGTTACATAATATTCGGAGATGTGCCGGGTGCTAAAACGCAAGTCCCCCTCTGACATTTCGCAGAACATGCAGCCAGTGCCAAACACAACCAGGTCAACATACATCTCGTGTATTTCAGTCTCAAAGTTTGACTGATTAAACGCTTGCATCATACGCATACTGGTGTCTTGCAGCCATTCACGCACATCATCATCGCGGCTAATGTCGCTGTCTTTAATGTCCAGATGGAACCAAGGTGAAGCCCCAGAGGTCAGCATGCCATGTAAGCTGGAAGCAAGCAGGTCAACAGCCTGTAAAGCTGTGCCATCATAAATCATTTCCATGCGTTTCTCGCCACGAGACCGCTTCTTTACGATGTCAGCCTTGCGGGGCAACATATAATCCGCAAGTTCTTGGTAGTGCGTGTTCCAGTTGTCGCGCTTTGCTTTTAGTTCCTCAAAACGCTTTACAAGTGTCTTAGCATGCTGTTCCATAATTAACCCATCAATGTTGGAGTTTGGCCACCATTAGCGGTGTCACCCAGCACAGAGCCGCCAACAATCGTTGCCCCCCTGCCTCGGCGGCGGGCGCGTTGTATTCTTGCAGATTCTTCTGCTAAAGCGGCTGCACGACCCATGTCCGGTGGGGCTGGGGCTGTGTCGCCTGGCGCAGCTGGTGGCGGTGGAGGTGGAGCCGTAGTCCCCATAACTGTTCCGCTAGGTCTGTCTTCGCTAGGCATCATAGCGCGTTCTGTAGGTGTTAGACCACGGGCTTGGATTATGCCGCCTCTTTCTTCAAACATAGGAAACTGGTCGCCAGTGCCGGTGGCTCTGTTGACTCTGGCAGCAATCGGATTGTAATCTGGACGACCAACATAATCATCACCTCCAAAAATTCCAGTCCCCCTCCGAACAACGCCAACAGTCATGCCGCGCTCATCGCGCACGGGAGTCCCGCCTTTCTCTAAAGCCTGAATCATTCTTTCCCTTGTCGGCCCGCCAATACCAGTCTCCAAAGCGCGCAGTGGCAAAGAACCAGGAGCAATAAGAGGAGCATCTCTTAACTGCTGCTCCATACGCTCACCTCTGCCTTGGATGTCCGCAATAGACCTTGAGGTTTCCGGCGCATACAATTCCCTTTCAGTTGGGGTCATGCTCCCTGCTTCTGAAACACTTGTAGTCACTTTTCTCTCCTAAATCTGAAATGGATTGTATTCATTAACGGCCATTTGTTGCGGAGGGCGAACCATTCTTTGCCTATTCTCCAGCCCAATAGCCAAATACCTAAACGCATCCGCAGCATGGCTCGTGAAATCATGACGCGGGTGGTCTCTGAAAACCTTTTTTCTCTCATCCCATTCCTGCCTGTATTGCCTCAACATGTCTAAGCCGGTGTCGCACTTGTCGCGGTCAAAGTAACATTTTGGCACCAGCATCCTTGCCGCGTTTATTCCGTCAGCTACCTTCATCCTAGGTATAACACGAAACTTGATTCCAAGCGAGTAGGCAGTTTCCAACCTGCTTTTACCAGAACCCAGTTCCCGCACCTCAATGTCGTGCGGAGCCAAATGGTCGCCGTAAGTGTAGTCCTTCTTGTTGAGAACATCAGCGTAGTGATTTAGCCCCACGCCGCTGCTCTCATAATAATCAATAACATTTACTGCGCCGCCGGGAAAGGTTTGCGCAAACCAGATGGCTGTGGAGTCGTTAATACCTAAATCCCAAGCCGTATGCACCGGAAGGGTAGGGTCGTAGGGAACGCGGCTAATCCTGCCCTGGTCATCAGCATCCGCTAGTAGCTTGCCGTAATACGCCCCAATAATAGCGGCAGTAAAGGAACACTCATACTCTTGGTCATACTGCTCCGGGGTCATCTGCGCCCTAGCAGCTTTCAGTTCGTCTTCCCTGACAATCTCTGTCTCACTGGCCTTACAAATCTTGTAAAACCAGTCTTCAGACCCTTCTTCAATCTGTGATTTAGCAGTCTCTAGCAATTCATAAAAATGGTTGTGCCCGGCGGGCGTGCCAAGAAAACAAGCACTGCCCTGTCTGTCAGAAAGCGCAGGTCGGACAACTTCCCCCCATACCCTTGGGTTCTGCATGCCAAACTCATCAAAAATACACTCATCCAGGTAAATACCACGAAGGGCATCCGGGTTTTCAGCAGACAACAGCATTAACCTCCCCCCGTTGGGAAAGTCACACCGCAGTTCTGTTTCATTAAACTGAACGCCAGGAATCGGACTGGCATAATGCTTTACATAATCCCAAGCTATTCGCTTTGCTTGCGTAAAGGTAGGAGCAACAAAGGCCGTGCGTGGCCTAGGTAACGGACAAGTCAGGCAGGTCTTTATTAGCTGATTAACGGCCCAGACAGTCTTTCCAAAGCGTCTGTGCATCACAAGCACATTCCACCGCTTTAACTGCTTGTGCATGTCCTTCTGCAAAGGACGCGGCTTATATGGGATTTTTACATCTACCACTAAATACCCCTTTTAGATTCTCCGCACACGCCTGTTACTACAGGGCTTTTGTCAGGGTTCTGCATAACTAACTGCTTCATTACCCAATCTACCCTGCTCTGCGCAGCAACACGGCACTCAACCTTCGTCTGAAACTGGACTCCGCTTTCCATCCCAAAGCATCTATTAACAGGATTGCCATTAAGGTCAGCAGCTATACAAAATACAATAATCCATTCAAACATACCGGTCTCCTATTCTAGCTGGCGGTAACTCTGCCAGATTTCTTTCTGCGTCCTCCCAACCTCATCAGCCTTCTGCTTGCTACGAGCCTTTATGTCCCGTGCGTCAATCTCCTCAACCAGAATATACCGGCATACCTTACCGCCATCCTTAAACTGGAAGTGCAGCATAAAAGGTGGCTCCTCATAGTGCCTACCAAAGTTCTGCGGGTCAAAGTCAGCAATCGTCATCAATCTGTTTCCCACAGAATACGAACAGTCCCGTCACTGACCTCAACGCCAGCCCGGTTCTTTTGGTCGCCAAAACGCTCCGGTATAATCTTCTGCACCCGCCAGCGCACATGATGTGCATAGTCACGCAGTATGTTCGGGTCATACTTCTTACGGCCATGCAGAGCGTCACCGTAAAGCTCGTCAAGCTCCTCCAGTGCCTTCTCCGCTGCCCGCGCTTGCGCGCCACGGATTGCGGACTCTAACTCCACATCAGTGTTCATGCGCTTGTATAAGCCAGCACGGGAAATGCCAACGGACTTGCAACAGTGAACAAGGCTATGCCCGTCTTGGAGCATCTCTATGATTTGGTTGGTTCGGTCTTTGGTTATTTTCATTGTGTGTCGCTAACAGTCTATTTACACATATAGAACGGGCCACCGCCTGTTGGGGGTGCCGGTTGCAAACAAGCCCCCCCTACCTGTTGCAATGTTGCCGCGCTGTTGCTGTTACGCAACACTGACTGGCATTTATGCAACGCTGGCCCTGTTATTACTTATATACATTGTCGCGCGTGGTTGTCTACTTTGTGCGTTGGTTGTAGTGACAATCCACCCATAACATCACAACACCATAACGCTATAACACCAGGCACAGCACCTGGCATAAAAAAAACTTTCCTTTGTTTTCAATGCCTTTGCATTTTTATTCACTTTTTCCCCATTTTTCCCTTGACTATGTGCAAGGCTTGCCCCATATACAGAAACACGGGGGCAGAAATTGCCCATCACACGGGAGACAGAGACAATGACAAATACAAACAAAACAGAACAGCTGGGCTTTTTGCTTATGTGGCACGCCGACTGGAAGCTGGAGCTGCACAAGGAAAACCCAAACTTTGACATATTAAACTTTTACGCGGTTGAAGCCGAGGAAGCGGCACTGGCGGCTGGATGCTATGAAGTTTTGAGCCCAGCCCTCAAAAAATGCGCTGAAGAATACCGCAAACAGCACGGGGCAGCTTAAGAGAGGAACGGAACCATGACATACACATACAAATACAGAACAGAGCCGCTTTTCTGGGTTTATTACAGAGGAACCAGCAACGGAACATATATCCGGGCAGCCTCACATAACGCTGCAAAATGGATTTATGCAGAAGGCGAGGGCTTGGCCTCTATTACATACCTGCAATCAAAAAAAGCATAGGGGGCGAGAACATGCAAAAATCATTTCAAGACATGGCAATCAGGGCCAGCAACGCAATCACGGACTGGCGGGCAATGCTGGCAGATGATGGATTCAGCACCGAACAGGCGGACGCAATCCTTGAGCTTTACCGCCGGGAAAAAATCGTGAAATTGGACTGGGGCGTAGGCCGCTATAATGTGAAGCACGGGGCATTTTTGAACAAGCAAACCCTGCAAAACGCGCTGGCCATTGCCAGCAAATAAAACCACTTGACAACGGGGCAATACCTGCCCCAATGTCTCACCAAGGGGCAATGACTGCCCGCAACAAGAGAGGAATCGGAACAATGGAAACAGTAACAATCAATGACAATGCTTTTCAAATCGCTTTCTGGCCCTACAAACAAGCAGAGCCTACACTAAAGGACCTGCAATATGGCACGGAACACACAGGGGGGCGGGCCAAGGAATACTTGGACGCTGCAACAATTCAAGGCGGGCCCTTTCAAGTTGTGTTTTCAGCGCGGGAGCAGGTTTTCACAATAAACGGCAAACACTACAACGATTTAGAAATAACAGTCTATTTCAATGGGGCTAACATGGCTCCTTGGACGGGCTTGAAAGCCCGCGCCGCTGGCAGCTGGTCTTTTGAAAACGCCCTTACAGATGCCGCAAAGAAAAAACTAGACGCGGAATATGCGGCCTATTGTCTGGAATACGCACAAAAAAACCTGCAAGCAATAATGCAAGCAGAGGAACAACGCAGGATTGACAACCTTCTGGATTTAGCAGAGCGAGCCTCACAAATTGCAACCGGGCTGTTAGCTGAAACAGAAAAGCGAATCAGCAGCATTCTGCAAAAGGGGGGGACAGCATGATTAGGGGCGCATTAGAGCTTGCTGGCTATGTGTTCATAGCTGGTAGCATACTTGGCTGGATGGATTTACTCTGGATTTTTGGAGTAGAGGACAGCGCAAGATTCACCTGGTGGGCATTGATTGCTAAATAAGGCCCACACAGCAACGAAACAGGGGCCGGAGTAGGTAACCTACCTTACCGGCTCTTTCCTGCCCTGTAAGGGGCTTAAAACGCGAAGAAAGGGACAAAATGAAGACGCCATACGAACAAGGCCGGGCGGATAGCTATTACCAGCGGCCTTTTACAATTTGCCGGGGCGATTGGACAGCCGAGGAGCTGGACGAATACCGCGCAGGTTATGAAGCGAACGAGCAGGACGGCCATTTCAAAGAAATCAGGCCCGGTTATAGCATAGAGGGAGATGACTAAAATGTATGTAGTGATTTACACGCTGAGAACCTACGACAACGCAGGGCGGCCAAACTATTTAGAAGACTGGGACTTGCACGACACGCTAGAGGAAGCGCGGGCCAGGTGCCAGCACCTTGTTGGCCAGTGGGACGATGCCTTGCAATCTTACCACATAGCCGAAATATTGGAATCAACACAGCCCGAACTGTTTGCTGATACGCAAATAACCAAAGCGTTTATTCAGCAGTATTCTGCAAATGTTGAGCATTATTCTGCAAATATGAAAAAGGGAACCTGGGGAACAGAGCGATGACATCAAACGAACTGAAAAACACACGGGCAAAGATGATGCTGACACAGCAGACCCTAGCCGACAGGCTGGGGCTGTCCATCCGCACCATCAAATACTATGAAGCCGGAGAGATTAACATACCGCGCCCGGTTGAACTGGCAATCAGGGCAATAGAACTGGAGGCAGCATCATGGCAGAAGTAAAACGCAACCGTGCGGCATACGAACCGAGAGGCACGGGCCGCTTCTACCGGGTGGGCTGCAACCAGGCGGCTGATGGTATGGAGAAATGGGACAGCCTAATCACTGACGGCTTTGATGATGACCCAGCAGCGAATAGCTTTGACCGGAACGGGCGAGTAACTAGGACGACATCAAACGGACTGGCTGGCGGCCTAGACTACGGGCAATTCCCAAGCGGGGAAGAATAAATCTGACACATTGCTTACATAGCTATGTAAAAAGCATAGCTATGTAACAATGTATGTTTCCATACAATGTTTTTTATTTATAAAATAATAGAGTATGTAAGCAATGTAAGGCTATGAACATAGCTATGTAACAATGTAATACAATGTCATTGCCGCGTAACAATGTGCATCAAATAACATATTTTTTAGCAGCTGGCAATAGGGCATAAAAAAGGGCAATGCTGTTGAACCATAAGCCACGGATAGGCCCAACAAGCATCACCCTATAAAATCATACCAGACTTTCACGGACAAGCATACACCAAGTTTCAAATGTTACGGTTGCGGTATTGTCCTTTTCCATATATGCGGGATTTATGCTAGACAAAAACACTACGCACTTGATGGGCTGCCGGTCGTATTTGTAAATGAGGACAGGCTCGCACCCTGCAAGCGCACTGGACTCACATACCTGTGACCACCATTCCGGTTTGTAATTGCCGCCTGTTCCTCTGTCTGCTGAATAACGCTTTGCTTCAATCGTCCAGCCAGGCACCCCGATGATGTCACCCCTGTCCTTCTGGGCGTATTGCATCAAGTCCCGGTGGACTTCAAAACCTAGCTCGTCCTCAATCATCCGGCAAAGCTGGCGTTCAAAATTATGGCCTTTTGCGCGTCCGTTTGTCATGGCTTTCTTCTCCAAAATACAATAACCGCTTTCCCCGTGATGCCCCAGCATGGGCCGCTTTGTCCAGCCCTTTGGTTCCGGCCTGTTAAAATCACCATACCTAAAGGTCGTTACTTGGTGGCCCCTCCAGTCCCTCATCTTCTTCCTCCGTTTCAATAATGAAAAAAGTTTTTACGCCGTGACCTTCACACTCTGGACACTCCATCAAAAGGCTGACTACATACCAGCCCCTTTCCCGGTCATGCACCCGGAAGTCCTGCATATAACTACCCTCACCCTCGCAGAACGGGCAGGGCAGAGCATCATCTGGTTCAAAAATAATAAACATAGTTGACAGCCCTGTTGCTTATGTGTAACTAGGGGATTATGGAACAGGAATCATTACCCGAATACCGCCGCTTCTTTGGAAGCTACCACGCAAGCTACTCCGGTGCAATCCAGACAATGGATGAGCATATTCTGAAGCTGTTTTTGCGGAAAGAATACAAGATGAACTTTCCGTTTGCAGCCAGGCCCAGAGCCGGACAGATTGTGCAAGAGATTGTTGACCTGCACCTTGGGCTTGACGATTACAGCCCCATCAACGGGCGCAAGGGCGGCATGGAACTAAGCAAGGCAATCCACAAGGGTATGACAGAGTTTATGACTTACCAGCCACGCGATTGGGATGGCGGCAAGGACATGGAAGAATACCGGGAGTTTCGGGAGTGTATTCCAGAGATGGCCGCACTTGCTGTTGCAGGACTACAAAATTACTTTGGCGGCTTCGACATTGAGGGCGAGTATGAAATCCGTATGCAGCCCGAAAAGCTGGATGTGCCGGTCATTATGTTTATTGACTACCACGGCACGGACAAGATGATTGATTTGAAATGCAGCTTCCCGTTACGAAACCCCCCGAAAAAAGACGGAAGCCGCAGCTGGCGTAGTCCTAAACCTAAGACTGAACCCACAGACTACCAGGTGGCCCAACAGGCCGTATACTGGAAGGCAACCGGGCTTGCGCCAGCCCTTCTATTTGTAACCCCAGCTGGCTGGAACATAGCTGACCAGCATAATTGCATGGCGTTGCGCGAGGACAATCTGGAAAGAGTTTATGCGGAGATTGAACGCCGCTGGCTTGTCCAGCAGAACTTACTGCGCGCAGCTGACCAAAGTTGGGAAAACCTATTCGGCCTAGTCAATCCCGACTTTGGCCAACTAGCAGGGCGGCATGGCCCTGAAATCCTGAAAATCGCAAAGGAGGCTTGGCGATGAACAACATGTATAAAATTGAAGAAGACTTCCCACAGATTGAAACAAACTTTCCTATGCCTAGCGTTAAGCGGAAAAAAGATTCTGTCTGGAAGCAGCTGGCTAATGAGATGAAGGTTGGAAACAGCGTTCTTCTCAAAGACAGAAAGCAAGCTGACTGCTTGTATGCTGCCTTTTATGAAAAAGGTATGCGCTCCAGCATGAGAACTGTTGAAGGCGGCGTTCGCGTCTGGAGAGTCAAATGAGAAACGATGGTGACAACACTTACTTGGCTTTTAAGGGAACCCAAGAACAGCTTGAGGAACTCAAGCAAACCCTGCACAAAGAGGCAAAGGAAATGAGGCTCTTGGATGCAACGATTGATGTGTATGTAATGAGTGCTAGGGGCGGCGCGTTTGGGAGGCACGCTATTTGTGGAGACCGTGACTATTACGAGAAAGTTTGCAGCGTTGACTCTCCCCAAAGGAATGGAGCAGGAAAGGCGTTGATTAAGGCAATACTCCCTGGCATTGAAGAATACTTTGCAAAAAACTATGTCGGGAACAGCGATGCGATTCTTGACATTTCACGCTGTTATGAAAGCAATCCATTCATGCCTAACGAAATGGAACCGCCTGTGCAGACTTATTCCATTTACGCGGCTCGCATGGAAAGAGACGCGGATGACAGGCCAGTCCTGCGCCGTTTAGTCAATGAAATTGCACCAGACGCAGAAGAACGGACAGTATTATGACAGAGGTAGAGCAAGAACATTCACAGTCACTAGACAGTCTGCATGATGCTGTTTATGAATTGAAGGAGCAGGTGGACAGGATTGAACAGACATTCACTTTAATCGTGAACCTGCTGAACCAGTCTTTTGAGAAAGAGGGAGCAAATGGCAAATAAACTTTTAGACGCTATGGACTTGGCTGCTGAACTGCACAAGTCTCACGGCATAACGCAACGCGGCGGCAAGAAATACACGCAAGTCGTCCACCGGATGGAAGCCTTCCGGCGAACCTTCGGCTTGGAACTTGGTGTGGACACAGAGATTGCTGTGGACGATGGCCAGCGTGTTGTGGTAAAAGCGCGCATAACAGATGTGGAAGGCAAGACAATAGGCTCTGGTTATGCTGAAGAAATACGCGGTCAGGGCCATGTTAATCAAACTTCTGCACTGGAAAATGCTGAAACTTCAGCGATTGGCCGTGCCTTGGCAAGTATTGGATTAGCCGGGGGTGAATATGCCTCTGCAAATGAAATGGATGGTGTTCAGCGTAAAACTGTGGCATCATCAGAGAAGAAGGTGGCTGCTCCAGGTTCCGATTCCTCCCTCCAACCTGTTCCCGTGCAAGAGCAGTCGCCTTCTACACCTTCCCAAGATGACAATATGGACAGCGTTCGCTACCTATACCAAACTCTGCGCAAAGAGATTGCACAGACCAATATGGTTGGCGAGGTCACTGCCCTCTGGAATAAGAACAAGGGCGTTCTTAACCAGCTGAAGAACACAAACGAGGAAGTGTATAAACAGTTTCATTCAATGTTTGCCCATCGTGAAAAGGAGTTAAAGGGTAATGGCTAGAAATTATGAAAAACTGACAACAATGCGGATTTGGCCAAACACCAATGGCAAAGGTCAGGCCAAGTATGGCAATGCAAACTGGAAGCCATTTAAGAACGGCGCACCCGGTGACATTCACCTGCGGGCAGATGGGAACTATTCTGTTCAAGCCTACGAAAATGACGATGGCTCTCTGGGCGTTACCATCTCAATGGTTAAAGAGTATGAGGGCGGTGACGACATACGCGATGGCATCAGCCAAGGCGGCATGAAGAAGCTGGCTGACACAGTAGTCCAGCCTGACCAACTGGACGATGACATCCCCTTCTAAAGACAGTCTCGTTCTTGCAATCCCGCGCAAAGATGGATTGCTGGTTACAGTGGATGGGGCTGCATATTTTAAGAGTATGCGCCCCATTCAAATGGTTTGGCTTGCCCAATCACTGTTGAAAGCAGCCGGGGAATCAATGGAGAGAGACGATGGCT
>Ga0196899_1000753_pt1 | contig 16611 bp, 16 predicted proteins | sample VirMetDEL_Sep_01_FD_169095 | JGI IMG/M metagenome (GOLD analysis project Ga0196899, IMG submission 169095) | Aqueous microbial communities from the Delaware River and Bay under freshwater to marine salinity gradient to study organic matter... | ecosystem: Environmental > Aquatic > Marine >... | reverse complement strand
TATTCCATAAGTTGGACCCGTGGGTGGAGTCACTTAACAAGAAGTGATTGACAGTTTTCGCAAAGACGTCCTTCTGTAACATGGATCGTTGACAGGTCGCCCCTAAAATCCTAGTGAGCGGGGATACAGCCTGAGGGGTGATCGCGCGGATAGGGCTTTTGCAGCTCGTCCTGAAGCTTTTTGTGCATGACCGCGCTACTCGCTGCTTTGAGGTAGACGGCAGCCTACAGCGGCTTCAATCGCATACGGCCTTCAACCCCACTGCGGCGGGGTGAGGGAAGTGCATTGAGTACGGATGCATCGAAAACGCCTAATCGCTACTGTCGTCTCATCTACATTAAAGGTGAGCCATGTCCTATCGAAATCCTCTGCACGAAGCGCGCCTGGTTCTTCTTTCGGCCCTTCGAAACGCCTTCTCAAGTCTCTGCGTCAGTGAAGCGCCCGACGCAAAAAAAATCATGCTGGAAGGAAGCGGCTCTGAAATTGTGTATCAAGTTAGTGAGGTTGGTGGAGATAATTACCCTGATTTATATAATTTCCCGTTTCTGTTCCACTCAAATGGATATCCGTGGAACGAGGCTAATGATTATCTGCTGAGCCTAATGCGTGACAAGGCTCCGATCAATCGGCGCACTGACGATGTTCGGCGGCGTGCCAGCAAACTGCTTGATTACCTCTTGTTCTGTGAGGATAGCAATCTTGATTGGCTCGACTTCTCCGGTGCTCGGCCCCCACTTCGTCCGACATACAAATATTTCTACCACCTGATTAACGAAGGTGCCCGCAGCAATCAGGTAATTAATCAATACACAGGCGTTATCTACCACTTTTACAAGTACGTTTCCGAGCATTGGCATGATCTAGATATGAAGCGAGTCGATACAATCAAGCAGGTACGGTTCATCGTGCAGGGGGCTAAAGGCGTCAAGGTCGTAGATGCAGAAAAGCGCAGTCAAACGCGACGCACGCTGCCGATTAGTTCAGTGCCGTTAGGATTCGTTCGGGAAGACGGCGAGGATCTTAGGCCGCTTTCTAATCTTGAGTTGGGCGCGTTTTTGTCCGCCATTCGCGATGAAAAAGAATGGTCTGCGATTGAGCGATTGATCCTGATGACCTCGCTAATGACGGGCGCCCGCAAGCAAACCGTTCTGACCATGCGCTTGAAGAATTTGAAAGGCTTTACAGAGGACAAACTGGAGCGGGAGGGGGCCTACAAATTACATGCTGGCCCCCGTACAGGCATTGATACGAAATACGACAAACCGCAAGTCCTGTACGTTCCGAAGCAACTTGCCGAAGAACTGACCACGCTCGCCAAAAGCCCAATGATGAAGAAACGGAGGGAGAAGTTTCTAGCTAAGTTAGAGGCAAGTCATCCCGGCTGGCCGGTGGCTGAAGACGATATGTATTTGTTTCTTTCCGATCAAGGCAACTGTTACTACATGGCCAAAAACGATCCGCGCTACACGATTGTGAAATCGCCGCAGACAGGACAGGTAACGGAAACGATTAAACGGAAGTTGATCAAAAAAGCCTCTAGCCCATTCCCGAAAGACTTTTCATATCACTGGCTGCGAGCGACCTTTGCTTATCAACTCTACCAGCGCTTGCAACCATTGGTTCGGGAGGGAATGCTAAAGCCGGGCGAAGAAATTGACTTTATTCAGAAGCGCATGCACCACGAGTCTAGGGAAACGACAGAGAACTACCTAAAGTTGTTCAACATGACTCACGAAAGGATTAGTTCCCAAGAGATTTGGGAGGGAAGACTGTTCAATGGCGGCTACGCGTTGCTGAAGGTGGAGGCGCACGATGAATAGCCGTCAGCAACTCGAGTATCGTACCAATACACAGATTATTACGCTGAGTGAAGTCACCCATGAGTTTGCTGAACCTGAGCGGTTGCGTTTGCAACTGTCTCCGAAGGTGATGAAGAAGCCGTTGGATATAGGCAGTTTTGCATATTTGCTTCGTGGTAAGAATGAAAACGTTCGGGATGATCGCGGCACGCCGGTACGGATTGAGTCTTTTGTCGAAAGCCGTCGTGAACTGATTGTGAGGCTGCTAGAGTCCTTTGTCGGTCTGCGTGAAAAGACAGTCCTAATGCGATTGACGCTTACCGCATATTTTATCGACTGGCTGAACGCGCAAGGCTACAAGGAAATTTTTGTCAGTGCAGCGCAAGCCCAGGAGGCCTATCGAGACTATACCGCGCACCTGAATCATCAAATAGCCCATCAGGTATTGAAGCCCATCAGTGCGAAAAATAGTCAGTTTAATGCTACAAGGATTATTGAACTGCTTTATCCAGGAGATAGCCACCATATTCTAGCGGGTGCGGTCCCGATCATTGCCGAAAAAGGCTCTGAGGCAGCCAGCGCTGCCCATGTTGAGGTGTACCGGGACGCTTGTTTGGCGATTGCCCAGCAATGCACTGTTTTCGTCCTGAACAGCCAGTCATATCCCTTTGTTGTGAGCATCAGGGATTATGAGGTGGTTGTGTTTCCATCAAGCCATGGTTGGGTTGGCCCGTTCAAGACGTCGCCGCTTAATTATAATGCCGGCGAGCGACGGATTGCGACGGCCGAAGAATATTTGGTAGCTGCTGACAGGTTGGGGCGAAGGCGATATAAGAAGTCGGAAGCAGAGCACACTCTATTAAACGCACAGGCGAGTTTGGATGCGGCCAACGAAGATGAGCGCCACTGGCACCGTCTTCAAGTGGCGGGTTTTGCCGCGAAGGCCTACGCAAGCCTCTTCGTGATGATTACAGGCGCCACGCCGACCGAGTTTGACCAGTTTAGCTATACAGACGCGATCGAGGTTGAGAAGTCTCCAATTAAGAAAGAGTTGTCGGCTGTGAAGTTCCGGGCGGGCGGGAAATCAACTCTTTATAACATCGGGCGTGACACGGGTTTGCCGCTGCTCAAGGAGTACCTGAAACTCCGTGAATGGATTCTGAATGGCGTGTCGCATGAGCGGCTGTTCTTTACGATGCCCGCGAGTGGCAAACTAGCAAGCACCAATAACGAATTTTCTGAATTTAACACAACTATGTTTGTGAAAAAATTCTTCAATTTTATCAGCGGCACCTTCCTTGACCCCAGGGTACCAAGACTTTCGCCGCGCAAGATGCGCAAATACAAGAGTCTTGGAATGCATACCGCTGGCGTGTCGCCGTCCACAGTAGCGGCAACCTTGAATCACAGCTTGATGGTCAATCTTTCGACTTATTCGGAGGCTACTCCTGAGCAGCAGAAAGCCGAGTTCGGACAGTTTTGGCAGGCCATGCGCCATGCCGCCAAAGTCGCGTTTGAGCGCAGCCAGAGGCCTGCAGAAGGCGAAATCGCAACGGCGGCGGGTCACTGTGACGGGTTCGATCATCCGATCCCGGTGCGTGATTTAGGAGCTGTTGCAATCGAGCCGAACTGCCGCAGCCAATACGGCTGCTTGTACTGCGAGCATTATATCTGTCACAGCGATGAAGAAGACCTGCACAAGATTGTGAGCTTGCAGTATGTGATCAATGCGGTGCGTGAAGCCGCTCCCGATTCGGCTCATGCTGAAGCGCTCTACAAAGAATTGTCGATCCGAATCGAGTTCATCCTTGAGGCGCTTGGCGGGCGTTCGGATGCGGTGAAGCAGTTGGTCGAAGCGATCAAGGCCAAGGTGTTTGAATACGGTGAACTCACGCCTTTCTGGGAAAACCGCCTGAGCCGTTATGAAGAAATGGGAGTGGTATTTTGAACGCAGTTGTCCAGTCCATCGGCAGTCTCTTTTCCAGCGGTCAGTTTCCGCCAACCAGTGAGCCAGATAAGGCGCCGCAACTCTACGGAAAGCCCGCACACGATTTCGTTCTTTGTCGTGATGCGAAATGCAATCCTAGGGCGGTATACGGTGAGCGCGTTTGGGACTTTAATCCGTACCGGCTGAGTGCAAAAAAACTCGCTCGAATACGTTTTGATACGGCGTTCGTCGAAAGTGGTCAACAGCAGCATGCGCTGATCGAAGAAGCCAAATATCTGCTGTATTGCCTGATCTATTATGCCGGTGGCGGGCGACTCGGTAAGCTGAGCGCAAGCACATTCTGCCGGTATTGGCTCTTGCTGCGCTTAGCCATTCAGTTCTGTTACGAGCAGAGACAGAAGCCCATGGTTGGCGTGCTGTCCTTGCGACAGATCTTTACCGTGCCGGTTTATCTGGCGGCCTTTATTGGCCAAATTAGTTTCGATAAAAAGATTCTTTCTGGGGTTTTGAAAGGCTTGGCCAGGGTAGGCGAAGAACGGCTGGGTTATGCCGTGATCAATCCCGCCAAATTTAATCTGTCACGACCAGAGCACAAGCAGCATCCAGTCATTCCGACGCGAATCTATTTGAATCTCATCAATCTTACCGGCGACCTGCTCGATCAGCTTTATGTAGGTGTTGGGCGTTTCGAGTCCTTTATTGCATGCTTTGCTGATGAGCATTACGGCACTACTCATGACACACAGAATTCTTTGGGTGTTGGTGGCAAGGCACACCGGCGGCCCGACATGGGGCAAGCGATCAAGGATCATGGTCTGATTTCAGTGTTTGCCGGTGAGTTTGAGTGTTCTGGGAAGAGAAATCTGCAACTGCTCTTGCTCCGAATGCAGTATGTGGTGAAAACGGTGATCCACCTCTATACCGGCATGCGCGATCAGGAGGTGATGCGAATGCCGTATCACTGTTTGTCCGATCAAGTCGTCAGGCAGGTGGTCGTCGATGACCAGGGCATTGAACGTGATAAGCCGCTGTCAGTGAACGTCCTCTCGACCAACACAAAATTCGCCGGCTACAACAAAGAAGCCGCATGGTTCGCGCCGGGGGAGGTCGTCAAGGCGGTCGAAGTCGCCCAGGCGATTTGTCGCGGACTCGCCAAACTTTACAAAATCGAGTTGGACGCCCGTTGCCCGCTGTTTCTCAATCCTTCCATTGTTGGTTATACGCGGAACAGTGCCGAAGTTGGCGTGACGAGTTTTAAGGCTAGAAGGACGCAAGGAACTGCTTTGCACGGGCTGTCGATCCAGTCAGAGGACTTGCAGGAACTGGCGCATAGCGATCCTTCTCGTGACTTTTACAATGAGCCAGCGTTTGCTGTCGGCCAGCCCTGGCCGCTGACAAGTCATCAGTTTCGGCGCTCGCTGGCATTCTATGGCAGCAGTAGCGGTTTCCTTTCCTTGCCGACGCTTCGGGCGCAGTTCAAGCACATGACGATTGAGATGTCACGCTATTACGCGAATGGCTACGACAACCTGCGGACCGTTTTCGGCTACTACGACGATAAGAAGAAAGACTTTGTGCTGCCAAGCAATCACTTCGCCTTCGAGTATCAAATGGCCATGCCCATGTCCGTGGCGAATCAGTTGATTGCTGATCTTCTATTTGATGAGGAACCGCTGTTCGGCGGCACCGGCTCGTACATGGAGAAACAGAAACAGCGGGTTAAGTCGGGTGAGATTCAAATTGAAGATGTGCGTGCTGACACTGAACAACGGGTCAAAAATGGTGAAATTAGTTATCGGCCGACGTTGCTGGGTGGCTGTTCAAAGGTGGGCCGCTGTGACTCGTTCTTGCTTGGTGACTACGCGGAATGCACGTCTTGCGAGGGCGCGATCATCAAGCCAGACAAGCTCAATGCAGCGATTAAGGATGCGACGGATGAGTTGTGTAATTACGCAGAAGGCTCGGGCGAGTATCAAATTGTGAAGGGCGACATTGAGCGTTTAACCGCCTTCAAAGTCCGCCTGATTGACTCAGTGGAGGTTTAACGATGAACTCTGGTTACGGAACTAGCAAAGGGTTGGGCGCTTGCGAAGAAGCCTTACAGCGCCTTTTGATTGGGAAGCCTGTTGTGCCCGAGCATGTGAGATTAGAGCTGTCGAAACTGACAGCCAGCATAGTTAGTCTGGAAGCTGGGTTTGACCGTGGCTACTTGAAGAAGTCGCGTAAAGCGCATTTACCGCTACTTGCTCAAATTGAGGCGGTTCGGGCTGAGGCCATTAAAGAGACGGGCTCATCGAGCGGCAAGCAAATCCGGCAGATGGAAAATCGGCTGGCCACGCTGAAAAAAACGGTATCAATCGCTCAGATGCAGCGTGACAACGTGTTGGCTCAGAATATGAAGTTATGGCAACGGGTGCGCGAGCTGGAACATTCGATGGCTAATAGCCGCTCGGGCGCACTCGGCGCAGGTCGAAATCCTGCTACATAGTGACAAGGGCATGACATTCACCTCGGCGTGAACTTACTCAAAAGTTTCCGTGTTAACGGGGTAGCCCCCCACCTGAGGCAGTACGCCGCATACACCGGTGTCGAGAAGCGTGAAGAGCATGAAAGTCGTGAGGTGATCTGGCAAATCGCAGCGCGCCGCAGCACCTATTCCAAGTTGAATAAACGCAGCCTGCTGTACAAAGCCAAGCGCAAGATCGAGTACTGCAAAGCTCAGACACGGGCCAAGGTTGAGCATCCGTTTCGGGTGATCAAGCGGCAGTTTGGTTACGTTAAAGTGCGCTTTCGTGGACTGATGGTAACCGTCCGGCCAACTCACCTTCCTGACACCGACGCCAAAGGCGATGGTGTCCACCTAATTAGGTGGACACCATTTCTAGCCTTTTAAGCGGGTCTTTCCATGCAGCCACAACGCCGATCCTATTCCAAATCCTTCAAGGCCCAGGTAGTCCAAGAGTGCGCTCAGCCCGGCGCGTCGATTGCCAGCGTCGCGCAGCGCCACAGCCTTAACGCGAACCTCGTCCATAAATGGATTCGGGTAGCTGTCTCCAGTTTCTCGGGATCGTGAGTGGACCAAACCCCGGTCAGCTTGTCACGAAACGTAGGAATCCCGCTCTCCGCTGAAATACCGGCGCCGGTAAAAAACACGATGTTTTTTGCCGCCTTCAACGCAGCAACTGCCCGATCCGTATCAGGCATACAGTCGCCTCTTTCGAAAAGAGGAATGGGTTACTTGATTGGCTTTCGGCTGCATCTACACGTATACCCCGTGTTGAATCTGCGAGAGATAACGCTCAACCGTAGTGAACCCAACTGACGTTTCGATGAGCTCAACTGGCGTGAGTCCCGATAAATGCCTAGATGATCGGCACAGCCAGTCTTCCGCCATCGCTTGTGTGCCTAAAACCGCAGTCGCGTGCTCTAGCGTCTTCGCGAACTGGAATGCCATTGCGCTTTGTTGGGCATTGAGCCGATCCATTCCTAGGCCAGAATTCAGCAGGTGATTGACCCTCCGCTGAGATTTCCCTGTTATCAGCCCGATTACATTTCGCTTCGTGTACAGCGTCGAACTGGAAAGCATCATCTGTACGTCCTGCAGTGCAAACCCCTGCATAACGAGTATTACAAGATCCAGGTCTCCAAGCTCCTCAAGAGGTCGCTTTGTCAGCGTCTCTGTCGGCCCCCGAGCCTGGCGAGGTCTGGGATTAGAGTCCGGTACTAGATCTTTCATCGCACACCTTGCAGGTTTAGACGGGGTAGCCTGCTACAGGATCCGGCCGAAGGGGCTTACACACTGATGGCGAGCAACGCTATCGAGAATTTTTGAGATCGGTTGCGGAGTCGAAGATCACCTCTATTAAGGTGGCATTCTCTAAAACCCCCGATCCAGAAAGGCTATAGCAGTTACCTCCATCGACCTCGAATGCCTCACATGGTCCGCCTAAGCAGGGGGATTCGAGGACAGATATTTTTTTGACGGGCTCCATCAGCCAGCGATCAGTACCGTTCACGTGTGCAGGGGTAACAATTTGGACCCTCTCAACCCTCATCCGAGAGGTTTCACGACGCACTAGGGATACGACGTCCCGTGCATGCTGAATCATAAGCATGCACGTATCCGATTCAGTCGCGCCTACCCGAACTACGTTTAGGTAAAACCACGGATACATGAGTTCCTGCTCAACGTATGGCCAGATCTGCGTGTCGCCATATTGAGGATTTCCGAGGTCGGGTAACTGAATCTCAGAGCTTCGGTAGGTAGTGAACATAAGCACCTCCAAAATGAACACTATAGATTGTAGCTCTATAGGGCTCAAGAAGGCTTCATCGTCCCTTTTGTGAGCCTGAAAATTGGAACTGAACATCGCGTTTGGGCAGGTCCTTCGGGATATCCGCAAGCAAAGGGGCCTCACCCAAGAAGACTTCTCGGACGTTAGTAGCAGGACGTATCTGAGCACTCTAGAACGTGGGTTGAAGTGTCCGACCATTGAAAAAATAACGCAGTTGGCCGAGGTCCTGAGCGTCCATCCTGCCACACTCATCACAGCAGCATTCCTCGCCCAAGAACGTGCGGTCGCTCGTAAGGAGCTGCTCCAACAAATCGACACGGAGCTCGAGGAACTCGGCATGCTTTAGTCGGTGAATGCATCAGTTGGCCGGACGGGTGGCAATGCATGCTCGCGAAGAGTAAGAATAGGATCGAGCAGCTAAGTTGAAAGCCGTCAGCTCAGGATCCAGTGCTCGCGAAAATCTGGGATGAGGTGTGAAATGAAAGGGCGTCGTAAGGCTAGAACAGAAAAATGGAAAATCATGGCGCAGTTCGTCAAAGCTGCGCGAGCAGTCATTGCTACCCGTGCCGAAACAGGCGGGTATTTTTTACGTGCTGCCGCGCAGACCACGCTCGAAGAGCCAGTCGGTTTGCTCGCAGGTGGTCGACACGCGCTCCGCACCCCAAGGGGAAATCTAAACCCCACCGGTTAGCAGCACACAGGTTTGAATTGATCAGGGAACCTGCATGGACACAGCAGCAGGTCTCTTCTCTTTGACTCCGGCGGCCCATTGCCTAGGCCGTGAGCGTGGAGTTCTTTCCGCCTAGTATGCACTCAAGCACTCTGCACCGGACCGGCACAGAAACCACCGGGGTCAGTTAACAGGCATTGGCTCTTGGAGCTTATGGACTGCAAATTGAATGGATTTCCGCGATACAGCTAACGGCGTACCGCTAGCCAAAGGTCGGGCCCGTTATGCGCCAAAACTCGGGGGATGGGCAAGTAGATAAACGCCGTGAGCTGGCTGTAGCCGCCGTCATAATCCTCAGCCTTGATCTGTTCGAAAAGTGCTTTGGCGCTTCTGCGGTTGTGCTTTGCCCGAAACGAATCGGCCTTCAGCGCCTGTTCTAGCGTGTCGTGGAATGGACTGAGTTTGTGAAGATTGCGCACCGTTGGTACTCCGGCTGAATGGCTTCGGGCGCTCTGACCCACTTTCGGACGGTGTTTCTCGACAACCCGGTACGCTTGGCTATCTGATGCAGCGAGAGCTTATCGCGGAAGTACATCCGTCGGATTTTTTCAACATTTCCATGCTGATCACCCTGTGTTCTCCTGCTCGAAAAGTGAGCAGAAGCAGTTGAACACCTGGGTCAGTTTTCAGTCGGCAGAACACCCTGCTCTATCACCGCAGTGTCTTTGGGCTTTTTAGGAACACCTACGATTCTGGCTTGCTCTGCATTGGGCTATTCCCATTGGGGATAGACATCGCCTAGGATACTAGAAACACAGGGAGTGGCATTTTGCTAATACTTCATCTATCCGACATCCATTTCCGGAAGCAAGAAGTCGGAACCGCACAAGACCCCAATTTTCATCTCCGGCACGAGCTGGTTCTTGACGTGGTAGAGCAGTGCGATCGTCTCGGACCTCCTGATGCCATTATCATATCTGGGGACATTGCATTTGCAGGTGATCCGGACGAATTCGCGTTCGCAACTAACTGGCTGCGGGATCTGTGTACAGCCTGCGGGTGCCCAACTTCAGCGGTCTTCGTTGTCCCTGGAAATCATGATGTGGTGCGTTCGTCAGCGGATCACAATCTGGTCCAGATGGTCCACGATAGCATCAAGCGCGCTGGAAACCCTGCTGGGGAAATTGCTAAGCAGCTTAGAGACCCTGAGGCGTGCAACCTTCTCTACCGGAGTTTGGACAACTATAACCAGTTCGCAGGCCAGTTTTTCTGCAACCTGCTTCCGCCTGAGAGGACCCGCGCCAAGCGTGATTTGAAGATGAATGACGGCTCAACCCTCCGTCTTTGGGGGTTGAATACCTCTTTCGTGTCAAGCAGTCGGGACGCGCGCGGAAGCTTGTTTGTGGATACAGCTTCGATGCAGATCCCCCGTGAACCAGGTGTCATCAACTTAGTGATCGCGCATCACCATTTATCTTGGCTGGCGCAAGCTCAGGCTAGAGAGCTGGAAGACCATTTGAACCACGTGGCTTGCCTGCAAATGTTTGGTCATGTCCACACTAACCGAGTGGATATGAATCGTGATTATGTCAGGCTAACTGCAAGTGCTGCGAACCCTGACCGACATGAGCAGGGATGGGAGCCAGGCTACAATCTAGTTGAGCTGTCTATTCAGCCAGGCGCTACCGGTCGAACCTTAGACGTTAAGGCACATGTCAGAGTCTGGCAGACAGGGCCTGATGGTTTTTACGCAAAACGAGATAGGATGGGCGCTGATCATTTTGCCCATACCCTCACGCTCGGGAACTGGCACCCTCCCGTTGCTGCCAATGTGTCCCACGCGCAGCCTCCCTCCACAATAGAATCGGAGGCAATTCCGGTGGAGGAAGGAGATGCCATGGATACTCTCCGAGAGCTGGGACTTCGCTTTTATCGGCTGTCTTTCAGCAAAAAATCTGAAATTGCCGGTCGTCTTGAGCTTTTAGAAGAAGATGACATGCGTCTTCCCGACCATGAACGATTTCGATTGATCATCATTCGCGCGCACGAGCGAGGGCAGCTTGACGCGCTCCGTGACGCCATCTACTCCGCAGAAAAAGGATGAAATAAAGGTATATGGGTCAACCAACATTCGCGGACCGGTACGCCGAGGCTGGTTTGGTGACAACTGGTCCGATTATCAATGCTCGCGGCGAATCGATCAAACGTGTGGTAGCCGACGCGACGCCCGCGCGTATCTATGACTTAATCGGGGCTTTTTATGAGATCCCAGACACAGATTTGAGCTGGTTTCGGGACGAAATCGGGCAAGACGACCCGACATTTAGTCTCATGACGGGGGCACGCGAAGCTCGGATTCTCGCCGCAATTGCACTCGGTGAGCTAGTTGGCAAAGGCAACTCTCGCGCAATTCTTGGCGTAAACACCTCGCACGTAGGCGGCCAGGTCCGTCCGGCGCAAGCTGAATGGCTGATTACGGATGTTAAGCAGGCTTTGTCCAAATTTTCGGTTAGCAATCGTGCGCCGAAAAAAATCACCACTGCTATCGCTGTTCCGGCACCTGCTAAAGCTTTAGGGGAGCAGCTGGAAGGCATCGAGGTTAATGATTGGGCTGGGCTGCTGTCGGGGCTGGGAGGACTGAGAGCGGAAACTCACTCGCTTGTAAAATCTAATGCCAGTCTGACGTCGACTGCGCTTACCGAGCTTGAGCGGCAGATGAGGTTAATGCGCGAAGAGACCCAAATGTTGTGGTGGATTTTTGGTGGACATAGCCGTTCTCTTTGCCGGGGTTTCAGTGGTCTCGATCCACATCAAGCAGCGGTAGTCGGCGCAGTGGATCTGGCCAACCTTACTAACTATACCCACCTCGGCCCAATCGCAGCTCCTGCGATGCTTGAACGAGTCATCGCTTCCTCAAAAAAGCCAAAAGCACCGTTTGCGAAACCGTTGCTAGCGACGCTCGAAAGCTTTGATCAGGCCGATCTTGAGAGTCTAGATATTAGGACCGACCTTCCGCCGAGAATCACTCCTATTTCAATCGCTATCGATTTGGTCCGGACCCTTGGGAAGGGGGCTTGGCATCAAAGGTTCAGAGCCCTGACAGGCATAGAGGCATCTGTCGAGTTCGAGCCAATCTCGCTTGCCGTTCAGCTGTACTACGAAGATCTCTTAGGACAGATACCATAATGGACGAACATGACGAGATCGATGCTATGGAGGGTGTGGACGAGGACATCGATGTTTTTGAGCAGCCTCCAGGCACCGGACCGTCCGAGATCGACAGTGGCTGGACACAGCTTCCGTCGTCTGAGCTGCTGACAGTTGAAACCGCCGATGAGTTTCTGAGATGGCGTGCTGCTTCGATTATCGCAGTAGTCGGCGAGCGAAACGGGGGAAAGACGACGTTGATTTCAGAGATCTACGAAAGATTCCTCCGTGGTTCCTTTGCAAACAGTTGTTTCTGCGGAAGTTGGAGTCTGTCTGGCTTTGAGATGAAGAATTTCCAATCCCGAGCAGAATCGGGTGCGGAACGTCCGGATACTCCTCGGACTTCTGCTCGCGATGGGCTGAGATTTTTTCACCTTGCCGTGGCAGACCTAGACAGCCTTGAAGTTCGTACAGATTTGCTCATCTCGGAGCGTGCTGGCGAAACTTATCGTGAAGTCCGAGACAGTCCTTCTCGTGCCTCGGAGATGGTTGAGCTTCAACGTGCAGGGGCCATCGCGTTCGTAGTTGACGGGGAGCGCGTATTCAATGACAGAAAGCGAGCCGAAGTATTTGCGTCTGCACGGAGTATCGTGAGAGCTCTCAACGAAACTGGAACTATTAAGCCTGGAGCCAGGCTTCAATTCGTGACCACGAAATATGATTTGCTAGACGGGGACGATGCGGTAGACGCGCGGGCAGCCCTAGATAATTTTGAGAATCAAATGCGTAATTTGTTTGGGCAGACGTATCAGGTCGAGGCGTTCCGTACAGCTGCCCGCGACCCCTCTGGAGAGCTGCCCGCAGGAACTGGGGTTGCACCATTGTTTCGCAGCTGGTTAGAGCCGTCTGCCATTGTCGAATTGGCCGACCCAGAGTTGCCTGAATTAACCGATGAGTTTGACCGTTTAATGCTAAGAAGAGCTCTGTAATGGACGCAAATTTTGTTGTTATGGGATTGCCGGAGTCCGGGAAAACCACGTTCTTGGCTGCTCTCTGGCATCTGATTGAAGCTGGAGATACAGATTGTCACTTAGCTCTTGATGGTTACAAAGGCAATCTCACTTACCTCAACAAAATAGCGGAGGCATGGCGTACCTTCCAAAAGGTCCCCCGAACTCCGTACGGTGAAGAGGTCAACGTCTCTATCGGACTTCGCAATCAAGTCACAGGAGAGCGTGGGACAGCGTTCTTCCCCGACGTAGCCGGCGAAGTGTTTGATCGGCAGGTAATTGATCGTCGTTGTCGGTCTGATTTTGTGGACGCTGTGTCGGCAGATGATGGGGTATTGTTTTTCATAACCGCGAATACGCATGAAGATTTTTTGTCTCTTGCAGAGCTCAATGCGCGACTGGGGATTGCAGCAGGTGTGGCGCCTAAAAATGTCGAGGAGGCAAATCCGGCACCAAATAACGGCGGCGAAGAGGAATCGGGGGCTAACCCTGCCGTGCACGGTCGTGATTGGAGGCGAGAAGACCTGCCAAGACAGGTGAAAATTGTTCAAATACTAAGTGATCTGCAGCGAAACCCTTTTGCTCAGCGCCGAAGACGCGTCGCCATTATGGTTTCAGCATGGGACTTGGCGAAAGGCATGAATATGACACCTAATGCTTGGCTGGCAAGCCATATGCCACTAGTAGATCAATATTTGAGAACCAATAGCATAGCGTTCGAGCATGAAATTTATGGAGTCTCAGCCCAAGGGGTTGATTTCCGCAATGTTGCTGCCGTTGATGAGGCAGCTAAGCTTCCCCAGTCGAGCAGGCGAATTAAAATTGTCGGCCCCGAGGGTGAAGGGCACGATCTCACCTTGCCATTAGTTTGGCTGATGTCGGCGAAAGAATGAAAATCGATCAATGTCTGTTTGGATACGACGATGGGCATAAGCTGTTGTCATCATCCCTCTCGCTAGGGGCCGAGATATCCCTGCTTACTGAGTTAAGTGATCTTGCTCCCAACACCGTATTTGGCCGATCCAATGGTTATTGGACTGGTATGCCGGTTCCTGGGATGGGGCGCTATGTGCTGATGCGGACTTGGGCCGCGCCGGAGATGTCACGACCTGGCTGTGTGTGGTCCCACGCACTGTTAATTGAGCCTAGCCTCCTTGAGTCTGTAGAACATCTGTCGGTGCTTCAGCGACTATTTATCCGCCCAAGCAATAGTGCAGACCTAGCCCGTTATAGAGAAGTTATCAGCGGTGCGGATATTTCCACTCGTGTGCCCGATGAGCCTCGTAACGACGCTGTAGTCAAAAAGTTGCTTAACTCGCTCTATGGTAAGGGAGGCCCTTCGATTAATGTCGCAGCAGCGGATGACCTTGCCACACCGCTCTTTGCCGTGTGGTCCCAGCAATGGCCACGATTACGTAGAAATTTTCGGTTCCAAACTGCGGCCATCCGTACAAACTCTGCCAGCAGCGGCGTTCGTTTCGACATTACCGCCTCGATCGGAAACCTTTTGGAGGAATCTAAGTCCGCTACAGACGACTACCCCGAGTGGGTTAATGCTGCTTTTTTAGATGTGGGGGATGGGACAGAGGGAAAACTGCGTTGTTTTCTCTGGCAATATGGGCACGACGTCAAACGACAAAAGGGTTCCTTCAAACCGCTCGTAGAATTGTGGCTTAACTCCATGCACGAGCCGTCGTTAAAGGAGGCTAAACTAGGATCTCTTATCAAGCGTTACTTTCCAAGTGTTGAGGATGCCCTCGCGCTCAAGCTGGATTTGATAAATGGGATGTTGATTCCTGATTCTCAGCCTGACCTAGTGCGGTTTTGGTTGCAGCAAGATGATGTTCCATTTTTGCCAAATCCCTCGCTTCACGGTATCGAACGGATGATGAAACTTTGGCCTGCTTTTTCTCGGCAGTTCCTGGAACTCGCAGAATATGCATCTAATAAAAACGGTGTAATCGAAAATAAAATCGTCGAGAGCGTAGAATCAAAAATCCTAGCGGCTGATTTCTGGCACCTCACTCAACCCTATCCAAATTTGCAGAATCTGATGCTCAACAAGCAACCAGAGTTCCTGCTTGAGGGTGATGCTTTAAAATTAAGCACCGAAGAAATCATGCGTATGTTGCCGCGCTTGAAAACAAAGGATTCGAGGTTAGAGGATTTGGTTTTTTCTTTGATCTGCAGGGAAGATGATCGGCTGATTCCGCCAGTTTTTAATAACTTTCCGGAAATAGCGGCTAGGCAAGTTATAAGGGCCGCGAGTGAGAATCTCACGGCCTCAATCAGAGCTTGGCGCGAAGAATTGTTGAGACGCCCGGAGCTGATGTTGACAAGAGAAGTATTAGGCTCGGTCTCTCGCCAAAGTACCCTTTATGAGTATCTGCAAGAGATGAGGCTGTCATCACCTGCAGTTTTGTCAGCAGGGTCGGATCCTTGGATCGCTGCGATGTCCAATGCGTTCGACGACCTGTGGGGAGAAAAGAAAGATATTCTTAGTTGCTCAATTCTGGTCTTGGCGCTTGCTTCAGAGAAGGTTGGATGGAAGGGTGTCGAGCGACTATTCGAAATAATACACAGCAAGATCCTAGCTGAAATGTTACATGGAAAAGCCAGAGATATTTTGGATGAGTGGCTACCCGAGTTGGGTTGGTTTTCAAACTGGGACTTAGGTCTACGGCTACGGTTAATGGTTATAGATGCATATATTCGGAACCGGTGGCCAATCGAGAGTTTCAATGCCCTGACTCAAGACCACAGTGCTCGGTTGATGCTTGCCGAAGCGGCGTCGGATGTCCCAGGTGGAAAAGTGCTGTCAAGGGCGATTAAGCATTAAGCCGGTGTGAGTATGCCCCGGTAAGAGACTCTGTGAAAGAAGCCATGCCGGTTTCTCCATTGGTGCCAGTGGACACTTTTACCGCTGCCCTCAAGAGAACTACCTGAGGTTCTGGACGTCGTGAAGTCTTGCGAGCGGAGCTACAAAGTGTCAATGGTGGATCTGAAGTGAGCATGTTGCTGGCGGATAGGGTGTCAATGTCTGCCGCAATTCACCCGCAGATAGTCAATCTTGAGTAGCAATATTGACAGTCAATGCCGGTTTCGCCTGAACTGGCTAACGCCTATATTTTTCGGGGGATACACGTTGTCAATCCATCATGGAGGTAGGTGATACTAGCTATTACTGGCCGGATGACCCGTTGGTGGCCGAGGCCACCGCCCGAATCAAACCCCGCAAGTAAGCGTGACCGCGACTCAAATGTGGGAGGGGCGGTTATTGCGCGGCGGGCAGCAGGAAGCGGGCGATGACTGGCAGATGGTTGGAAATGCGCAACGTATCCGCCTGGCGCACCTTGGCTTCTACACGCTTGATCCGCGAGCTGTAAAACAGGTAATCGACGGTGCGATCCGGCCCGTCCAGGCTCGGGTCATTCGGAAAGTGCGTCAGCCACTGCTCACGATCAATCCCGCTGGATTCGCTGTTGCTCGGGATCATCGGGTATTTGTCCCACAGCAGATGCAGTTCGCTGTCCGGTGAATACTGCCCGCGTTTACCGGCATCCAGGCGCAGGAATTGCCCCAGCGGCAGTAAATTGAAATCGCCACCGATCAACCACGGCGTACCGCGGCTTTCGAACTTATCCAGCAGTTTCACCGTGGCCTGGACTTGTGCTTGCACCGCACTGCGCCCGGGTGCGTCGCCCTCCAGGCGAGTGTTGAGTACCGCCAGTTGGCCGCCGTC
>Ga0196899_1000746_pt1 | contig 16680 bp, 13 predicted proteins | sample VirMetDEL_Sep_01_FD_169095 | JGI IMG/M metagenome (GOLD analysis project Ga0196899, IMG submission 169095) | Aqueous microbial communities from the Delaware River and Bay under freshwater to marine salinity gradient to study organic matter... | ecosystem: Environmental > Aquatic > Marine >... | reverse complement strand
ATGATGCCGTGGCCGCCGCCGACGCCCAGTGCTACCGGGCCAAGGCGATGGGGCGCGACAACGTGCAGGTCGAAGCCCAGGCGTTGGGTGCGGTCGACCCGCTGGACGCCCTCGATGCCAGCGAAAGTGGCGAGTAGGCGCCGGGCCAGTCTGCATCACAGGGCGGGGATGCTGGCCCTAAAGCTTTCAGAACACGCGCCGTTATATGACTCGCAGTTGCTGCCTGTCTGCTCACGTGGATATCTGGCCGTACACCTTTTTCATGGTTCATGTTCACCGGCTTGCCCGGTGTTTGAAGTCCATCGAAGCAACGTCATCCCCACTGGCGGTCTTCGTGAGTCCCAGCCAACGGAATACCGCCACCGGGCCACCGCCCGGCGCTGACCTATTCGCTAACAGGACACCGAGGTCTAGAGATGATTACTTCAGGCTTGCACACGCATGTGCCAGGTCGTGGCAACGACGCCGACGCCGGCTCGTTGTGGCGTTCGCTCACGGCATTGTTCGTTTCCCGACGCGCCGCCCAAGGCGCTGCGGCATCAGCCGCCCTGCAGCGGCAGGCCGAGCTGGAGGACCAGGTCAAGGCCCTGCATCGGGTCCAGGCGGTGATCGAGTTCCATCTCGATGGCACCATCGTCCATGCCAACGACAACTTCCTGCAGACGCTGGGCTACACCCTGGAGGAGATCCAGGGCAAGCATCACGCGATGTTCGTCGATGCCGAGTACGCGCAGAGCCGGGAGTACCGCGACTTCTGGGCCAACCTGGGTCGCGGCGAGTTCGATGCGGGCCAGTACCGGCGGATCGGCAAGGGTGGCCGCGAGATCTGGATCCAGGCGTCCTACAACCCGGTGTTCGACAGCAACGGGCGGCCGTACAAGGTGGTCAAGTTCGCGACCGACATCACCGCGCAGAAATTCCAGGCGGCCGACTTCGCCGGGCAACTGGCGGCCATCAACAAATCACAGGCGGTGATCGAGTTCGACCTTGAAGGTCGCATTCTGGCCGCCAACGAGAACTTCCTCGCTGCCATGGGCTACGCATTGGAGGAGGTGCGCGGGCAGCATCATTCGATGTTCGCCGAACCCGAGCATCGCCAGAGCGCGGAGTATCGCGCGTTCTGGGCGAAACTGGGCCGTGGCGAGTACGATGCCGGCCAGTACAAGCGCCTGGGCAAAGGCGGGCGCGAGGTCTGGATCCAGGCCTCGTACAACCCGATCTATGACATGAACGGACGCCCGTTCAAAGTGGTCAAGTACGCCACCGATATCACCGCGCAGGTGCGTGACACCCTGGCGCTGCAGCAGGCCGTCGCGCAGACACGCGAAGTGGTGGCCGCAGCGCAGGCCGGGGATCTGACCGGCCATATCGCCACCCAGGACAAGACCGGCCCGATCGCCGAACTGTGCGAGGGCATCAATGCGCTGGTCGAGACGATGGCCGGCATCATCGCCCAGATCAAACTGGCCGCGGACACCATCGCGGTGGGCGCCAGCGAGATCGCCGAAGGCAACAGCGACCTGTCCGTGCGCACTGAACAACAGGCGGCCTCGCTGGAGGAAACCGCCGTGTCGATGAAGGGCCTGACCACCACCGTGCGCCGCACCGCCGACAATGCCCGCCAGGCCAATCAGCTGGCCGGTGGCGCGGTCGAGGTGGCGGCGCAGGGTGGGCAGGTGGTGCACGAGGTGGTTTCGACCATGTCGCTGATCAACGACTCCTCGCGCCGTATCGTCGACATCATCGGGGTGATCGACGGCATCGCGTTCCAGACCAACATCCTGGCGCTCAATGCGGCAGTGGAGGCGGCGCGCGCGGGTGAACATGGCCGCGGTTTTGCCGTGGTCGCCTCGGAAATCCGCTCGCTGTCGCAGCGTTCGGCCGAGGCCGCCAAGGAGATCAAGCAGCTGATCGGCGACTCGGTCGAGAAAGTCGGGGCGGGCACGCGCCAGGTCGAGAGCGCGGGACGCACCATGGACGAGATCGTGGTCAGCGTGAAGCGCGTGAGCGATCTGATGGCCGATATCAGCGCCGCCGCCCAGCAGCAGAGCGAGGGCATCGAGCAGATCAATCAGGTGGTCGAGCACATCGACGAGAGCACGCAGCAGAACGCCGCGCTGGTGGAGGAGGCGTCGGCGGCCGCCCGCAGCATGGAAGAGCAGTCCACCCGGCTGCTGCAGACGGTGGCGGCGTTCCGGGTGGCGGGGGCAGGTGCGCCTCGCGCGGCGCACCTCAATCCCACTGCTGGCCAGCCCGCACTGCGTCTGGTCTGACGCACAACGAAAAACGCCCCGGATCCGTCGATCCGGGGCGTTCTGGTTTTCCATGGTGCCGAAGGTGGGCAACGAAAACCCATCCATTTCGAGCATCTTGCGCAGCCATTAAGAAAAATGCCCCCAAAGTTGCCCCCAGAAGGGCATTGCTTGCCCTGCACTAGCCCCTAAGTCAGGTTCTTCGGTAAGCGTAAGTTTGCCTCCGCTCTGGCTTTACCAGCGTCGGTTCTGGGGCCTGTTGACCGCCCGCCGTGAAAACGACAGCGTCGCTTGCTTGGCTCCGGCCTAGCTTGGCATGGCTGGCCGTCACGGTGGCGAGTCGCCCCACATCTGGCTTCCACGCATCGCTGCTTCGAAGTGATCAGAGGACTGTCAACGGTACCGAAGTCATACGCGCGCGCGCATGCGTGCTGGGCGGGACGTAATTCCGGTGGTGATGCTGCATTGCCAAGCGCGAGCGCCAGCGCTCTAGGAAATTCCTGCCCTGCCGGCGAAGGACTGGACAATTCCATTTCCTTGTACTTTATTCCGGTCAGCTCTGCCCACTCGATCAGGATGGCGTCCAGCACCGCGCTATTGGTCGCACCGGCGCTTCCGGGCTGTTCTTCCTCCTGCCGCGCCTGGAACACGCGCAGTGCCTGCAGGCCGGGCATGTAGTCGATACGGCAAAGGCCCGACCGCCGCTGTCGTTGCAGCTTAGCCAGATGTGCCTTGTTCTTGCTCAGGTAGCCATCGGTCATGGTGTCTTTTCTCTTGGCAGGAAATAGGGTGGTCCGCTCGTATTCCCGGCATCCTTCCGCGCCCAGCGGACAATCCGGGGTTCCTTGGGCCAGGCAATGGGCCTGCCGGCCTTCCGGCGAATGCACCACGGGCATGCCTTCACCACGGGCGGGCAGCCCAACCAGAGCAGGACCGGCCCGCAGCCCTCGCAGGTGACCGTCACCGGCTCGGCCCATACGGGTGGGGTAACGCCGGAGTCCAGGAACCTGCGGGCCTCCAGTGCGCGCAGGTAAGCCCGCAAGGCCATGTCATCGTGCCCGGCACAGGCGGCCACTTCTTCATCCGGGAGCGCATGAACCAGTCCGCCGTCCACGCCTTCATGCTCGGCCAGCTTCAGCAGATGGGCACGCACGTAATCTGTCCCTGTGAGTCTTCTCCAATGCCCTTCTTGCTCACTGCCAAAACTGACAAAAGGGGCTTTTGGCGGTTTTGTCAGTTGATCGGACGGCACTTTCAGGATTTTTTCGCCGGTCAGCTCGGCCAGCCGTTCACGCCACACGCTCATGCCGACCACCGGTAAGCTACGGACGGACGTCCCCCTGTCATCTCGGAAACCTCGATCACTTGGCGGTGGTCAGTCAGCACATTCAGTGCCTCGGCCACTGTGCCTGGATCATCCAGGCCTGCCCAGCACTTCCGATACACGTCACGGGTAGTGAAGCCATCGGGCAAGCTGTCACGCTTGCGCAGCAGCAGGTGTGCAGCGGTCAGGCCATTGTCGGTCGCCGGGGCGTAAACGCGGCGCGCGTGACCTTCCAGATGCTCGCACCAGCCCAAGGCTTTGAGCATTGCGTCAGCCGATACCGGCCCAGTGCCGTTGTCGGCCAGATGCAGCACCAGCGCTAGCCGGCCCGCCAGAGCTGGGTACTTGGCCAAGTGCGACTCCATGAAAGCCGGTTCGCCTCCGCCGCGCAGCCGCTGCATCAGCTCAGTTTGCCATTCGATGAATAGGTCCTGTGCGCCCTCGGATAGACGCAGGAATGGAACATCGCAGGCTTCGGCGCTTTCTGCCCCAACGTCGGCGGGGTTCAGCGCCCGAAGCCGCATGAATGCAGTGCGTGCGCAGTCTTCAGCTCCCCGGTCCATCGGTCGGTCGGTGTAGCGCCACGATGCGGGCAGGTCGGGATAGACGGCCAACTGGAAGCGCTGCATCAAGCCATCGTCGGAGAATCCACCACGCACCGCGCCGCGTACGTACTCGGCCAGCTTGCCGGGCTGCATGCCGCCTAGGATCGACACGGCGCACGCCTCGATGCGAACAGTTCCCCTGCCAATGCGATCGGACGTATACGGGCCAGTGCCGTTCCAGCATTCCAGCCAGAACGCCCGGTCCTGCTCTCGGCCTTCCCGGTCCAGGGATGCCAGCCACCCGGCCAGCTCATCACGGAACTGGATCAGCCCGCGCGGGTTTTCGTTCAACAGCTCGCCCAGCTTCTCCACCGTGGCGTCGTTGACCACCAGGCGGGGTTCGGACGGTGCCTCATCATCAAAGCGTGCCGACTCGCCCAGGGCCTCGGGATCAATGGCCATACCTTTCTTGATCGCCTTGCGGGCTTCATCTTTGGCATGCGCCCTACGTGCATCGGCCAATATCGCCTTACCCTCGTGTACGTGCCGGGCATGCTCGTACCCGGCCCGCTCGGGGCCAATCACGCTCTCCAACATACGGCGTGCGGGCGACAGGGCAGGGCTCTTGCCGCTACTCGGGCGCCCGACCACGCAGCCCCACAGGATCGGCCGCTCGTACCAATGGCCGTGCGTCTTGAGGCGCACGGCAAGGTGCCGACCACCTAGCGCAGCAGCCAAGCCAACCATTGCTGGCACCGCCGTGAAGTCCAGCGGCACTTGCAAACTGTCGGCTGCGTCCGTGCACCAGGTGCGCACGCAATCGGGCAGTAGCGCAGGATTGAATGCCGGCACTGCTGGCAGCGGATCGGGTAGGGGCTCTGGCGATACAGGCTGTGCAGGGCAGGCCGCGCGCGCTGTCTTCGGATATTCCTCTACCAGCGGTAAGGCGTTCACCGCGACCGCATCGGCCACCGGGTTGGCGGCGAGCCAGTCCACGCAGTCACCTTTCTCTGGCAGCCCCAGGGCATCCACGTCGATGCGCTCCACGGCGCAGCCCAGCGTGTGCAGTCGAGCGGCTACCTCGTCGGCGTACTTCCTGCCGGCATCATCGTTGTCTGGCCAAAGGCGTACACGTCGCCCCATCAGCGGCGACCAGTCTGCACCTTCGGCGCTCGATACGCTGCCACTGGTAGTGGCCAGCAGGCCAAGCCTAGCCAAGGCGTCGGCGCAGGCTTCGCCCTCGACCACAGACACAATCCTGCCATCGGTTGGGTCCGCCAGCTCATGCAGGCGATACAGTGGCTTTCCGACAGCCGGTGCAGGTGGCTCACCGATGACATAGCCACGGCCAGCCCAATGCATCGGGCGAATCCATTTCTTACCTGTTTCCGGATGCTTGCAGCGGATGCGCCAGAACATAGGCTCACCGTCGGCGCGTGTGTAGGGGTGCAGACCGACCGGCTGCATGCCCTTGTGGATCGCATCAGCCGCCAATCGCCGGGCTGCTCCCTTGAGCGTTTCCACTGAAGCCGCACTCACGACCGCAGCCCCAGCAGTTCGCGCACTGCTTCCTTGAACGACAGGCCGGCCAGGCGCATGTGGAAGCTCACCAGGTCGCCCGAATCGCAACCGGCAAAGCACGTCCAGCCGCCATGTGACAGATTTACACTCAGTGAGGCATTACGGTCCTCGTGGAAAGGGCATTGGCCTTGCGCCCAGTCATTGACTTGGGCCTTGCCCAACTTGGCCACTCGCTTCCGATAGTAGCTTGTGGGGTCGGGCAGCCGATTACGCCAGTCATCCGGCAGTCGCACTCCGTTCCGTGAAATCTTGCCGTAAACTTGCCGTGCACCCAGCCTGCCAGCGTGTGCATGGCCCCGGTTCCCGCCGGGGCCGCGTTGTTTCTGGATCATGCCATCGCCTCCGCGTTGGCGGCGCGTTCGATCAGTGCGCGAATGTCCTCCGCGCGCCAGGCGGTGCAACGCACACCCAGCTTGATCGGTGGCGGATAACGGCCGCTCCGGCAACCTGCCCACCATGTTGAGCGCGACACTGGGTAAAGGCGTAGAACGTCAGGAAGGCGGAGGTAGCCTGTGGCGGGGAGGGAAACAGGGCTGGATTTGGTAATCGTCATATCGGCCTCCTTTGTAGCGGGCTGGATGCCCTGGGCCGATACGTAAGTTATGCATTTTTCTCGGGCGTCACAAAAGCCAATAATTTTTATTGGTTGCCGGGGTCAGCTTCTCCAATCATAGCGAAGGCCGCTGCACGATAGGGCTTTATCGCATTGTCAATCGAAACGGTTGACACATCGTATCGTTCAGCCATTCGCGCCAATGCCTCGCCATGTCGGTGGCCCTCCCAGCGCTCCATGGCGTATTCCAGCGCAGCACTGCCATGGCAAAAGCGAGGGGGATGCCCCTGCTTTGCCTTCCTTTTCGTTGGTAGCTCATCAGCCCAAGATCTAAGAATCGCAGCAATGCATCGCCGATCACTGGGAGAAAGATCCAATGGACTGTCACTCACAACCTTGTCTGCAATCGCTCTGGCGCGCGTCTTTTGTTTTTTGGCGATTTCCTCGTATTTCTCGGGCGTCACGTAGAAATCGATCTTGAGCGCGCCTGCGTCATCCTTTCTTCCTGTCATATTGATTCCTTCGAAGAACCCAACTCGTCTCACGTCATGACATCGCACATTCCGTCACCATGGCGTTGGAATGTGCAGTGAAACGCCTGTGTCTCAGTCATCCCTCCGGATGGATATCCAGCGCAGGAAGTGCGTTGACGATCTTCTGGGTTTCAAGGCTGACTGTGACGACGCGCTGGAACAGTTCCAGCGGGTACTTCGCATTGCCCATGGTCTCGATGGCCCAGTCGTTAGCGTCGTTGACGATGCCGCTGGTCCTATCCACGCGCACGGCCTGGCGCTCCATCACCCAGTCCAGGGCAGCCTTGCCGTTAACCACGTAGTCCCACGCGGCTTCGGGGATGCCGCGCACGGTGATCTTGCTGTTGTAGACCACGGTGCTGCGGTCGTTGACCGACTTGCCGGTTTCCGCGTCTCTCCTCTTGGCGAACTTCATTTTCTCGACGCGGTAATCAGCGTCGGTCATTGGTCCCTTCGCCTCGATGGTCAGCGGGTACTTTTCCACCGCTTCATAGTCCAGGTGCAGTGCGGCCAGATCACGGCCGGCCTTGCTGAAATGCCAGAAGTCGGCGGCGGTGCGCACGCGCGGGATTCGCGGCAGCTCCTTGCTCAGATTGTCGGCATAGCGTTCGCGGTAATCCGGTGAATGCAGAATCCCGTAGACGTAATAGAACAGGTCTTCCTTGCTGATCGCCTCGCTCGGATAAGCGCTGGTGAAATGCGCCAAGCCATCGTCGGTGATTGCATCTCGGCGGCTCGGACTGTCGCTGGCTTGGCCTGCGAACAATCCATCATCGGCGCAGTGCGCGGCCTGGTCATAGAGATATAGCGGGAAGCACTGAGCGCTAGCTAAGGCGTGATAGTTAGGCGCCTGACCTACTATGAGTGCGCTGAATCCCTTTGATTCGCCGTTACCCGTGACACAAATTGCGACATTGGCATTTTGCGATCGCGGAAAGATCGCAGGCATGCGATATAGAGAGTGGTTGAGAGATTTATCAAAATAAACCCACTGCTTTGTAAATGGCCTATAGATGCTTTGCACAATATTCTTTTGACTAAAGGCCAAGTGCCTGCCAGCTTTCACGCCGGCCTTAAGATTAACGCCCCAACTGATCTTGCCATGGTCCGTCGAAACGAAAGAATCGACGTCCACCTGATCGCCACCAAACTCCAAGAACCTGGCGACTTCTCCATTGTAAAAGTTGATCATCCCGGAGACACTTTCACTCAGAGTGCGTGCGGATCCGTTGTAGCACCATGCATCGCGAGCCGTATTTATTCCATACGAATACATACCAGAGATGGCGTTTTTTCCCTCTTTGTCGCCAAGTACGATGAAACGGCCAAAGCTTTCATCGCGCTGTTTAAGCCAGTCGCCGTGCTCGTCAGGAGTAATGGTCTGCCAAGCGCCGATACCAACCACACTGGCGTAGCTGCTGATTTTTTTCAGCTTGTCCTCGCGGCTCAAATAGTCGCCGATGTCATGGAAGTAGATTTGGCCGTTCTGGCTGGCGTGCTGGTTCTTAACCAAGATCGAGATCGCGATGGGTGCGCGGCTTCCGCTACCGAAAATCTTACCCCCCTCCTTACGTGAGACTTCGCCGTTGGTGCGCTGGTTGCCGCGCAGGTGAAGCACGTACAGGCTAGAGAATTCCTCGGCTAGGCACTTGCGCAAGCCGTCAGTGGCCTTTGCCTCCAGGAATCCCGCATTGGTCACATAGCCCACAACTCCTGAAGCACCAACTCGATCACTAGCCCATCGAATCGCGCGAATGTAGGAGTCGTAAACGGATTTTTTTCCAATCTTTTGGGACGAACGAGTCACATAAGTTGAGCTAATCCTCTCGTCTAGAATTGGATAGTCAACATTCTGATTCGCGTCGTTCTCGCTATCCTGACCAACCGAATACGGCGGATTCCCCACGATCACTCGGATATCCAGCTTCTTCTGCCGCTTGCGACGCTCACTGTTGTCCACCAGCAGTGCATCGACCAGATCCTCCTTCTCATACATCTGGAAGGTGTCGGCCAGGCAGATGCCTTCGAACGGCGCGTAGTCCCCGCCCACCAGGCCGTGATACGTCGCCTCGATATTGATCGCAGCAATGTAGTAGGCCAGCAACACCAGTTCGTTGGCGTGGATCTCGTGCTTGTACTTGTGTGCAAGCTCTTCCGGCTTGATCAGGCCGGATTGCAGCAGCCGGGTGATAAAGGTTCCCGTGCCGGTGAACGGGTCTAGGATATGCACACCCTTGCTGCCCAGGGTCTGGCCGAACTCTTTCTGCAGCAGGTGGTTGACGCTGTGCAGGATGAAGTCCACCACCTCGACCGGGGTGTAGACGATGCCCAGCCGCTCGGTCATCTTGGGGAAGGCGTTCCTGAAGAACTTGTCGTACAGCTCGACTATGATCTTTTGCTTGCCTTGGGCACTGTCTATTCCTTCCGCGCGCAGCTTCACGCTGTCGTAGAACGCCTGCAGCGTGGCTGCTTCTTTGCCTAGATTCTGTTCTTGCAGAACATCCAGTACCGCCTGCATGGCCTTGGACATGGGGTTGTGACTGGCAAAGCTGTAATCGGCGAACAGCGCATCGAACACCGGCTTTGTGATCAGGTGCTGGGCCAGCATCTCGATGATGTCGGCATCAGTGACCTTATCGTTGAGATCGTCGCGCAACTCATGGGCAAAGGCATTGAAGGCTTCGCGTGCCTTGGGCTGACTGTCGTCTTCCAGCACGGCCTTGATGCGGTCGATATGAGTCTGGGCGATCTTGGCGATATCGTTGGCCCAGTCCTCCCAGTGGTGACGGTTGCCGCACTTGTCCACCACTTTGGCGTACAGCGCGCGCTCGATCTGGCCCACCTCAAACTCGAAGCCGATCTGGTCGGGGGCAGGACCATAGCGCTCGGCCTTCTCACCGATGGCGTAGTGGCCTTTAGCCTTGCCGGCCTGTCTGGCGCTGTTGTCCACCAGCCGCGCGGTCTTGCGCTGCACTGTGTCGGCAATGGCCACCACTTCCATCTTGCTGTGGTCCGGGCCAACCAAGTCCAGTTTGTTGACCATCGCATCGAACCGGTCGTCGTGGGAGCGCAGCGCCTGCAATACCTGCCAGACCACCGCGTAGGTCTTATTGTCGGCCAGTGCTTCGTGCGGCTCCACGCCCGCCGGGATGACTACCGGCAGCACAACATAGCCCCGCTTCTTGCCCGGCGCGTTGCGCATCACCCGGCCTACCGACTGCACCACATCCACCTGTGAGTTGCGGGGAGTGAGGAACAGCACCGCATCCAAGGCTGGCACGTCCACGCCTTCGGACAGGCAGCGCACATTGGAGAGGATGCGGCAGGTGTCTTCTGGTGGATGTGCCTTGAGCCAGTCTAGTTTGGCTTCTTTCTGCCCGGCATTCATGCCGCCATCCACATGCTCGGCCTGGCAGGTCAAGCGTGCACCGTCTTCAATGTCCTCGGCATCCTGGTAGGCCTCGACCACGGCCTGGAACATGCCGGCGATCTCTTTGGAGCTGACCTTGTGGGCCTTGCCACCCTTTCCCGGCTCGATGACCTGGCAGAACGCCACAGCCCGCTTCATCGGCTCGGGGTTATCGCTGCCGTCCTCGTGCAGGCCAAGCTTGGCCAGCGCTTTCCAGCAGCCGACAATCTTGGCCGCATCGTCCACCTTGAGGGTGTTGTTCTCGTCCTTCAGCAGCGTCTGCAGGCGGCGGTTGACGTGCGATTCCTCCACAGCAAGCACGATCACCTTGTAGTCCACCAGCAGGCCACGCTTGACCGCTTCGGAGAAGGTGATGACAAACAACTGTTTGCCGTACCACGCCTCGTTGTCCATCGAATACAGGGTGGCGTTGTCGCGCTCGGCGATGGCCTTGGCCTCGTTGCCGTAGATGCGCGGGGTGGCCGTCATGTACAGGCGCTTGGCCGCCCGCAGGTAGTTAGCATCGTGGACACTCACGAACGCGCTTTCATCGTCCCCCTCGAAGGTGGCACCGGTAGTGCGGTGGGCCTCGTCGCAGACGATCAGGTCAAAATCGGCCAGGCCGTGCGCGTGCTGGGCGTCGTGCAGTACTTCGATGGAATGGTAGGTACTGAACACGACCGTCATGTGTTCGGCGTCATGCCGGGCGGCCATTCCGTGCGCCAACCGCTTGGCATCGGTGGTGGCGGGGTAGCGAAGTTCGTGGGCAAAGGTCTGGACGGCATCGTCCTCCTTGCGGCCCTTCTTTTTACCCACGTCACTGTCAGAGCAAACCGCGAAGCTGTGCAGCGGGATGGCGCTTTCCTGCGTCCATTCGGTCAGGGTCTGCGAGAGCAGCGACAGACTGGGCACCAGGAACAGCACGCGCTTGCCCTTGCCGGCCATTGTCTCGGCAATCTTCAGGCTGGTAAAGGTCTTGCCAGTGCCGCAGGCCATGATCAGCTTGCCGCGCTCGGCCTCGTCCAAGCCTGCCACGGCCGCACTCAAGGCATTCTGCTGGTGCGGGCGCAGTAATTTTTTGGGTTTCAGTGGAACGGGCGCGCTGGGTTGGAACCGGCTCCAGTCGATCTGGCTGGCTTCCAGGTCGTGCAGGGTAATCTTGCTGACCGGGGGCTGCTGGTCCACCAGTGCGTTTTCGGCGTTGTCGCTCCAGTGGTCGGTGGTGGCCACGATGATGCGGCGGGCGAATGGTTTGCGCCCGGACGCGGTGAAAAAGCTGTCGATGTCCTTCTTCTGCAGCTTATAGTCTGGCGCGTAGAACTTGCACTGGATGGCGTGGATTTCGCCGGTGCCAGCTACTTCGGCCACCAGGTCAATGCCGTCATCCTTGCCGGTGAAGCCATTCGCCAAAGCCCACTGCGCCCAAGGCCAGACGTTGCTATACAGGTCGCGGTAGCTGGCTTCGTGGCGCAGATACGCCACGATCAGCTCTTCAAAGTAGGTTCCTTTCTCGCGCTCGGTCCTGGAAGACTGGCGCAGCGTTTCAAGCAGTCCCTGCAATGGCGTGGTCATCGTGTTCTTTCCCCCGTAGTGCTTGGTGGTGATTTTTCAGCCCGCGCGCGCCTTGAACGGCAGCACATTGGTATTGTCTCGCAGGGCATCGAGATAGTCTGCCCATGCCTGCATCATTTGGGTGCGTTCGGCCAGATATTGCGCCGCGTGGGTGTATGCCTCGCGGACCTTGTTGGTTTCGGCGTGGGCAAGCTGGCGTTCGATAGCATCCGCGTTCCAGCCCATTTCGTTAAGCCGGGTGGCTGCCATGCTGCGGAAGCCGTGGCCGGTCATTTCATCGCCGGAATAGCCCAGCGCGCGCAGGGCGGCATTGATGGTGTTTTCCGACATGGGGCGATTCGGTCGCAGACCAGGGAATACATGCGGGCCACTACCGGTCAGGGCATGCAGGTCACGCAGGATCGCCACGGCCTGGCTGGACAGCGGCACCAAGTGGGCTGCCTTCATCTTCATTCGCTCGGGCCGGATGCGCCACATAGCGGCGTCTAGGTCGATTTCCTCCCATTCTGCCGCGCGCAGCTCACCGGGGCGCACGAACACCAGCGGCGCCAGCTTCAACGCCGCGTGGGTGACCGGCTGCCCGTTGAAACCCTCGATTGCTCGCATTAGCTGGCCGATCTTGGCCGGATCGGTCACGGCGGCATGGTGGCGGGCCTTGGTGGATTTGAGCGCGCCACGCAGGCTGGCGGTCGGGTCAATCTCCGCCTTGCCTTCTAGCATGGCGTAGCGGAACACCTGACCTGCCTTGATCTTGGCGCGATTGGCGGTTTCCAGCTTGCCAGTGGCTTCGATCTTGCGCAGGGCGCCCAGCAGTTCGCGGGGCGTGATCTCACCGATGGGGCGGTGGCCGATCTCGGGGAACAGGAAAGTTTCCAACAGCCAGCGGTTCTTGTTGGAGGTGACCGGCGCGACGGTCTGGCGGGCCATCCACTCGCGGGCCATCGCCTCGAACGACTCCCCAGCGGCAGCCTTCACAATTGCCTGCGCGTGCTTCTCCTTCTTGCGCTGTTCGCTTGGATCGATCCCAGCGGCGATCAATTTGCGTAGTTCCGCGCACAAAGCGCGGGCAGCCTTCAGCTTTACATCCTCATAGGTGCCAAGGGACAGCCGCTTCTCTTTTCCCGCTAGCCGGTACTTGAGTCGCCACCATTTGCCGCCGGTGGGGGAGATTTCCAGATAAAGGCCGTCGCCAGCATACAGTCGCTGGGTTCGACCATTCTGTTTTGCGTTGCGGATGGCGAGATCGGTTAGCGGCATTGGGGGCAACTCACTGGGCAACATGGGGTAGGTGGGTGCTGTTGCCCCCATATTTGCCCCCAAATGGCCCTGGATTGCAATGCATTACATTGGACACAACCGGACAAACGGGCACAAAAAAACCCGCTAAGTTGCGGGTTTGATTGAGGTTTCTGGACATCCTTGGACGCCTTGAAACATTGCCATGGTGCCGAAGGTGGGACTCGAACCCACACGCTTTTAAGGGCGGCGGATTTTGAGTCCGCTGCGTCTACCGATTCCGCCACTTCGGCTGGCTGGCCGCGTAGTGTATACAAGATGTGGAGGTTTGTGCAGACCTGAATGCTTAAGTCGGCGTCAGGGTTTCACCTACACAGGACGCTATACTCATCGCGCTGAACCATACAGGGAGTCGTCATGAGCGCGCTGCAGGATCTTCGGGTGCTGGTGGTCGAGAACGACGAAATGAGTGCGGCGCTGCTGCAGATGCAGCTGGCACAGTCCGGCGCCGTGGTGGTGGGGTTGGCCGCGTCGGTGCCGGAGGCACTGCGCCTGCTCGGCGAGACCCGGCCCCAGGTGGTGCTGCTGGATTACCGGCTGGCCAACAACGAGACCAGTGAGGCGGTGGCTGCGGCCCTGGCGGTCCGCCAGATCCCCTTCGTGCTGGCCACCGGCATGGCCACCGAGCATCTGCCCGAGGCCTTCCGCTCGGGCATCATCCTGACCAAGCCCTACCTGACGGCCGAATTGAACGCCGCGCTGGGGCGCGCACGGGCAGGGGACTCGGTTACCGGCTGAGTGGGCGTCACGCCGCTTCGGCGTGCGCCAGTGATACCGGTTCGCGGTCGTCCAGGATCCGGTACAGCGCGGCCAGGTCTGCCGGGTCGGGGTTCAACCAGGCATCGAGATGTTCGCGCCGGATCGGCACGATACAGCGGTCATGGCCGGTGCGCGCCACCTCCATGGGCGGCTCGTCGGTGATCGCGGCGAACGACAACAGCCGGCCTTCCGGGCCTTCCCATTCCGACCACAGGCAGGCGATCAGCAGATCGCGCGGCGGCTGCGGGCTGAATTGGAGCACGACGTTCTCGGCTTTCTCGCCCGGCGACAGCGGGCGCTGCTCCAGTGCGTGACGCGGCACGTGTTCGTAGAACGACTGCACCACCACCACGCCATGCCGATGGCCGAACGCGGATTTCCAGTAGGCCTCCAGGCTGTCACGGCGAGCGTTGTAGGTGCCGGGATAGAGCACGTCGTTGCGCGCGGGTTTGTCCGGCAGCCGGCACTGGTAGCGCATCGGTTTGATCACGCGCTGGCCCTGTTCGGACACGATCACCGGGGCGTAGACCCCCGGGAAAATGCGGCTGTCGCGCGGCACCAGGCCGGCGCGCTGCAGATCGGCCAGGCGCGTCTGCGCGCGGTCGATCCGGTTGCCGGCCACGCGCACCTCGTTGCGTGCCTTCTGCGTGGGGCGTGCGGCCAACTGCTCCTCGGCCACGCGCAGGCGCGCGCCCTGTACGCGCACCTCCTCATCCAGTGCCTGCACTTCCTCGGCATGCCATTGCTGGATCCGGGCCACGATCTCCTGGCCCTGCGCGGTGCGGGCGCCGGCAAAGCCATCGTCCATTGCCTTGGGCGTTTTGGGGCGCTGCTTGCCGGCGTCGTGCGCGTAAAGCTGGGCGAACTCGTCCAGCGACATCATGGCGCCGTACTCACGGACCAGCTTGGTGTAGTCGGCGCGGATCTGGGCGGAATAGCACATGGCGGGGACGGCAGCGCGCAGGGAGGGCGGAGGGGACAGGATAGGCCGATGGGTCGCAGATACTGCGAATCCGTTCGGGCATGCTGAGCGTCCATTCATTGCCGGATCCGCGTCATGTCGCTGCCTGCTGGTGTTCATTGCATCCCCCTGCCACCCAGCGTGGAGGAATACCGTGCCCTGCGCGTGCTGGCCGGGCTGAGCCCGAAAACCGCCGAGGCGGCGGCGCGTGGCCTGCCCAATACCGTCTTCGGTGTGAGCCTGCGCGAAGGAGACCGCCTGTTGGCGATGGGCCGGATCATCGGTGATGGCGGCTGCTTCCTGCAGGTGGTGGATATCGCCGTGGTCCCGGATCGCCAGGGGCAGGGCCTGGGCAAGGCCGTGATGGCCCAGCTCGATGCCTGGCTGCGCACGAATGCCATCGGCGCCTATGTGAGCCTGATCGCCGATGGGCAGGCGCATCGGCTGTATGCGCAGTTCGGTTTTACCTTGACCGCGCCGCGCTCGGTGGGGATGGCGAAGGTCGTAGCGTAGGGCCCATAAACAAACAGCCCCGACCGAAGTCAGGGCTGTTTGCTTGAAGCTGGCGTCCCCACGGGGATTCGAACCCCGGTCGCCACCGTGAAAGGGTGATGTCCTAGGCCTCTAGACGATGGGGACGCGTTAAACCGAATTTTGGCTTCCATCGGACGGCCTGTGTCCGGAGAAGTGGTGGAGCCAGGCGGGATCGAACCGCCGACCTCCTGCATGCCATGCAGGCGCTCTCCCAGCTGAGCTATGGCCCCACAGTTGTGCTGCGAGCCGCCTAGTATATCTGCCTGTTCACGTTTGTGGAAGTCTTTTTGAGCACTTCCGGACAACGCAACCGCAGATGGCGGTGAACAAAAAGACCCGGCATGCCGGGCCTCGGTGTTCTTCTGATGAGTGGCGTCCCCACGGGGATTCGAACCCCGGTCGCCACCGTGAAAGGGTGATGTCCTAGGCCTCTAGACGATGGGGACGCATGAAACTCATCAAATTGTTCAGCACACCCGAACGGCCTAATGTCCGGAGTGGTGGAGCCAGGCGGGATCGAACCGCCGACCTCCTGCATGCCATGCAGGCGCTCTCCCAGCTGAGCTATGGCCCCACGATGCTGGAGGCGGAATTCTACGCGGCCGTGAAGCGTTCGCCAAGTCTTTTTTCTGAAATACCGAAGAAAGAATGCATGCGGAAAAAATCCACCACTGAAAACAAAAAGCCCCGACCGAAGTCAGGGCTGTCTGTTTGAAACTGGCGTCCCCACGGGGATTCGAACCCCGGTCGCCACCGTGAAAGGGTGATGTCCTAGGCCTCTAGACGATGGGGACGCACGAAAACTTCAAATTTTGTCACTGCAATCTGATCGGCCTAATGATCGGATTGGTGGAGCCAGGCGGGATCGAACCGCCGACCTCCTGCATGCCATGCAGGCGCTCTCCCAGCTGAGCTATGGCCCCACGTCGTGAGGAGCGAAATCATAGCGACGACGTTTTGGATTGGCAAGGGAAAAGTGAAGAAATATCGCTATGCGTTGCCACTCATCCGCCTGGCAGCCGCTGATGGCGCAGGCGCAACGCGTTGCTGATCACCGACACCGAACTCAGACTCATCGCCAGCGCCGCCAACATGGGCGACATCACGATGCCCAGGGGATACAGCACACCGGCCGCAACCGGAATGCCAAGTGCGTTGTAGAGAAACGCAAACCCCAGGTTCTGCCGCATGTTGCGCACGCTGGCGGTGGAGAGCTGGCGCGCACGCAGGATGCCGCGCAGGTCGCCTTTGACGAGGGTGACCTGCGCACTGGACATCGCCACGTCGGTGCCATTGCCCATCGCGATCCCGACATCGGCGCTTGCCAGCGCAGGCGCATCGTTGATGCCGTCGCCGGCCAT
>Ga0196899_1000745_pt1 | contig 16682 bp, 5 predicted proteins | sample VirMetDEL_Sep_01_FD_169095 | JGI IMG/M metagenome (GOLD analysis project Ga0196899, IMG submission 169095) | Aqueous microbial communities from the Delaware River and Bay under freshwater to marine salinity gradient to study organic matter... | ecosystem: Environmental > Aquatic > Marine >... | reverse complement strand
GAGAATTACTTTATCGACGCTGACGGTCGTAGATACGGGCTGGATCCACAGCACGCTCACCAGCACGGTAGCTTCTTTATTGACTATGGTAAAGGCACCATGCACTTTGGTTCTAGACTCGCCGGTGAAACTATCGTGCTGCACTATGTGAGCGACGGTCTTGGTGATGAGTCGGAAATGGTCGTGCATAAGTTCGCTGAGGAAGCTATGTACAAGTGGATCTCGCATGGTATACTCTCTTCTAAGAGCAACGTGCCAGAAGGCCTGGTTCAACGCGTTAAAAAAGAACGTTTCGCTGAAGTGCGCAAAGCGAAGATCCGTCTGTCTAATATTAAGATGGAGGAGTTTACTCAGATTCTCAAGGGCAAGAGCAAACCAATTAAGTGATGGCGGAAATCAAACACACGTTTACTGCTGGGCGTATGAACAAGGACCTCGATGAGAGGTTAGTGCCCAACGGTGAGTACAGAGATGCGCTGAATATTCAGTCAAGAACATCTGACGGGTCTAACGTTGGTGCGGTTCAAAACGTACTAGCTAACACTAAAGTGGGTGAGTCTATAGAGGTTCGTACACCTGGAGGTGTTATCAACCAGGCTGTAGGTAGCATTACAGACGAAGCTAATGACGCTGTCTACTTCATGTTTGCGTCACCTGAATTAGAGGTTGATCCAGCGGATGGAGGTAGAACTGTATACATGGATCAGATTGTTGAGCACAAAGCCAACGGTCAAACGGATCATATATTCAAAGACCTGTTCGCCATTACAGAAGATTACGTAAGCGCTGGCTCACCTACAGAATCTGGTTACTTCACTGAGTTCACGGTCGCTGATGCTAGTATTTACAGAGCTGGCATGCGCATCCGCGTTCTTAACGCAGCAGGTGAAAACCTTTTAGCGCCTGGAACTAGGGTCTTAGAGACCAACAACACTAGCGATACAATAACTTTAGACAGACAGCAAAACGCTAACCTTGCGGATGCTAGGTTGTTCGTATGGGAAGCTGAACGAGTCTTGAACTTCAAGATAGGTCATCTTATTCCAGCAATAAACATACTCGACGGTTTCTTAATGTGGACGGACAACAGGTCTGAACCTAAGAAGATAAACATCGAGCGTTGTAGAAAAGGCACTAGTACTGGACTTGTGCATACTAAGCTAATGTTAGCTCAAGACAACGGCAACTTGATAGCTGCTCAGTACGTGTTAGATGATGTTGAAGACTCAAACATAAGGGAAGAGCACATCACGGTTATTAAAAAAGCGCCATTGCTAGCGCCTAACCTTGAGATGAGCTCGTCAGACAGGAACGGTGAGGTTGAGTTCACAATTAATCTTGACTTGTCTCAGACAGACGAAGGTACAGTTACCGGTCTGGTTGCTAATGCAGACATACGTATTGGTGATTTTGTAAGCTTAGTGCTTTTAGAGTCCGGTATAGAGAATAGCGAGTACACTGCCAAGCTTAAGATTACTGATTACAATGGGTCTTCATTTGACTTCGTCGTAGTCAGTAAGACGGCTGGGTTGCTTAGCACTCAAAACACCTGGAGGTTATCGCTCGATCAAAAAAAACCTATATTCGAGCTTAAGTTCCCTCGCTTTGGTTACAGATATAAGTATGAAGACAATGAGTACTCATCTTTCTCGCCTTGGTCAGAGCTTGCGTTCTTGCCTGGCGACTACGATTACGAGCCTAAGAAAGCCTACAACCTCGGCATGGTTAACACTGTTCGCAGCTTGGTTGTTAAGGATTGGCTTCCTGATTCTTCTTTCAGACCAGACGATATAAAGTCTATCGAAATACTGTACAAGAGTACAGACTCTCCAGTTGTCTATGTTGTAAAAGAGATTAAGCGCAACTTAGGTTCTGAATGGGACGTGTACGGTAATGAAGGCGGTAAACTGCTCATCACGTCGGAGATGATCCACCAAGCTGTGGAGTCTAACCAGATACTTAGAGCCTGGGACAATGTCCCTAGATTTGCTAGAGCTCAAGAGATCACCGCTAATAGACTTATTTACGGTAACTATGTGCAAGGCTACGATGTAAATGCTCCAGTAACTGTAGAGCAAAACATACTCAGTAGAGAGGTAGAAGGCGATCCTAAGAAGTCCGTTAAGTCTATGCGTACATATAAGTGGGGCATGGTGTTTGGTGATAAGTACGGACGCGAAACACCTGTTCTCGGTACTGGAACTTCTTATAGAGAGGATGGTAGAGGTACCTCTATCATTGCCGTGCCTAGCGACGTGTATGTGGATAAAGAGCTTGCTAAAAACTCTAACTACTTTAGGCTTAAGCAGAACTGGTCTACGCCTACCCAAAGCTTTACACCTGAGTCTTGGATGGATTATGTGCGTTACTACGTCAAAGAAACTAGCACAGAGTACTACAACCTTGTTATGGACCGTTGGTACGATGCTGAAGACGGTAACATCTGGATCTCGTTCGAGTCATCTGACAGAAACAAAGTTGACGAAGAGACATATCTTATTCTAAAGAAAGAAAACGGTAATGCTTTACCAGTTGAGGAAGATGCTAGGTATAAGATAATCGCTATAGAGAACGAGGCTCCTGACTTTATCAAGACTAAGGACTTTATAATGGGCTCTGTAGAGTTTGAAAACGGTACAGATCTTAATACTGATGATGTTCCGTTTTTCTCTAACTACGTAGAGTTCACTCTCAATGCGGCAGCATTTACAAACTTTATATCTAACTCTAGCTTTAGAGGAGTTCCTCGAGTTAGAGTATACGCCCAAGCTGGTGACACCAAGCTGTATACTAAGACTGTAACCATAACTAAGTACCAAGCGCCTACTGGTGGCCAGGACGGTTCTATGACTACTAGTGAACCCTTTGGTGACAGTGCTGACTTAGTTAATAGAGCCGTTGGCTTAGGTATATACGCAAATGTAACTCAAGCGGACAGCAACATAGAGTACTACCTTGAGTTCATAGATAGAGTACAGACTAGCAAGCCCGAGTTCGACGGTAGATTCTTTGTAAAGATAGAGAAGGACTCAACCATTGAGCGTAAGATTATGGGTGTTGTTAACAACGACCCTAACTACAATGTTGTCGGCGTGTTCCACCCGAGGTATATCAACACAACCAGCAACAACCACCCTGCTGTCAATGGGCCTTTTGCTAACCAGATCGATAATGATTTAGGTGGTTATCTCGACGGCGACTTCGGTGGGCTACCTATACCACCTGGTATTGATAATTTAGGTGACTGCCACCAGCCTATAGTTTACGGAAACAGAAGTAAACTGTTCTGGGAAACTATGCAGGGTCGCATGTTTATTGACGACGCTAGAAGCCATAACGACAGTGGTTTGCCTAACGACTGGGGAGAAGAAGGGAACAACAAGAGCGGTCTTAGCAAGTCTGGGCAAGCAGCTAACAATACGTATGACCGTATAGCATTCGGCTATAGAAGTAGCACGCTACCTGATCACGTGCTTGCTTTTAAGGCTCACATGATGTCGCCTGGTAGAAGGTTCAGATTTATTCAGGACCCTAACAACTCGGTGTATGTTATCAAAGGAGGTCAAGCAGAGTGGAACAACGTGTATAACTACAGGCGAGTTGCCGCAAATGTTCTTGGCGCCACGATATGCGGGACGTGTAATGACGAAGATGGCAACAAATGCAGGAGAATAACATGGAGAACAACCATACGCAGACTCGACGCAAACGGTGTTGAAACAAACGAAGGTATAGATATAAACCAGTTTGACCCTAGAGGCCTTGCGTCTCACGACGGTCAACAAGGCGGTATAGGTATTGAGCTGCTTGAACCTAGACTTGATAACGCAGAAGGCTCTAGGACTAACGGTGTTTTGTCAGGAGTATTTGAGACAGAACCTAAAGAAAATGTAGAGCTTGATATATACTACGAAGCTTCTAACAGCTTGCCACTCATCGTCGACGAAAGCAACATAAGATTGCACGCTCCAGAAGATAGTGTTGTAACGTTCAGCAAGTCTAACGGCGAAGAGACCTTGGCAAATAAGCGTATTAGGAGATTTGTCGTCGACAAGATACAGTTCAAAAATGCAGACAACTCAGCGCTACCAAGCGGTTTCTTTATCGGCGATAATATTTCGTTCCTTCATAGTAACGGTACTACTACTCACGCCACAATTAACGGGTTCTATGGTCTCGACGGTGACGTCGCTGTTCCTGCTTTACAACTAACGGGTATTGCGTCGATCACAGCTGGGTCTGATCAACTGCAATTTAGTGGTGCAATACCAGGCGGGTGGGCAATAAATGATCAGGTCACTGGACCAGGCCTTGCTCCTCAGTCGACTATAGTGAGTGTCAACGTAAACACAATAACGTTAAGCGCCCCAGCACTTGAAGACGCTACGTCGCTCACATACACGATACATCGACCAGCCTCGTTGGCGAGCATAGATCCCAATGTGTGGAAGCAGCCTGTCGATCTTAACTGGTTTAATTGCTACTCGTTCGGTAACGGTGTAGAGTCTGACCGTATTAGAGATGACTTCAACGCCCCAACCATAGACAATGGCGTAGCGGCATCGGCTACTATAGCTGAGTACGGTGAGGAAAGATTAAAGAACAGTTTGATATTCTCAGGTCTGTACAACTCTCTGTCAGGCGTAAACAACTTGAACGAGTTCAATATGGCTGAGGGCATTACCAAGGATATCAACCCAACATACGGATCTATTCAGGCTTTACTTCAGAGAGACGTGGACTTGATCACATTCTTAGAAGATAAGGTTGGTAACATCTTGGCTAACAAGGACGCATTGTTTAACGCCGACGGTAACACTAACGTCACAGCCACTAGTAAAGTGCTTGGTCAGTTTATCCCATACACTGGTGATTATGGTATATCAACCAACCCAGAGTCCCTGGTCAAGGATGAGTTTAGATGCTACTTCACAGACAAGGTTCGCGGAGCTGTTTTAAGGCTGTCTAAGAACGGTATAACACCTATCTCGAATGTTGGTATGCGCGATTACTTTAGAGACAATCTACGTAACTGTAGCCATCTCGTAGGCACGTGGGACAACATTAATGGAGAGTACAACCTTTCTATGCACGCTTGGCCAAACACTTCCACTGACGACATCACTGTCACCTTTAACGAAGCAGCAAAGGGTTGGATATCTTTCAAGTCGTTTGTGACTTATGCTGGTGAAACCGTGGCTGGTAAATACTACACTACTAACCAAGGCAACATTTGGAAGCACTATAATGAAGGTAAGTACAATAACTTCTACGGAACACAGTATGATTCTTCTATAACGGTCATGCTTAACGACATGCCTAGCTCTGTGAAGTTGTTTAACACGCTTAACTACGAAGGCACTCAGTCTAGAGTCGTACTGTTTGGCGATGGATATTTATCTGGTCCATACAATGATGTAGACGGTGTTGGTATGAAGACCGCAAATACCGTGCAAGGCACATTCTACAATTCTGCTAGCAATGATCAATCTGATATACAGTTCTTGAACTCTGGTACCGCCGCCGACTTTGATTACTACAACGATGTTGGTAAATCTGGTTGGTACGTTTCGGATATAAAAACCGACATGCAGGAAGGAACTGTCGACGAGTTTAGAGAGAAAGAAGGTAAGTGGTTCAACTACATCAAGGGCGAGCAGTCAAACCTTAACAACATGGACTCTTCAGAATTCACGATAAAAGGTATACGCGAGTCACAAAAGGTTAGTTATGTTGAAGAAGAATATTCTCCCGAGTATACAGTGACTATTAAAAACGACCCTAATGAATAACTATACTGTATCACAATTTACGACAAGCTTGACGGAGGGTTCCAATCTTCCGGCCACTGTCGTTTTAACTATAACTCCGAATGCGGAATATGTAGTATCAGCTAGCGAGTTTAGTATAGGCGAGCCGTTACCGACTCAGCTTAGCAACCCTGTTTTTGCCGATACTACCAGCCCTGGTGTGCTTGGTAATACTGTAACACTTACACTTACTACTGATCCAGGTTATACCGTGCCTGATAGCAATGTTGAGCTTTTAGTAGATATTGACGGTGAAGCTCAACCATGGGACATTAGTGATGGGTCCAACGCTAATGCGGTTGACTTGACTGGCACGTTCGTTTTTGAAGAGGACAACAACTACACAACAACGTTTACAGTCGAAACTGGTTTTACGTCTACTGCTACTACGTTTAACGGGCACGATGGGTTTGTAGTTTCTGGCACTAGCACTACGGCCGAGCCATTTGTTAAGGTTGGTTCTATAACTATAAATGCTGCCAGTGGTTACTACTTTAACAAGGGTTTAGCGTCTAATCTCAACTACGGCTTCACTAAAAACGCTATAAGTACATCTACAAACAGAGCTACACTTGATACTGACGGGTATCAAACGAGTATAAAGACCGATGTTTTCCTCAGCACTGAAAGAGGTTTAATACTTTCTGATGAGGTTGTAGCTCTTTTCGGAGCGCAAGCCGTTGCCAAAACGATACTAACTAATGTTATAACTGGGGCGGAGTTCGGTCCTCAGGTAGCGCCTACTGCGGGTGACTATAGAAAGATAGCTATATACGGATCTGGCGGGGCGAGTGTAAGCTTGGCTTTGAGAGATAATAGTGGTGTTATGCAGCCTGGTTATCCTAAGACTATAACCATACCAGGTGACCACGCGCTTAGTTCATACGAGTTTTACCAAGAGATTCCTGAGTTAAAAACTAGCTCTCAAGTTAGCTACACTTTTCTTATGACAGCGAACTCTGGCACTACTATACAGAGCGGTGTTCCAAATAACTATACAATAAACCAATACCCTAACGTTACTCTTACGATAAGCTATGACTTAACTGGCATTACTAACGTTACCCCACCCGCGGACATTACATTCACTGGGCCAGCGCTCGAGTCTGGTAGTAACTTAGATTATAGAGACGACTTTGATTCACAAGTTGAGTTTGAGCTCAGGTTCATTAGAACACTAGGCTCCTGGGCTAGCGTTGCAGCGCCTATTTGGGATGCAACCGTTATGACTAATTCTGATGGCGACAATAATGGTGGAACTTACTTTACTCCGCTAAAGTGCACGGCTGTCTTGGAAAACGCCAACCGCGACTTGGTGTTAAGAGGCACGTTTATATTGGACACCTTCGGTATTAACAATGTGAACTCTGATATAGATATAACAAGAATAGCAACAGTTTGATAATGCCTAATTTATACTTATACTTTCCTCCGGACACGGCTTACGTAACAAACTTAGATCCAGGTGTCACTATATATTCTCAAGACGGTGACGAAATAAAAGAGTTAGGTATACTAACGGCTGTTGACGTTGGTAACTTCACCGATCCTGGTATCAACTCCGCTATAGAATACTGTAGGCTCACTATAGACTGGGATGGAACTTCAGAGCCTCCTCCAAACGTTAGCTATATATTCATGGGTAGAAACAACAAGTACGAGTATGGAGGCTTGAAAGGTTACTACGCAGAGGTTACGTTTAGAAACAACGCTAGCGACTTCGCTGAGCTGTACGCTGTTAGCTCTGACATAGCGGAGAGCAGTAAATAAGAATAGTGTACTGTAATTAATTAATTAGCAATAAACAATAAATAGCAATGGATCCACTTACTATAGCTAACTTAGCTGTTCAAGGTGTTGGTGCTATTGGAGGTATGATTACTGCGAGTCGTCAGCAAAAGATGATGCAGGAAAGAGCCGACTTAGCAAGAGCGGAGATGGAGAGGTTACGTGGTCAGTACGCATCGTTAGATACTAGCAACCCGTACTTGAACATGGAGAATGTCATGGAAGACTTAACGGTCAACCAACAGCAAGCTCAGTTTGAAGCGCAACAGTTTCAGCAATCACAAGCAAATATTATGGGTAGCATGAGAGAAGCGGCAGGTAGCAGCGGTATAGCGGCGCTTGCTCAGACTCTCGCGCAACAAGGTCAAATAGCGGCTCAGCGATCTTCAGCTGACATCGGAAGGCAAGAAGCTAACATACAGATGCAGGCCGCGCGTCAAGCTCAATACTTAGAGAAGCTTGAAAGAGAAGGAGAGATTAAGTCTAGAGATCTCATGAGAGATCAAGTCGGTACTCTTCTCGGTATGTCTCAACAAGAGACAGCTCAATACACAATGGGTGCAATGCAAGCCCAGCAAGCTAAAATGGACGCTCTTACTGGAGGGTTGACTGGGGTTGGTACTACTTTAACTAACGAATTCTTATCACAGTAATGGCTATCGATACAACACTCACTTCTGGCGCTGGCGCTGTAGCTAAAGCCGATGCCGCGTTTGCTGCACAGAGGGCTGGTCAGTTTACAGACGTAACAGACACCGTCTCTGCTGGCATCGAGGTTTTCCAGGCAGCCAAGGAAATGAAGAAGCTTGAGGAGCAAGCTGCTAAAGAAGCAACAGAAGCGGAGTACGACGCCTACGCTCAAGAAATCCTGGCTTCAGCTGAGGACATGACCGCCGAGCAATATGCAGCCCTGTACGATGAACTTACAGGATACGAAGCGCCGCCTGAAGAAGTTAAGATTAGTGACGTTCAAAAGCGAGGTGCTGACGGTGAAAGATTAAGCCGGTCTGAAAGAAGAGAAGTTGCTGAAGGCCGAACTGCACGAGCTGAATACGAGTACCAGCAGAGACCCAAGTCCTTGAAGGAGCAGTACATTGACGGTGATCAGAAGCAAAAGCAAATGGCACTTAGAGAGCTTGGCGACATGACTAACGCGCACGCTGCATTCGCTGACTTGCGCAAGGCCCAAGCCATGCACAGAACTAACGGTACTCAGATCAACCAAGACGCTGCAGACTTAGATAGCCGTATCCTTGCTGAGACCATGAAGCCCGATGCTAAGTTAGTGAAAGACCCGTCAGATGGCAAGTACAAGTTTAAGGTTGACTTCCTTACTGATGAGGAAAGAGCTAACAGCCCTTATGGCGAGTACGTTACTCCAGCGCAGCTTGCTAAGATACAAGAGAACAACACTGTTGATCTCGAGTTTAGAAAAGGTATTGGAGAGCTCAAGACACAGTACATGAACGCTGCTGAAGCAGGTCAAGAAGCCCACATGAACTACGCTAGGCTCGAGAACGAAATGCTCGAGCGTATCAACCAATCTAACTTTAAGTCTCTTGTACACGACCCTATGCTTGGTGGCAGTGGCAAAGGAGAGTCCTTCGCTAAAAACTTAGCTAGCAGATTCACGGGAGTAGACTATCAGTCTTTTGGCATTGATCAAGAAATAATTGACAAGGCCGACGCGAATAACGACGGTAAAATGTCTGAGGAAGAGGCTAAGATACTGGTTGACGAATACATCAAGCAGATGCCTGAAGATGCAAAGAAAGAGATGGCTAAATACTTTGCTGGTCATATTGCCGGTAAGTTTAAAGAGGTAGCAGCAGACGCGCCTGACGGCGTGAACGATGATTGGAACAGTCAGTCAGGAGGTGGAAGCACATCTTAACATGTGACTATATAACAGAAGTATTAACACGGGTAACTAACGAAACAGTAAAATGGAGGTAAAATTATACCTAGTAGACGGCAAGAAGTATAGAGTTTCTGCCGACAGAGAACAAGATTTTCTTGCTAAATTCCCTAACGCTCAGCTGGCGGGAAAGCAGGAGGGCTCAGCGGAGAGCGCGACCGAGGAGTCGAATCAAGCGCAAATGGAAGGGGAGTCGAACCAAGCGCAAACGAAAGGTGGACAGTTGATCGAAGAGTTGGAATCGTCGCTGGAGAGTGGTTCTTTGGACTCTGTAGAAGAAGTAACTAAACTACGTAGAGAAGCATTCCAAGCCACAGAAGAGCAAGAGGCTGAGATAAGCGCTCAAGCAGATGCTGAACTTGCGATGCTTAGAAATGTGGACAGCTTTGATGCTGCTAAAGTAGAAAAGCAGCAAACAGAGGACATGGGCGTAGGTGATGCACTCGGTTTGTTATGGACAGGTTTCACTGACATGTTCACTAGTGAGACCAAGACTCCTGAGCAACGGAAGGCCGAAGAGACTGTAGCTACTAGAAAAGAACGCATTGCGAAGCTTGATAAGCAAGCATACGACAACTTATATAACAACCTTCCTGAAGGTCAGAAACCTAAAAAAGAAGACGAAGACGGTAACGAAACCGAAGAATACGCGGCCTGGAAGCAGGGTGTGACTCAAGAAGAGCTCGATACAGAGGTCAAGGCATTGATGTCAGAAGAAAGCCGAGACAAAGTCTGGCTCGAGAACTTTGAAGAAGGCATGGAAGAGCTCGGTGCTATAGAAGACCGAGGCACACTTATGAGACCATCAGGCGTGTTTAAATCTACATGGCAAGAAGCATCTGAGCAAAGGGCTATTGAAGCTAAAAACGCTTTGGAAGCTGAGACAGCTAAATTCGTAGACACACAAAAAAACTTGCAGCTAGGCATAGAAGACCTCAGCGTTAAGTACGACGAGTTCAGCGATCATCAAAAAGAATTATCGACTATAAATGACAGGATCAAAGAGTTAACTTCTGTCGAATACAAAGATCAAGAGTCTTACGATAAGGCTAGCGCCGAGCTTAACGAGCTCAAAAGTCAATGGGACGCGTTAGAAAAGGAGTACAAGGACAATGGTGGCTTGTCGTTCGAAGAGCTCGAAAAAGAGCGCAAGGGATATGTTGCTGCTAGCGAAAGCCTGCAAGACAAGTACAAGGATATACAGGTTAAAGAAGAAGATCTAGCGGACTACTTAGATGCCGTAGGTCGCAACTACGGCTGGGCCGCTAACCTAGCTATGGGCTTAGGTAAAGGCGTTACTCAACTTACAGGCGGTATTGTTTCATTAGCTGATATGGCTTCTGACATTCAGAAGGATGCTATGAAGTACATGATCGACAAAGCTCCTGAGTCTATGAAGCCTTTTGCTTATGCTGGTGCATCTGCTATGGCTTTTGCCACAGGACCGTTCGGTATGAACGCCATGCAAGAGATCATACAGGAAGGCATTACAGGTGAGGAGGATGCTAAAGGTGGATTTGATAGGTTAGCTGATGCTATATGGGCTGCGGACGAGGCTTTGTCTAACAATATGGAAAAGCCAGCAGAGTTCAAGGACATTGATAATGCAGAAGACTTTGGAGAGTGGTTTGGTAATCTTGTTACTACTCAAGCAGCTAACACTGCGGTAACATTTGGTACTGGCGGTGCTTCACTGTTTATACTTGGTGCGTCGTCTGCTGGTAGCAAGTACCATGATCTCGAGGAAGAGATGAAAGGTTACGCTGAGTTACCTGAAGGTCACCCGATGCATAACTTTAAGTACAGTAAGCTGCAGCAATACTCTTCAGCTATACTCTCTGGCACATTTGAGGGATTGACAGAGAAGGTCACGTTGGGTCAAGCTAAGTTCGTTAAAGGCATGATGTCTGGCGCTACGCCTATGAAGCGCGGTTTCAATAATTTCTTGAAACGAAACTTCATGACGAAAGCTGGTTTGTACAACAACTTCTACGATCCTATTGAAGAAGGCTTCTCGGAAAGCTTAGCTGAACTTGGCAACAACATCACTGACCGCTTTGTCTTAGGTAAAGACGTCTCACTGCTGCAGGGCATGGATGAAAGCTTCGTGAGCGGTTTATTTATGAGCGGCGTGGTGTACAAGTCTCCGCTTATCGGCAAGAATATGGTCAAGGCTTTCCAGTCTTCTGATGCCACGGCCGAGATCGAGAGTATAAGCCAGCAGATACAACGCAAGACAGAGCTCCTCAATACCGTAGAGCTTTCACCAGAAAACAAAGCCGCTGTAGAAGCTGAGATAGGTGCATTAGTTCAAGAGCATACTGTGCTCGTTAACGAAACGATCAACGGCGTCCAGAACATGGACGGTGAAACTAGATCAGACCTCATAAACATCGACATAGAGTTAGCTAGGTTACGCCAAGCTAACAAAGACGCAGAGGCTGACCCAGCTCTTAGCCCAGATCAAGTCGCGGAGCTTCAAGCTAGCAACAATAAAAGAGCAGGAAATCTTAAGGCTACTAAGGATCAGCTCATCGCTAAAGCTAACAAGCAGGAAAACATGGACCAAATAGAAAGGTCTACTGTTAAGGCTCAGAAAGATGCTGAGAAAATGTTTGGTGAGCCCGTGAAGTTCTTTAAAGCCGATAAGAAAAGCGCTGCGGAACAGGCCGAAGCATTTAAGAAAGCTGACCTCGACTATATCGAGCAACAATTAGAAAGCAAGCGCAAAGCACTTGAGAACGCTGACGGTGCCGCCCGGGCGGAGATACAAAGAGATATAAGCAAGCTTGAGTCTCAAAAGAACCAGGTAGAAAACTACTCTGTAGACGACATGGGTCAAGCCCAAGGTTTTGAATCTCCTGTTACAGGCAACATATTTATCAACACAGAGGTATCAGCCGAGACTGGTGGTCTTAACGTTGTTAACCACGAGCTTATGCATGCCGTGCTCAAGAAGACGTTGGCTGATAACCCTAGAGCGGCACTCGCTATGGGTAAGGCTGTTGATGACTACTTGGCTAACCTCGATCCAGCTGATGTAGAGAGCAGTGTGATGGCTGCTAGAATAAGACAGTATCAGAACGAGCCAAGCGCAGTGCGAGCAGAGGAAAAGTTGACCCTGTTCCTTGACGCTATGGCTACTGGCGATATAAAGATAAAGCGCACTGGCAATCAAAAGCTTGGTGATGCTATGCGTAGGGTTATGCAGTCCGCAGGTCTCAAGGACGTGCAGCTTAATACCGCTGAAGATGTGTTCAACTTCATAACAGACTTCCAAGCTTCTAGAAAAAGTATATTCTTTAACAGAGGTATTGCTAAAGCAGCTAGAGAAGGCGTGCAGGTTGGCGAAGGTTTGCTTTCTACAGTCACGGAACAGCAGGTTCAAGAAGCACTCGACGAGACTACTGGAGATGTCAAGCGCTCATCAATGGCTGATGTAACCGACCAAGTCAACGACTTAGGCGGAGCCATGGGTTGGACTAACGAGACATGGAAAGAGGTTGGCGGCAACTTTGCGCTGCAGACAATGCAGGCTGAGGGTATGCTTGATAGGCTTATCGCAGCTAAGCTAAAGGTCCCTATGAACCCAGCGGATACCAAGGAGTTTATATCTAAGGTTTACGCAGAGCTTGCTAGCCACGTTAGGAACTTCAACCCCGAGGTTAATGACAGCTTGTTTGGCTGGGTCAACTCACAGATAGCCAACAAGGCTGGTAACGTTTACAACAGAGAGTACAAGGTTACTGAAGAGTCTAGATCTGTAGACATTGACGCTACGACATCTGACGGCGCTCCTTTGGTTCAAGTCGAAGCAGACGTTGAAACAGATATGGATCGCATCGACGAGATCACTCTTAGCGATATGGTTCACAAGGATGAGGTTGCTAAGGACCGTTATTCTAAGCTGCGTCGTGACATTGGTCTTACGCCGGAGATGATGCAGACTGTGCGTGATGCTGTAGCTAAAACATTTGGCACGAAGCTTCCTGCTGTAGACAATAAGAAGTTTAGAGACGAACTGCAGAAAGCGTTTAGACGTGAGTTAAAGAAGCCTATACAAGATCTCATGGGTACTCGAGGAGACTTCGAGTTCTTCTTGGCTGACAACTTCGACGCTATATTCGAGGCACTTCCAGTGTCTACACTTGTACAGATGGAGCGCAACCTCGATCCTTCTAAGAGACTGTTCACTGAATCACGCCGCGTCACGAAGCCTACTGAAGTCGACCAACTCATAAGCGAAGGTAAGTTACCTAAGGACACTAACAGACTGTCAGGTCCTCAGCTGCATACTAAGAAGCCTACGCCTACCACGGAGCAAGTATTGGCTTACTTCCGTGGCAAGAACATGGAAGAGATCCTTGGTTACAAGATCGGTGGGTCTACGCTTGGTACACGTAAGGATAAGCTAGCTATGGAGATCGGTGTCGAACTTGCTTTCGATGCTACATCTGAAGTGATCCAACAGCCTGAAGTGCGCGAACGCCGTCAAGGTATTCTTGAGCTTCAAGGTCTTGAGATGGCGGAGAACGATCTCGCTATGGTCGGTAAGGCTATTGACCGAGATCCAGGTATTAAGTTCAGTAAGGCTGCTATGCCTGGTTTGCTATTTAGTAGAGCTGTAAACCAAGACAACTTGTCTAACTACTTCGCTAAGTTTGACGAGCTACTTGATGCTAGCCGTAACGGTTTGGACCTTACCCAGAAGGATGCAGTTAAGGCTAAGCTTAGAGAAATGTACGGAGGAGTGTTGTCCGCTAAAGAGATATCTGCTACTGCGATACGTATATCTAAGTGGGCTACAGACTACAAGAACATCGAGAACAAGTCTCAAGAGTTCGGTACTAAAGACATCACTGTAGAAGACTACGTTGAGTACATGACAGAGCAGGACCTTCAAGACAAGGGTATATCTGAGCTGCTTAGTGATGTGCTTCCTGATGACTTCAAATCTATAGCTGGGCTGTTCAATGATGTTGCTAGGGTTAACACCGCTAGATCAGCGGCTAAAGGTTTGTTTGAACAACTCGAGGCTAAGCACGGTAGAGAAAAAGCCGTACAGATGATGGTCATGCTTAAAGGCCAGTACGCTAGCTCAGCTAAGATAGGTGACGGTAGGTTCGAAGTTGTAGATGGCAAAGTTGTAGACAAAGGTGGTAGGCGAGGCACTAATAGAGGCCAGGTATTCCAGACAGCTGGCGACTACTACGGTACGTTAGGCATTACTGAAGCTGAGGTCAAGGCTGCTAAAAACTCTAGAAAGAACTTTGCTGAAAAGTCTCAGGCTGGTATCAAAGATCAAGACTACGATGGTAGACTTGCTCAAGCCGAAGAAGCTAGAGAAGCTACCATGGCTATCACTGAGTATTACTTAGAGCAAATCGAAAACGGCTCTATGGATTACGGTGATTTAGCTATGCTCACTAGGATGTTTGGCTCCAACATGAACGCTCCTATGAAGCGAGCTGCTAACTTGGCTTACGTCGCGGTTGGTGTTGAGAACATGGACCTTAAGAAGGCCGGTAAGGAAATGGAGTATGAGCACATGGTGCCTACCAATGCTAAGATATTCCAGATGATCGACACTTACATGAAGCAAGGTAGTTTGCCTAGAGACTTTTGGAGCGACTACGAAGTGGCTATCATACCTAAGACTATGGACAAGGGTCTTATAGCTAACGGTCTCAGAGATGCTAGTGTCGACGGTCCTTTCAAAGTTGGCGATGAGAACTGGAGACGTTACTACAACAAGCTTATGTTTGGTGAGAACGTTGTTCCTATTAGAAACATAAAGACCGGTGAGATCATAGGTCAAGACTTCGTTGACGCTAACAACTTACTGCGCGCTGGCAAAGTTACTGACAAGGGAGCTAAGATAGTTGAGCGGGCTGCTCTACGCTTTTCTAAAGCCGCACCAACGCCACGTGGTATGTCTACGTTTGATTTTGACGAGACGCTCATTATCCACGGAGAGAACTTCATCACAGCTACCAAAGGTGATCAAACGCTTAAGATAAGCTCAGATCAATGGCCTGTTAAAGGACCTGGTCTTGCTCAAGAAGGTTGGGACTTCGACTTCTCAGACTTCGCGCAAGTTAGAGGAGGTCAAGAAGGACCTTTCCTTGATAAGATGAGAGAGCGTATCAGGGACTTTGGTGCTAAAGATGTATTTGTACTTACAGCTAGACAGCAAGAGGCTGCGGTACCGATACACGAGTGGCTTAAGTCTAAGGGTATTGAACTGCCACTTGAGAACATTACTGGTCTTGGCGACAGCAGAGGTGAAGCCAAAGGTGAGTGGATGCTTGAAAAGTTCAACGAAGGTTACAACGATATGTACTTCGTGGACGATGCTTTCTCAAATGTCAAGGCTGTACAAGATGTGTTCGACCAGTTTGATATCAAAGGTAGAACTGTTCAGGCTCACCTGAAGTTCAGCAAGACTGCTGACACTCAGTTCAACGAGATACTCGAAGAGGTTAAGGGCACACCAGCCGCGAAGCAAATCTCTGCTGCAGAAGCATCTATCATTGGCAGAAGCAAGGGTCGCTTCAGACTGTTCGTCCCGCCATCGGCTGAGGACTTTAAAGGTTTGCTTTACAACTTCTTAGGTAAGGGCAAAAGAGGTGATGCTCACATGCAGTTCTTCAAGGAGTCATTGCTTGATCCATTTGCTGAGGGTACAAGACAGCTTGACTCGTTTAGACAGCGCATGTCAGAAGACTACGCCGCATTGAAGAAGGCTGGAAAGAAAGTTGTCAAGCGTTTCAAAGAACCTTCTGGTGTTGGCAACTACACTGTTGAGCAAGCAATGAGGGTTTGGTTGTGGCATGCCAACGGTATAGAAGTACCTGGTTTAAGCAAGTCTGAGCTTGACGCTCTTGTTGGAAGAGTCAACATGGACAACGACTTGATTAACTTTGCTATGACTCTTGGTCAAGTGTCTAGGCAACCAGGAGGATATGTCAAGCCTGGTAAGCACTGGACTGCTGGTAGCATAGGTCAAGACCTTGTTGATGCAACCAAAGGCGCGAGAGCTCAGTTCTTAGCTCAGTGGAAGGCTAACAAAGACTTGATCTTCTCTCCAGATAACCTCAATAAGATCGAAGCTATATATGGCACTAGATTTAGAGAGGCACTGGAAGATGTTCTCTACCGTATGG
>Ga0196899_1000726_pt1 | contig 16875 bp, 22 predicted proteins | sample VirMetDEL_Sep_01_FD_169095 | JGI IMG/M metagenome (GOLD analysis project Ga0196899, IMG submission 169095) | Aqueous microbial communities from the Delaware River and Bay under freshwater to marine salinity gradient to study organic matter... | ecosystem: Environmental > Aquatic > Marine >... | reverse complement strand
AAGAATCGTGCAGATTCAGAGTCTATGTCAGCACAAAACGTTGCAGAGCTTCAGCAGTATGAAAAGCGTATGCAGGCAGCACAAGTTAACGCGCAGCTTGCTCAACAAATGGGCCTTGCAAATCTTAACAATCAACAACAAGCTGCAATGTTTAATGCTCAGATTGATGCAAACCTTGATATGGCTCAGTTTGATGCTAATCAACAGGCGGCGATGGCTAACAGTCAGTTTATGCAATCAATGACCATGAAAGACTTTGATGCTCGTCAACAGTCTATTATGCAAAACGCTACGGCTATGGCATCTATGGACATGGCAAACCTTGATGCACGTACACGTCTTGCGGCACAAAACGCTCAAGCATTCTTACAAATGGATATGACAAACTTATCCAACGAACAACAAATGGCTGTTATGAATCAACAACAAGCCCAGCAAACTATGTTGTCAAATCAAGCCGCTGAAAATGCAGCACGGCAGTTTAACGCTGCAAACCAGCAACAGGCTGATCAGTTCATGGCAAGTTTAGCATCTCAAACAGAACAGTTCAACGCTGCTCAAACAAATGCTATGGCACAATTTAACACTTCTGAACAGAATCGTATTGCAGCACAAAACGCTCAAAACGCTACACAAGTATCCCTTGCTAATGCACAGATGGCAACAGATATTGATAAATTTAATACACAAATGGATCAACAGCGTGAGCAGTTTAACACTGCAAATCAGCAAGCTATTGAACAAGCAGACATTGCATGGCGACGACAAACCAATACAATTAATACTGCAGCTAGAAATGCAGCAAACCAACAGAATGTTATGAACGCTTTTAATTTAAGTATGGCAGAAATGCAGTTCTTATGGCAAGAGGCTCGTGACAATGCAGCGTATACACGACAGGCTTATGAAAATGATCAGTCTCGTCGAACACAGTTATATGCAACGGCTATTGGGAACGAAGCGGCTGCAGGCGGCGAAAAGAATTCAACAACAACTAGCGCTATGGTTGCTGCTGTAGAAAGAGCATTAAGACTAAATCTTGGAGGTTAATAATGGGATTTTTATCTAAAATTGGCAAAGGTATTAAAGGTGCTTTTAAAAAGATTGGTAAAGGAATTAAAAGCGCTTTTAAATCTATTGGTAAGTTTATGGACAAGATTGGCATTGTTGGTCAAATCGCTTTGTCGCTTTTGTTGCCCGGCGTTGGAGTTGCATTAAGTGGAATGTGGGGAAGTGTAGTAGGAGGATTACAAGCATATTCTGGAGTGGGTGCTTCAATTGTAAATGGTGCTGGTAATTTTCTTGCAAAAGCAACTACAATTGCTTCAAACATTACAAAACCTTTTACTACACTTACTGAAGGCGTTAAAAATGTTGTCGGTGAAACACTTAAGGCTGGTGCAAATGCGCTTGGTGTAGATACTGCGCTTTTAAAGGCAGGGGAGACGTTCGGTTCAGAGTATTTAACAAAACTTGGAACAAGCATTAGCAAGGCAAACCTTACATCTATTGGAAATACGTTTGGAGCTAGTGTAGATAAATTTATGGGGTCATTTTCTGGAGGTGGTGTTGACCCAACAGGTGCTTACGAAACAAGCCGCCTTGAAGCTGCAAACATTACTCCTGATAAAGTTTCAGCAATTACGCCTCCTACACCACAGTTCGCTGAACCAGATTTAGCTACGCCTGATATGCCTGCTTCAATGACTGAAGTTAAGGTAACTGGAAAAGCGCCAGATTCTTTACTGTCACCAGACGTTGATTTAACTCCTCCTACAGTTGGCGATCCTTCTGTTGTAGGTAATCGTAAGCTTGCAATACAAGCAGAAGCTTCTCTTGATAGTGCTTTTGATGAAGAGTTTAATCCAGATTTTACAGCTGCTGAAAATAAAGCTATGCGTTCTGGTGATTTTAGTCCTATTACAAAAGCAGCAGACCCTGAATCGTTTATTGATAAAACAATGCGTTTAGGCCGTCAAAAACTTTCAGAGCTTCCAGAAAGAGCTATGGACAAGTTAGGGGATACTATTACAGATATACCATCTCAGTACGCAATGAAGGCTGTTGGATTGCGACCTGATCCTGTATATACTCAAATATCATACGCTACTGTTGTTCCGACAATCCAAGAAGCTCCAATGGTAGGCGCATCTATGGGAATAAACCCCGTACAATACGTGGCTAACAATCAACAATCTATGGGTTTGCAGCCGTTTGGGTTTAATGCTAATATGTATAATGAAGCAACATATATAAATACTATGCGTAAATACGGTTTAGCTTAAAGGAAAATAATACATGAACGAAGAATATAACCAGATGGTTTTAACGGGTGGTAGGCCTATTCCGGGCCAAAGCCTGACAAGCGACCCTTCAGACCCAGCACCTTATGAAAAGCCTCCTGAGTTTACTTCGGTTCATGAGGCTTCTGAAAATATTTTTGAAGGCCTTATTGAAGAGCAAACCTATAAAGAAATAATGGGTGTTCTTGTTCAAGATGTTCCTGTTATGGATATTGTACAAACACTTTTGTTTGCTGGCTTTAAAGAGGGCAAATGGAACCCTGACTTGATGTTAATGCTTGTCGAGCCTGTTGCTTATATGATTTTAGCGCTTGCTGAACGTGCGGGAATTGATCCAAAAATCTATCAAGGCGAAGAAGAAGACGAGGCCGAAGAGCGAGTATTTGGCGCTACGCTTGAAAAAGAAAAACTAGAAAATATTAAAAAGCTTGCAGCAATTGGTCAAACTCCTTCAAGTGCTATTACGCCTGAAATGGTAGAAACAATTGAAGAGTTACCTGTTCCAGAAATGTCAAGCCTTATGTCACGACCTGAAGAAGCCTCAGCGCCTGCTGAAGAAAGCCTGCTTGCACCACAGCCTGTTACAGAGGAAGAAGTATAATGTCTATTGAACAATTTGGCGAATCTCTTTTAGGAGATATTCGAAAAAGAAGAGAGCAAGAATCACGACGACTTCGGAAGCAAGAAGAGCGTAATGCTTTGTTGGGTCTTGGCATTGGTCTTGCGGCTAAGATAGGTAACGAGCGACTCGCAGCAAAAACAAATAATTTTTTAAATAATCAAGAAATTTGGAATGCTGAACTTGTTCAAAAACAAGCACGTCAAAACGCTGCTTCGTTACAAGGTGTTCAATCTTCAATCAATAAAGGCGGTCAAGGTTATCAAGCTGGAGATACAGTAGGATATGCTATGGCTACAATGCGTCCTGAATTTGAAGCTCGTGCTAAAGAAAAAATGTCAGATGTATATACTAATGATTTAACAGAATACAATGACCTAGTAACTGCAGAAGTTCAAAAACTAGCTAAGTCATGGGCTTCTGAATATGAAAAAGCTATTGTACTTGCTAATGATATTGCAGACAAAGATTCATACGAAGCAATGGTAAAAATGAATGCTCTTAAAGCACAGCCATCCAATATAGGTTCGTGGATTACGCAAGGAATTTCTAATTTATTTGGAGGTAAATCTCAAGAAGATATACAAAATGAAGCTTTATTAGCTATCACTACTAACGGACGTTTTGCTAAAAATGCTAAAGCTTTAAATACATTTATGTCTACATATAACTCAACTGGAGATATGGTACGAGCGTATAACTTTACAAATCAAGTATTTCCTGAAGAAGCTTTTGGTCCTGATAAGAAAACAAAAATTGATACTGACTCAGATGTTCAAGTTGTAGATGATAAGGTATTTGCTGTAGAAAAGAAAACAACTACTAATTTAATAACTCAAGAAAAAACAGAGGAAGTTAAAATTAAAAGGGACGCTAAAGGAAATCCCGTTACTATACTAGATACCAACGATCCTGAAGCTACTATGTTAGCGCTTGTAAAAGAAAAGCAAAGCACTTTTAACTATGGCATACGAGCGCAAGAAATGCTAAAACCAAAAGCTTTTGAAGGTTTTATGGCTGAAGCAAATTCTTTGAACTTACGTCCTGAAAATGTAAGGACATTAGATGAATACGACAAAGTTGGTCAGTTATATCATCGCTGGCTTACCGGAAACGCAAAAGATCCTACTCAAGAAGCACGAGAAAGATCGCTTATTGAAGTTATTTCTACTGGAGTTTTTGATAGTAAGGTTGCAGCAGAGCAGCTTCAAGATCTTCCTGAAGATGAAAAACAGCGTAGAATGATGAAGCTTCTTTTAAATTTAATAGATACTGCAGGTGCTGTTAGTGAAACAACAGGCAGAAGCCGAACAACTATTCCTGCTAGTTTAGATTTTGGCACTCTAGATAGACAATTATTTGAACAAGAATATCCGTTTATTAGTAGACAAACTAGGGATTAAACTGCTATGTCAAGACCTGTAATCCTGCCTGATGGTACGGTTTATTCTAACGTGCCAGATAGCGTGACTGATCAAGAAGTGCTTGAAAAGCATTTAAGGGCAAAGCGGCTGGGTATTTCTGCTAGTCCGGTTAAGCCCGATCAGCCTAAGCCAAAGCTAACTATCCCTGAAGAGGAAGAAGAAAAAACGGTTCTTGAGCCGCCTGCGCCTGTTAGACCCAGAGTGCCTGTTCCTGTTGAGCCGGAAGAAAAAGAAGACACGGGAATTGTTACAGATGTTGTTAGAGGGCTTACAGAATATGGAAAATTTGTACCTAAGCTTGCGACAGATATTTTAGGAGTTCCTGAAAAATTTAAAAGCCAAGAACAGTTTATTGATCAAACAGCTGCTCAGTTTGCTAAGACTGTAACCTCTATTATTCCGGGCATAGAAGCTGAAGACATTGTAACTCCAGAAGGCAAAGTAAAAGAAAGGGGCGTAGCAGGTTCTGTAGCAGAATTTACGCCTTATATTATTGGTGGAAGAGCTATCGAAGGCAGTAAGCTAGTAAGTAATTTACCTACTATTGCAAAAGCAGCTACAACTGTTGGTGGTTTGGCGCTTTTAGATCAAGTGCTTTACACTGGTAACAAAGAAGAAACAGCTTTTAGATCTATGGAAGATTATGATTTTTTTGAGGCTGGGACAGTTGCTCAAGATTTTGTTGAGTTTATGTCAATTGATGATGATGATTCTGTTATTGACGAACGAATTAAACTTACTGCACAAAACATTGTAATGGGTGGCTTAGGTTATGGTTTTTTAAAAACTTTAGATGTTGGTGCAAAAGGAGCAGCTAAACTTAAAAAACCTTTAGAGCAACTAACAAAGTCAGAGCAAGTAGATGCTATTATGACTGCTCTAAAAGAACAAAGATCTAAGATTAAAATGCCAAAGGTTTCAAAGCCTCCAGTTAAGTTTACAAATATTGACGACGACTCTCTTCAAGTTCTAGAACAAGCTGGCGTTAAATCTGATGGTCTTACTGCTTTAGCCACTAGCGGTCCTTTGCGTCGATTTTTTCAACAGGTTTTTACTTCTCGTGGATACTGGTCTCCAAAAGCTTTTAGTGCTTTTAATGATTCACAGTATGCTGAACGCCAAATAGTAAGCCAAGCAGAGCATATTTCTAATAGATTGCAAAAAGCCCTCAACAATTTAAATGATGGTATTAAAACTAAACGGGCTACAACCATTGTTCAACGTGCATTATCAGAAGATTTAGATTTTGCACCTGATATGTCTTTTGATAAACAGGTAAAATTTATTTCACAAAAATATAAATTAAATTCAGACATTGCTACAGAAGTTCTTAATGCTCGTAATTTAATTGATGACTTATCTGGAAAGGTTTTAAACTCTAACATACCTTCAAGCGATTTTCAAGCTGCTATTCTTGAAAATATGGGCATGTATATTAGAAGATCTTATCGTCTTTATGAAGATGCTGGATATCGTCCTTCATCTGCTGTTTTACAACAAGCCACAAAATACTTTAAAGAACAAGCAGAAAAAATGGGTAAAAAAGACCTTCAAGAAATTGAAGATTATGCCGCAGATCAAATTCAAAAAATTCTAGACACTAAACAAGGACAACAACTCGAAGGTTTTTACGGCAGTGTTCATAAAGTTAATACTGAAATTTTAAAGCAGCGAGGAGAAATTCCCTTGGCTGTTCGTCAGCTTATGGGAGAAATTGAACAGCCTTCAGAAAATATTATATTAACAGTTTCAAAGCTTGCAAGGCTTACTGAAAGCAATAGATTTTTTAATAATCTTTATGATCTAGGAAACGGTAAATATATTTTTAATGATGCTGCTGCTAGTAAAGGCGCAACTAAACAAATTACTGGGACAAATTCTATTTTAGATGGCAAGTGGACAACTCCTGAAACACTAACCGCTATTAAAAACAAAGAGTCTCATTTTGGTATCCTTGACTCTGGCTTGTTTAGGTATGGTGGACAGATGAAAGGCTTTTCACAGAAAATGAAAACTGTGTATAGCCACATGACGCACCTAAGAAACTTTTTAGGTGGTATGCAGTTCCCGCTCGCTAATGGCATTAACCCCTTTAACAACGCAAACAAAACTCGTCAATTGCTTTGGAATGAAATTTCTTCTGGGGGCGATGCTGCTTTGGATAGCCTGTATGAGCGTTATCTACGGCTAGGCGTTATTAATACAAACGTTAGAGTAAATGAATTTAGAGCGCTTTTAGAAACAGGCTATCAGTCTGATGCTGACAATTTTATGGCTAATCTTGCTAAAAGGTTTGGTAGCAAAGCGCTGCCCGATAAAGCCTATATTGCAGGATCTAAACTTGTTGAAGGACTCGATGACGGCCTAACCGATATTTACATGGCGACAGACGATTTCTTTAAAATAAACGCTTTTGAAAAAGAGCTTGAAATTTTAAAGAAGGCTAAGCCTAACGAAGCTTTAGAAGTATTAGAAGAAGAAGCTGCTAATATCGTTAAAAATACAATGCCTAACTACGATCGTGTTCCTAAAGGAATTAAACAGTTTAGATATTTACCAGTGGGTAACTTTGTTTCTTTTCCAGCAGAAATCTTAAGGACATCTGCTCATATTGTAGCACAAGCCGCTAAAGAAATAAGCTCTGGAAATAAAGAGTTAGTTAAAAGAGGAGCATTGCGATTAACTGGTTTTACTGCAAGCATGGCAGGATGGAACGAACTTTCAAAAGCTAGTTACAGCTGGGCAGGCTTTGATGAAGAAGAGCAAAAAGCAATTCAAAAACTTTCAGAAACTCCTTGGTCTAAAGCCCCAAGAAATGTTGTACGTTTTGGAGACACAATTTACACGAACGACACACAGTTTATTGATTCTTATAGTACAGTTAAAGAGCCTTTTAATCTAGCTATAAAAGAAGTAGAGCGTGGAGAGCTTCGTGGAGAAGCACTAGAAAAAAGACTAGGACTTGCAATTTTTGAAGCAGGTATAAATTTACTGGCTCCTTATTTTGGGGAAGCAATTGTAACTGAAACGCTTCAAGATCTTACACATGCTTTTAGAGGTAACGGATATACGCCTGATGGTAAGCCTATTTTTGTAGATGGAATGTCTTATATTGATCAAGGAACTGAAGCTTTTTATTTAATGTTTGATGCGTTTAAACCCGGCTCAATGGATTCAGCAGAAAAACTTATTGATGCTGCAGTCGGAAAACCTCAGATGCACACAAAAGAACCTCGTGATTATAATGCAGAATTGTTTACTAACGCAACAGGTATTCGTTTTACTGAGTTTAATGCTGAAGATGCGTTTAAATTTAAAACTAAAAAGTATGCTAGGTACAAAAGAAATCTTGTTGTTGCAAGACCTTTTGGATATACAGAAGGATCAGGAACCCTTGTAGATAGATATATTAATCGTCAAAAAGCTTTACACGATATCCAACAAGATTTATATGAAGATTTTTTAGCTGCTGAAACTTTGTTGGGTACTGATCGTGCGCTATATATTATGAAAGAAAATGGCGTAGGAAGTGTTGAAGCTGATTATATTGCTCAAGGACTTTTTAAAGAAGAAGATCCTTTAACAGAAAACAAGTTAATGACAGATTTCGAAAAACTTATTTTTGATGATCTTCCATTTTCTGAATATCAAAACGAACTGGTCAAAGCACAAGTTAGAATGCTTCACACGCCTCTTATGCCTGTCGAACCTGAAAGGCTTGAGTCAGCTTTTGAAGAGGGTCGCCCACAATTTGCAAAAGGCGGTGAAGTTATTGTCCCCAATGCACCTACTGAGCCTGACGAGCGTATCGACAAGATGACAGGACTGCCCTACAACATACAAGCTGGGTCGGCTTTTGTAGACGAAGAAGACCCCGAAAAGCGCATGTTGTTTAACGAAGGCGGTTTTGTTGACAGGATTAAAAAAGCAGGCTATGACGCAGCTGCAGAAGCCTTAGGAGTCCCTAAAGAAGGCCTTGAGTGGGCTATGAACATAGATAAAAAGTATCCTGAAGCTGAACGGCTTGATGGCCGTGGTGATGCTGCGAGACACTTAGCTCTAGGCGTTGTTGCTCAAAAAGCTAACTATCCTGAAGCAACTAGATTCCTTGCAAACTTACGAGAGTTTGTTGAGCTTGATGTTAAAGGCGGGGCTATGGATATAGCAAACAACAACAAAGGCTTTAAAATTAAAGCAGATAGTTACGAGGATGCTGAAAGAAAAATTGATAAAATGATTAGGAATAAAGAGGTGCTGTACTACACGCCTAAAGAAAGCAAGTCAAGACGAGGCTATCAAGTTGGTGGAAGCGTTGAAGATCCTAGCATGTATAGATCAGACGGAAGTAAAAAATCTGCACAAGGTTTTCTAGGGCCGGTAAAAAACAATGTTGAAGGCGGCACTATGACAGAAGTTTCTGTAGGCATGGAAATAAACGGTCAAGAAATGGAAGTGCCTACAATGGTTCCTACTCTTACTACAAAAGAAATAGAAGCCTTAGCAAATATGCAGCTTGAAGGAAACGCTAAAAATATTCCTGAGTCTATTATCATGAAAGCAAAACAACACGCTTTACAAAGAATAGAGCAGGGTCTTAGCCCCTTCTATCAAGACGGAGAAAAATAATAATGCAAAGACTCATTGATACTTTAAAGCGTCATGAGGGTGTTAAATACTATGTCTACAAAGACCACCTTGGCTATGAAACTATTGGCGTAGGGCGCTGTATAAAGATGGGCGTAGGCTTAGGGCTTACACACGACGAAGTAGACTATCTGTTGATGAACGACATTCAGCGTTGTATTGAAGAACTTGATGCAGCCTTTTCATGGTTTAAAGATCTTACTGAAATTCGACGCGAAGCAATGGTAAACCTATGTTTTAACTTAGGCCTTACACGCCTTAGAAAATTTGAGAATGCGCTTGCAGCTATGGCAATTCATAACTACGAGGAAGCAGCAGATGAATTTCTGGACAGTCGTTGGGCTGTTCAAGTTGGTCAACGTGCAGTAGAAGTAACTGAAATGATCCGCACTGGAGAAATCTATGACTAAGAAAAAAGATTCGAGGCTAGAAAGGGCAGGAGTAAGTGGCTATAACAAACCGAAACGTACACCCAACCACAAAACAAAGTCACACATCGTGGTGGCAAAAGAAGGCGACAAAGTTAAAACAATACGCTTTGGTGAAAAGGGCGCGAAAACTGCAGGCAAGCCAAAGCCCGGCGAGTCAGCAGCAATGAAAGCAAAGCGAAAATCGTTCAAAGCAAGACATGCTAAAAATATAGCAAAAGGAAAAATGTCAGCGGCTTACTGGGCCGATAAAGTAAAATGGTAGTAGATTTATTTACAAAGCATCCAAAGTCTGCTAATGAAACATATTGGCAGCACTTAAAGCGAGCAGCTATGTTTTCAGGCTGGCTGCTTTTGGGAGGTATTGTATGTGCAGTTCATGCAGTCTTTCCTTTTTTATTCACTCAAACTGCAAGCAAAATAGTGAGTAAGTTATACACTAAACACTAAGCCGTGAGGCTATAGCACGTCGAGATGACGTTAGGAGATACACAATGCATAAATATATATTAACAGCAGTTTTGCTGTCTGCTCCAGCATTTGGAGCTAATGGTATTCTCATACAGAAAGGAAATCAACAGTACGTGGTCATACCAGACTGTCAGATCTTCGAAAATGTGAAAGATGTAAAGGTAAGACGCTTACATGTAGGCGCACCAGTTCACATGAAACATAAAGGGCGATTAGTTCGCTGTAGAATAGAAGAAATAGAGGAACTAAGATGACAATTAAACAAGCACTTAAATCACGAACAGTACAGTATGGCGTAGCTCTTGCTGTTCTTTCAGTTCTCCAAGGCTTTGTAGGTTTTCTTCCCACTAATCCAGCTGTTCAGGCTATGGTAGGCTGTGTGATTGCAAGCGGTATTGTTGTTCTTCGATTTATGACAACTCAACCAGTGAGCCAAAAATGACAGCAAAGAAAAAAACAAAAACAAAATCTCGTGTTAACGAGGCAGGCAATTATACTAAGCCTACTATGCGTAAGCAACTTTTTAACAAGATAAAGGCTGGCTCTAAGGGCGGTAAAGCTGGTCAGTGGTCAGCCCGTAAAGCTCAAATGCTTGCTAAAGAGTATAAGGCTGCAGGCGGAGGTTACAAGTAATGGCTCTAAAAAAGTCTCAGAAGTCTCTTAAGGCTTGGACAAAACAAAAGTGGCGTACTAAGTCAGGCGAAAAGTCTAGTAAAACAGGTGAGCGTTATCTGCCTGAAAAAGCTATCAAGGCTTTGTCAGCTAAAGAGTACGCTGCTACTAGCCGCAAGAAACGCGAAGACACAAAAAAGGGCAAACAACACAGCAAACAGCCGCAGAAGGTTGCCCAAAAAACTCGAAGATACAGATCTAAAAAGTCTTAGTGTTTAACGCATCAAGTTCTTTTTCAATCTTTTCATGTAATCCTTCGAAATAATAAAGAGCCTGATCAAGAACTGTTGTAATAATTTTATGTTCTTCAGGCTCTTTAAATATCTTACCTACCTCATCCTTTGGAAGTTTATTGAACTCTGTCATTAAGTTTCCAGAAGCGTCAAAGAAAATCCTAAAACCAATAAGGTTTCCTTCCTGTTTATTACTAGCCATTTCGTGTTTCCATTTCAATACGAACAATGTCTAGTCCGTCAAGATAATCTTTAGATTCCATTAACAACTTTAGCTGAGACTCAATTGCTTCATAGAAAGCGTCGTGGTCATGGAAGGCCATTGGGTTACTAATAATAACCTCAACAGCCATTGCGTGTTTTTTTATGTCTGCTTCGTAGTAACTTTTCATTGTCTTCAGTATTTGGTTTGGATTTAACATCTTTTTTATCCTTAAAAATTTTATCCCAGTTAGCGTCAAACTTATCTTTATTAATTTGACGGGGGGACGAACCCTTCCCGCCATGCCATGCGCTCATATTATATCTCGCAGTTGTTGCCTGTGCAAGCTAAAGTCTGTGAACCTTCAGTCATGTCACTGCTTTCTGTTATGTCCCAAGACACTTCTGTGGGGAAATTAACAACCATTTTGTTGTACTCTTCCTCGCTAAAAGGCTCATAAGGCGCTTGCTGATAAGTGTGTTCAGAGTAAGGCAAGAAACTAATGCCGCTAATCTTATCAAACTTATTGTATAGCCACTGGCCTACTTCCAAGAATTCTTCATCACGATAATAACACGTCATGGAAGGCTTGTGTTCGCACCAAAAGTCTTGATAAATCTCCCACAGTTCTAACTGCTCCATAGCACCCATCTCAGACGCTACCACAGCTCCTTCAGGAGATTTTATGGGGAAGCTGAATACCTTGGTAGTGGGTGACATTATATCGTCTTCTACGGGGATTCCAGCTTGTTCAAGGACTTGGCAGAGTGGGTCTCTTGCGTCCGCTCTAACTCGTCTAATATACTGATCTGAGTATCGAGGGTGAATACCACTTGCAGAATCAACCAGCTGACTAACAGTACCGGAAGGTTTAACAGCAGTAATGGCAGTGCTAGAATTAATACCAAGCTTTGCAGCCCAATGCTTGTTAGTTTCAATAGCTTCTTCTTTAAGTTCTGTAAGCCAAGTTTTAAGAACACCTTTGTCTCTCCTTCCTGATAGAGTTGCATGGTCCATGATGCCTGTAAGACTTACCCCCAACAACGCTTCTTCTTCAGTGTTATTTTGCCAGACCTTTCTCAAATACCTAAAGTTTGTGAGGGTAGCTTGTAAAGTTCCAAGGATAGTCGCAACACGTACTTTTCGTTTGAGGTCTGACAAAGTATCGGTTGACCTGACGACAACTTCCGACAGATTGCAGAACTGGTAGGGTCGGAGAATAATTTCGCTGCATGGATTAGTTCCAAAATCATAGGTAGCGTCTCGTCGCTCGTTCTTTGCAGCTTGTTTTTGACTTGCAACCCTAGAGAAAACTCCTCGTTCTCCAGAGCGGGACTCGTATAAACTTTTCCACTCATTTAAAAATGCCTCAAAATCAGGTTTCTCTGTGTAACACGCACTGTTGTTTGCTAGTCCTCGCTGAGGATTATCTTGCCACCATTGGCCTGATTTGGCTCGTCGGATTCGATCGTCAGTGAGGTTAGATAAACTGATAAGAGCGGACCTGCGAACACCTCCGACGACAACGATCTGTGCAATCTTACAGCACAAATCATGGCATTCGATGGAGCTAAGTTTACGTCCAGAAGCTTCCCGAAAGATGCTGACTGTGAAGTTGAACAAATCGACAAGAGGCTCTGGACCAGACGCTCTACCGCCAAAGGTTTTAAGGGCTGCCCCTGCAAGTCGTACTCCACTGATGTCCCATTTTGGAAGTTGACCCGAATAGAGCAAGCTAATAAGTTCTCTGTAAGCTTTAGCCCATCCAATTTTGCTATCGGCGACATGTATAACGGTATCTGTTTCATGGAACTCCTCTGCTACTTCTGGTAATTTGCTAATATATTGGCGCTCAACACTGAAGCCTACGCCAGTTCCACACATAAGCACGTACATCATTTCGTCAAATGCTTTTGGGTGGTCGATTGGTAAATAACTACAATTAAATCCTGCTACGTTATCACGATCAAGGGCTTCTCCTGCTGTCATAAGCGCTCGCATTGATGGCATAACATTTAAGTCGTGGATATCTGCAAACATTCCATTAGCTTCTTCGAGGGTAATCTTGCCCTTTTCAATCCAGAAATTAAGATATCGGTCAATTGTTTCTTCCCATGTCTCACGCCGCTGTTCATCTGGTAAGTATCTAGCATAACGTGATTTGTGGATATATTGTTGGTACAAGTCCATTAGTCTTCCTTTTCGGTTGGTTGAAAAACAACTACTGTAGCATCACAAAAACTGCAGGTCAATGTTGTTTCGATTATGTTGTTGTCGTCCATATCTGTGGAGTCTATATCGCCTCCCCAAATTAATTCAGAATTACAAACGTAGCATTTCAATAATTCTTCTCCTTTGTTCATCAGTGTATTTTGTCCAATTAATAATTTGCTCTTTTGTTCTGCCGCAGCCTGAGCATTTATCATTCACTAATTTGCATTCTTTCACGCAAGGAGATTCCATTTTCTTTTCTTTTTCTAGGAGGTGCTTCTCCTTTTCGTTTAAATTTTTTTTTACGGTTAAACTTATCAGAGCGTTCTTGTTTACGATCTATCATAGTCCTTCTTCTTTGTAGTCCTTATCAATCCATTCATCAGGTAGCGATTCTTCACTATACCATCTAAATCCTTTTGAGCTTGCCCACTCTGCGTGAGACCTTTTTGTTCCGTCTGTACGCCTTTTAGCTTGAGGCATCGGCGCATTAGGGTCAGAAAACAAAAAGACTAGCTCGTAGTTTTCGGGTAAAGATTTGTTTATCCATACATATTTAGTGTATTCGGGTGCATCCCAAAAACGTCCCTTGGCTTCAAGCAATATTGTTTTACCGTCTATTACTTTAACAAAGTCTGCATGGTACGTGTGTTCAACAACATAGTCAACCTTTGTCGTGTGTATGTCCCAATCGGATAAAGGTCCAGAGTGTAGTTTATATTCCCAGTGTGAGTCATACCCTACTTCTAAATCTTTTTCTCGTGGCCTCACAACCCTCCGCTTGCGATAGCCCTTCCGTATTTTAGGTTCTTTACTCAATGTATTACTACTCCTCTTCGTTCTATCTCTAGCTCTAGAGCAGCCTGCAGGTCAAAAAGCGCTTCATCTTCAACGCTATTGACATCGTTGCCGTTAGTAAAGTGTGCAGCAAAACCAAGAATAATTACTTCGAGGGGAACTAAAAGTTCCTGTTTATCATTTTCCATGTTTGCATCTCAGCTTTAATATCTTCTAGAGTGTATGAGTTTATAGGTCTATAAGGCTGTCGAGCCACTAAACCTTTTAGTTTTTTGCGTACCCACCGTGGTGAAAAGGTACTAAGAAAAAACTTGTTGTTGGCAAAAACATGCGTCTGATCAGGGAGAAGTTCTTTGTAATTATCTAAAGTGATCTTCTTGGCTTCTTCTTCAGAGACTAATGTTTTTAACCAAGCAACAAGAATAGGTCCAACTTGTTTGTTGATTTGTTTAATTGTTTTTCTATTCATAAAAGAATCTCTTCAACTCGTGGCTCTACGGCAACTTCAGTAAAGTACACAGGGCCATTAGAATATTTGAATGCTCTAAGCCCTTCGCCATCGTTAGCGTCTGAGTAGCACTCAAACTTATAAGGACAGTATGCACAACCAGAAGGTAGTTTCATATTACCTTTTTTACCTTCAGGTATAGGAGCATAGCACCTGTCGGGAGGCGTGTCAACGGAAATTGCTGCCTTGACCTTTGCGATTTTTTCTTTTACGTTTGGCTTCTCAAGGTCGTCAGGCCGAAACAAACACAACTCGCCGCTCTCTTTGTTGATAACAAGGAAGCCGCCAGCATTTGTTTTTTCAGCAGTTTCATAGCCAGACAACTGTGCAAGATAGCCGAAAGGATCGTTGTTAACCAGTGAGCCATCTTTAAATTTATTAAAAGAAAACTTTGAAGCTGTTTTAACGTCTACAACTTCACCGTTTATTTTACAATCCATGTGGCCTTTGATGCCGTCAACATCTATTTCTTTTTGTTCTGATGTAACTTTGTGACCTGCCATTCGTACTAACATCAAGACTATTTCTTCTAGGATATGTCCATAAAGAAACTTGATTTGTGTTGAGCCACTAACAACGTGAGGATCTGAAGAGCTTTGGCTTTCATACCACAGCTGTCGCAAAGGCCTACCAATGTTAGACATTCGAAGTCTAAAGCTGTTGTCAACTTCTCGTGGTTTAGACCAAGCAAGTATGCTTTCTTTCATACGCGAAAGAGTTAAGTCTAGTTCTTCTTCAGAGATATTTAAAGCCTCCCCAGTGGAAAGGCCTTCAAGACTAGAATATATGTCTTGTATTAAAGTGTCTAATGTTTTCATTCTGATTCCAGTTTGACTTGGTTAATAACCTGACGGGCTTCTTCGATAGAACACTGAAACCATTCGCCTTGTTGATTAAATTTAGCAGCAAGCAACTGATGCGCTTGAGACTCTGATGCTCGACGATCATTTACTTTACAAAAGAATTGTAACTCATAATCACGGAAAGGGCTAGAAGTTTGATAACCTTTTAATCTGTCCATTGCATCTACGGCCATTCCAACCTTTACCCAGCCTTCAAACGCAGGGTTAGTAATGATATATACTTCACCTTCTTTTGAAGACTTATAGTTTTGTAAAGAGCTAAACGCAGCTTCTTCAAAACCTTTGTACCTTCCGGGCTTGTGGAGCGGATGTGAAGCAGGAATATATTTCCCGTCTACATACATACGCTTTTTGTTTTTCTTAATGTATGGTCCTAGTCGCCGTCTACCGCCATCGCAACCAAGGTAAAACTTTTCTCCGTTTTCTTCAAAGATGTTTGTTTTGTAGTTTCTAGCTTCTTCCTCGGTGTGTGTTATTTCTTTTGGCATTATAAACTCCTTAAGTTTTTTAAAGGATTTAGTCTAGATATAGCTAGATTATAACAGTCTACAGAAACTTTCCAGTTATTAGAAGGATCTATTTCTCCTTTCTTCCAAAACTTTGCTTCTTTAAAGTATTCGGTCTTTGTCTTGTAGCCAAGAATCCAGCCCTCGTCGAATGAAGGTAATACTCTTACAAAAACATAAAGATCACAGTTTTGATGAAGACTTGTTTTTGCTATTGAGCATTCATAGTTAGGTTTAGGAGGATAGTTAGTTCGTTTAGTTTTTACATCTACTTTTAGGTCGTTGTAAAGCATATCATAGTCTTTAGTATGTGATAAATCAACACCTAAAAACTTGGCTACCATCATTTCGCCGCTGAACCCAGCAACATTTCCTTGTCCTTTAGTAATAGAATTTTTTATGTGCCCTAAATTCTCAGCAAGCTCTTGGGCCTTTTTGAACTCTGCATGATTAAGTTTAATGTGTATCAGCCCAGCTGTTTCCAACATTGTATTCTCCTGTTAACTCACACTTTAAATTAAAGTCTCTACCAGCTTGTTCAATTGCAGCAATACCTAATTCACCTACTTTATCTGCTATGTCTTTGTGCGCTTCAATCTGCCACTCATCGTGGACGTTAGCAACAAAGTGTGCATCTAAGTCTTTAATACTTTCTTGCAAATTGACAAGTGCTTGCTTCATAACAATTGCACCAGCGCCTTGTAACAAAGTATTTAGTGCAGCATGTTCTGAGCGCACAAACAACTTACGTTTGTCTAAGCCTTTGAGGTAACCTCTTTTAGACGCTCGTGCAACTCTGTCCTTAAGATCCTTGAATGCAGGGAGATTATCGAAGAAAGATTGTCTAAGTCTTCCACCATCTTTTGCGTCTCCTCCAACCACTGATCCAAGCTTTGCATCTCCTGCGCCGTATAGGAGGGCATAGATGAAAGTTTTTGCCTGAGGTCTTGATTCAAGTCCTGCAGCCATTTGATTTGCTGTGTGTATGTCTCC
>Ga0196899_1000724_pt1 | contig 16920 bp, 29 predicted proteins | sample VirMetDEL_Sep_01_FD_169095 | JGI IMG/M metagenome (GOLD analysis project Ga0196899, IMG submission 169095) | Aqueous microbial communities from the Delaware River and Bay under freshwater to marine salinity gradient to study organic matter... | ecosystem: Environmental > Aquatic > Marine >... | reverse complement strand
CGTCAGCATCTTTAGTTGCTTCTATACTGTTGATCTGCAGAGCATTGTTACCAAAGTCCTGCATAAGCTGTTTCCAACCATCAGTAAGAAAAAGACTAAAGTAGTTGTCGTAGTACTGCTGTGTTTCTTGATCCATTTTGAGGCCCCTTGGGTTGTCTCTATTGTTTATAAAGTATGTACTAAGTACATATATATATATTATACCATATTTTTAGGTGTTTGTCAAGATTTATTTTATGTGACTTTTACCATTATTTCTTTGCTGTCTTCTTAGCTTTCTTAAAGGCTTTAGCTGTAGGAGCGCCTTTTGTTCCCGGCTTACGCATCTTTTCTCCTGATCCAGCTTTGATACGCTTGCGTTTAGCATGGATATTTGCGTATAGTCCTTGTTTAGCCACGTTTTTTAGCCTTCTTTTTCTTCATAGCTTCTTTAGCTTTAGCTGCTGCAGCCTTACCTTTAGCGGTATATGCGTAATGTTTTCCACCTACTTTTGGCATTTGTCTATCTCCTTTTTCATTATGTACTGACGGTTACACGCATGGCATACACCACACGTTAAAAATCCTTCTGGAGTTTCTTTTGGTTTACGACAAGACCAATACATATTTCGTAATGGTTCTGCCATACTGTAATAAATACCTAAGCTACGCTGTAAAGATACTTGAGGCATAAAGTCAAAAGGTGTTGCCCACACAGGATTAAAGTTTCTACCTGTTCCTGTAGCATTTAAAATACTGTAGGCTTCAGTAGTTTCTTCTTTTCCTGTATTATAATCTCCAGTATAAACAGCAACAAAAGGTTTAGATATTCCATTCATTACTCTACCCGCTTGAAACATAGCTAATGCCATGTCTCTACCACCGGGGTATTGTTCTGTCCATCCATAAAAAGAAGAAGAAAACTCAAAAGGTCTTTGGTTATCTTTTAACCAGTTAATACTTTCGTAAATAGCTTTTGCTTCTGCTTTACATCTTTTTTCTGAATTATCTAAATGTATAGCGTGTATATGTACGTTTTGTTTTGTATGTTCTAATAAGCTCCAAGCTAGTGATATGCTATCCATTCCTCCTGAAAACATTAGCAATACATTTTCGTTATTATTGTTTTGAAATTTATGATATTTAAAACAAGTACCGAGTGCTTCCTTTGCCATTAAAGCATATGACTCTTCTAACGAACTCATTAAAACTCCTTACCATTTAACTTTATCAGCCCAGTAAGCTGCAGACATTTTACCTTTAGCTATGTTTTTAGCGTGACGGGCTTTAAAAGATGCTCGTTTCTTTTTCATTTTGTCGCCTTCACCAGCTTTAGGTTTACCAGCAGTCTTAGCACCTTGCTCACCAAAACGAATAGTTTTAACTTTGTCACCTTCTTTAGCTACAACCACATGAGATTTTTTAGGATGACTAGGAGTCCTCTTCGGTTTGTTGTACCCGCTTACTCCTGCTCTTGCTAGTCTTGGATCCTTTTTCTTGCTCATTGAAATGGCCCTCTAACTCCTTGACCCGGCTCTCCAGCAAGTCCAATCTGTCGAACTGGTCTTGAAAGGCTTTGTTGATTTGGCTGAGAAACTGGTTCATTTCTGTTTGTGTCATTAGCATTAGGACGTTTTCCTTCTATCTGTTTTTCTTTAAGTAGGGCGTCTGCTACCTTTAGGCGGCGTTCAAACTCTTTGTCTTCTTGATCTCCTTCCTTGAGATTTCTAGTGATTGCTTCGATCTTTTCAATCTGTAGTTCTTCAGGAGCAAGCTGTGTTTCCATTGCGTACTTAGCTGCTCTGGCTTGAGACTCAGCGGCTTGTGCTTGTAGTGCTGCAGTCTGACTCTGCTGGAATTCAATTTGTGCTTGTTGAGCAGCCATAGCCATTTGCTGAGCTTGAGGATTAGGCTGAGATGCCTGTTGCATAGATGCAATCAACTCGTCACGGTTACTCAGGTTCATGTTGTCGATGATACTTTGTATCAACACAGGGTAAATTGGAGAGTCTTGCTTCATGGTCTGCAACAGTTGTACAAGTTGCGTTACCTCGTATTCCCTAGCAATGATGCCCAGAGTTGACGTAGCGTTAAACTTGTAGTCAGCCACAGGGTAATTCTCAGGGTCAAACTGCATGTACCTGTGTGCAGCCTTAGTTACAAATGGCAACAAGAACGACTGCTGGAAGTTAATGAGGGTACGCTTGTGACGCTTGATGATAGCGCCCAGAGACATACTTATACCTGCTGCTGTTGCTTCTCCGTTAACTTGACCAGCAATACCTGCAGAGTCAACGGCTCCTGTACTTTGCTGTACCATCTGTTGAAGCGCCTGAGCTTGTGCAAAAGTGATCTGACCCACTTGCCCAAAGTTGAACGGTTGAAGTACTTCACGAGGATCTCCGTTAGTTAGAATCATCTTGCCCGGACGTACTTCTGGTTTAGCCCCACGAGGCAACCTAGTTGCGTCAATAGCGAGCATTGGATGAATAGTTAGTGACAAGGCGTCGATACGTGCGCGTAGTTCAGTGTCAAGAGCCTTTTGAGAGTTGTAGCCCTTCTCACACACACCACGACCCCAGAACCTTCCGGGTACTACGTCCCAAGGGAACGCAACTACAGGACGGTCTTGCATCATGTACGGGTTAGCTTCGGCCTTCAAAAGTGTACCACCGTTAGCAATAACCACGATAGCCTCAACGTACATAGACTCAGTTTCTACTTCTACGTCTTCAGCCTCAAGCAACTCACGAGGCACGAGTCCGTAGTACTTAGTTAACCTTACTTTGTCATCGTTGTAAATTGTGAGGTCTTGATCTGGCTCTAGGTCTGTGTCAGGCGCTGCAGATTCAACGTATACGTCTCTATAAATACCTTGTTCCTGCATTAGTTCTACTTGGTGTTTAGACACAAACTCATCAATAGCTACGCCCATAGCATCTTCTACAGTTGTTGCTACAGGATCTATAAGAAAGTTTTGAGGAAGTATAGGTTTAAGTTTAACAACTACTCTATCAGTAATGTTAACGCCTACTGCTTGTAGTTGTCCATCCATAATAGACTCTGTTGCAGGAGCCATTTCTTTTATTTCTTCAAGAACTATTTCACCGATACCTGTACCAAAAACTGCTGAGTTAATCAAACACTCTGCTACAGCTTTACGTACCTTTGTGTTGTCAAAGTCTTCCGTAAGTTTTTTTCTAAGGTACTGGATGTCTTGTCTGTCTTTGTCGTTAGTATCGTCAGCAATATCAAACCACTTACCTCTACCAAACGTAGCTTCTTCTAGTTCTGCTACGTTAGACTCTACGGCTTGTTGTAGTGCAGGAGCAATAATTCTGGAACGCTCTGATCCTCTCTGGGAATCTGCGGGATCCCACTGTCCTCGCCAGAGTCTGTAGTACTCTTCAAACTTTGCTTCGTAGTTAGACTCGTAGTAATCACGCCAGTTTTCACACTTGGTCATTACCCATTCTTCTAAAGATTCCTCAATCATAAGAGGATCTGGGTTTAAAATTTCATCTGCCATATTAGTATCCTGCTACTACGTCTAGTATTTCGTGATCGTCAATTTCAAAATCGTAGTGGTACGCTACTTGTGCTAACTGATCTACGTAAGCTAAGGCGTCAACCAAGTCATCATGTGTTAGCGGGTCTGGGAACTGAAACAGTTGATCTAAGAATCTTGAGTTCCACTCGCCTTTGTTTAACAGTACGTAACCGTTTTCAAAGCGTCCTTGTAACGCCCACATAACCCTGTCTGTTTTCTTTTTGTTACCGTGAGTTAACTCTTCTACACGAAAGAACGTACCGTAACGCTTCTGTAAGTCCAACAAAGGACTCATTACTGCTTGCTTTGCGATTCCTCGTTCAATACCAACGCTAATGGGTCTGTAGTCTCTAACGGCCTGAAATATCTTGGTGGCAGTCTCGTCAAGGCTCCACCGCCCATATATAATGTTATCAACGTACCAACCATCAGGACTAACTTTAACAACAGCGATTGCGGTTTCATCTAGTTTAGAGTTCTTTGTTCGTTTCTTGTTGACTTCTTCAAAACCAGCGAGGTCAACAGCTATGTAGTAGTCTCCGTCCTCTGGTTCTTCTCCGAATTGTATCCAGTCTTCTCTGAACATCTCTGAGCCTCTGGCTTCAAATGAGGCCATGAACTCTTGTCTAAAGGCGTAACTCGACATTGATTTCTTCGCCATGTCGATTTCAGAGGCGTCCAACAGCGGGTTATCGTAGCTGGTGAAATGCCAGCCCCTGTAAGTCTCATCGTCACCTAACTCCGCGTACTTAAACAACTCGTAGAAGTGGTTACGTCCCATAGGCGTACCTATGAACATCGCAGAACCCTTTTGGTCTGCCAGTGCTGGACGGAGTATCTGTTCCCATACGTCAGGCTTCATGTCTGCGTACTCGTCCATCACGAGAAACTTCAAGGACACACCACGCATTGTCTCTGGCCTATCGGCTCCCTTGAGACTAATCGTGGCCCCGTTGACCAGCCTGATCTGCAGGTTGTTTATGTGCGAACCTGAGATAACAGGGTGTCCTAGCTCTAGCAGGGTTTGCCACATGATGTCTCTTGCTTGGCCCTGCGTAGGCGCAACGTAAAAAACTTGACCTCTGTCGGTCTGTAGAGCGTTAATGATTAACATCCAAGCAGCTAGACGGGACTTCCCTGTTCTCCGTCCTGCTGCTACTACCTTGAACCGTGTTGGATCAGAGTAGACTTCCTGCTGCCACGGCAACAGTTGTACGTTTAAGTCTGTCACTATTTTTAGTTACAAACTCCAGCGTCTGCTGAGTTATCAAATCCTATATCACCACAGCCGTACTTACCGTCTTTGTTGGTGTCACAGGCACGTTGCCACGAGATCATGTTAAACGTCAAACCCTCGTGCCACGGAACGTAAGCCTTACACCACTCGTGTGACCCTACTGTCATTTCGTCTGTACCGTCTTCGTCAGGTACGTAGTCACGCTTAGTCCACGGCTTTTGTACGTGAAAGAAAGTGTCTTTGTTAGATTTAAAGGTGCGAGTAAACAGAGGAACTTTAGGGTGGCTGATATAGATTTCTTGGTTTTCTTCTAGGGTGTACGTAGATCCATCGTCGTAGTTAATAACAGTCTCAGGATAAACAAGACCACTAACAAATAAAAACAACATACCCAAAAAATACTTCATGTCACGCTCCGTTAAAGTTTACAAAGATTGCGGGTTGCTCTAGTAAGTCAAAGGTTATAACAAACTCCATGTCTCCTGCCGATGTAGTGTACGCCTTGATAGCGTCACCAGCTTGAAGAACAAACACTGCGTTACCGTCAATTAACAAAAAGTCTTTAGCTGATACGTTACCACCGCCTAAAATATCTACAGTGGTTCCGTCAGCTTTGTCTACGTATATGCCAGCACCGTTAGTAGAGCCACCTAAGTTACTAACAAAGAGCATGTTCCAGTGCGCTACGTAACCACTAGGAACAGTAACCATAGTGGCTACATCTGTGGTTGTGACGTTAGTATTTCTTGTGTACAACATAGTTAGTACGTCCAGATTACAGGGACTGTGCCCCGTGTATCTACGTGAATAAAGTCACCAGCGACCCCTATACCACTAAATCCCATAGACAGAGCTTCTCTTATTATTGTGTACCGATGTGCAGCGTTTGTTATTTTTATGTCTGCTGCGATGCCTTGCGCGTGGGTTCCCGGTACGTCCTTTTTAGCTTCTATGGGGTGGTTAGGGCTTCTGTAGCCGCTGGTGATAACAAAAGGGAAACCACAGTTGTCCCTGAGTTGGTCAAGTTTGTCTAAGAAGTCCTGTTCCATACGGTTCTCACCAGTATGTTGGCAGTTAAACTCTTCTCTAGTGAAGTATTTCATGCGTAAGCTGTTCGATTCTTTCTTTAATCTTCTGGATCTTGGACCGCAACGACTGAATCTTCTTCGCTCCCTGTCGTTTCAGTTCCTTGTGTAATAGACGTAGTTCCAACACCAGTGATGTTAATCTGTATCGCACTTCTTCCTGCATCTTTGATAATGTCCTTTTCAAAAGCAGCAACAGGAAGAATACGATCCATAACTAACTTCCACGCTGCTGCTTGATTTTTATGTTCTGGGTCTGTAGCTGCTTGAAATATAGCATCCATTACGGCACGAGAACGAGGAGAGTTTAACATCCTTGCCTTGTACTCATTTATAATAGCTGCGTCACCCTTTGGTCTACCTACAGCCTTTCTGCCTCCTTTTTTCTTAGAGGAAACAGAAGAATTTTTAGGGCGACCAACAGGATTACCTGATTTCTTGTCGTTATCCATACTATATAGACTCAACCTAGTTGGGTTTTCTGGTTCTTTCTTATATTTGTTCCTAATAATTGTACGTTTAGTGGTAGTTAGTTGTACTTAAAAACTGCACTGTTCTATATATACGTATTATTATATCATATTTTTAGTAAAAAGTCAAGAAGAATTTGCAAAAAGAGTAAAATTACCTAATCTACAACAGATTTACAGTGCAGATTCTGTGTATTTACAGTGCAGATTACACAATCCTGGTTAGTAAGTACTAACTTTTTAATAAATAAAGACAATTTACTAGAATTACACTGTTCTAATTTGACTCTTTTTTGTATCTGGGTACTACCACCGCGCGCAGAACTGCAAAAATCCCCTCCCCCGGTGTCAAAATAGAACCGGCCTATGATGATCAATGCAGAATTAGGCAGAATGAGAGTCAATGAAGGTCCACATATACCCCAACACCATCGACCAACACAGCGCCATTGATGGGTTCTCATGGCCTATGACGAGACTTAAATGCATTTAAGATTTTTCTGTTTATCTGTTGACATTTGAAAAACGAAGCCTCAGACTGTGTGCATGGTGCTATTCCGCACTGTTGCTAAAGGTAGATAGATATGAAAGCTGAAAACGTACAATCCAACACAAGCGCACCGTTCATCGCTGGTCGACAGTTTGGTAAATTCCACAATGAGCAATCCGCACTGTTATCCGTTCGACTGTTGGACGATGCGAAGAAGATCCACACCGCGCAGGACATGAAAGACTATATTGCAGGATACAAGGAAACACTGACCGGCACTGATGGCTCGAAAGATGCGATGGCCTCAATGGTGCGAACGATCCTAAAGGTTGCCACCGGCTTAGATGCCAAACTGTGCGAGTATCACAAGGTAAAGACACCCGCCGCCGGTCAGAAGGTAGTCAAAGCCAAAATGGATAAAGGCGCAAAGGGTATCGACTCACTATCCAAGGCGCTCCGCATCCCTAGTGCTGGCAAAGCTGAAGGCGACGGCGAAGGATCCGAACCAACCGCCAACGATGCCAAGGATCTGGCGACGCTATGGTCGACGTTCATGGGCGACGCGCTGAACAATGGGCACACCAAGGATGACATCGCCGCGTTTCTGGTTACTGTTGACCTCTCCGCATGAACGACACCATGGGATTAATTCTGATAGCTTGCTTTCTGCTTATCGTTTACGCTGAGCTGACAAGCTAACCTAACCCCTACCGAAACCCTGCCAGCAATGGTGGGGTTTTTTTATGCCCGTAATTCTCTCTGTATCGCTCTCTCAGCGACGTTCTATTCCTACCCAGTACCCTGCCCTTGCTTTTGTTATCGTTGCTCACAGCGCCATACAGAGCCTCTCATAGCGTCGCTAGGCGCGTCTATTTGACATGGATATTATTCCATGCGATAATATATGCATGGTGGAGGTATAACTTTCTGCCATATCAAAACTTAAATGCATTTAAAAATGCTGGAGGCTGATATGCACAGTGAAGATGAGAAGTGGATTGTATTGCAATGGAGCCACTCTAGTTTTGAACCAGCATATGTTGTGTTCAGGGGGAGTGAGAAAGAATGTCGTGTTGCCGCAAGAGAAATGCTTAAAGTAATGCCACAGAATCTGGATTGTATGGCTGTGTCAGAGGCATCATGGAATCAGGACAAAGGGATGTTAAGTTAGGAGGAGTAAGTTATGAGCAGACCTATTCATGAGATAGCGCGGGACGTTAACGCTACGTGGTCGAGGGTGTCGCCGTATGCACAGCCATACCTTGACGCCATGCAGTACCTGACCAGCATTGACGATGACTATTACCTTGACAGTGGTAGGAGTGTGGTGCTTTACTTTCTATCGAACGCTGCCTCGTGGCGTGGTGATGATGCGAGGCGTATCAAGAAGGAGTTAAAGGAGATGTTATGAGTAGACTAACTGATGCACGAGATGCAGTGGGTGGACTAGCTAACCCAAGCAAGGTTCCGTGCAGATCTACATCAACACCAGCGGAGAACTGTCACACTGGTTCAAAGCTGATGAAGGTGAAGGGATCTGTATGCGAGGACTGTTATGCTTGCAAGGGTAACTATGTTTTTCCTAATGTTAAGAAGGCGTTGAAGCGTAGACTTAATGCTCTGTCTCATCCTGATTGGGTGGAGAACATGGCGATAGCTATCAACAAAGCGCCGTACTTTAGGTGGCATGACTCAGGTGACATCCAAGGTGTGTGGCATTTGTCTAACATCGTGGATGTAGCGAGGCGTACACCTGAGACTAAGCACTGGTTGCCTACTCGTGAGGCTAAGTACGTGTCGCAGTACAGTGGTGAGATGCCAGACAACCTGATAGTGCGTGTGTCTGCGGCTATGGTTGACGGACCACCACCGAAGCGGTTTCATTTGACATCAACAGTGCATAGGAATAGAATCCCTACTGACTCGTTTGTATGCCCCGCACCTAAGCAGGACAACAAGTGTGGTGAGTGTCGAGCGTGTTGGGATAAAGCAGTACCGAACGTAAGTTATACACATCATTAATATTAAATGCATTTAAGGAGTAAAGATGGGGACAGCTAGTATGTATGGTAATCAGGTGATGGATGTGGAGTTAGACTGCGAGTGGATGACTCTGTACGCAACCATCGAATACCTTGTGTACGGTGACGAGGAGGACTTAGTTGAATTGGTATCAGTTAAATCGCGTGGAGTTGACATCACTAATTGGATCAACACTAGTTATATATTCGATCTTATTTCTGATGAGATAAGCAACGCAGACTACCATCATAGTGATCATGGAGATTAAGTATGACTATTATTGAATTTGATACAGCGTTACCTGAGTACGCAGCACCGGGTGAACGGCCTGTTATACAGATGTTGATTGACTTCTGCCTGCGTGATGATGGCAAGGTGTCAGTGTGGGATGGTGAGGAACTATCTGTGCATGGGTGTAGCAGTAAGGCGCACATCCTGAAGAACCTAGCACAGACTGAGATGGATCAGGTGGAAGCATACGACAAGGATGGCAACTGTCGTGGGTGGTTCTCGTTGATCTATCACAACGGATCAGAGAATGAGCCTATGATTGTGATCTCTGACTACAGTTACAACGAGTGGACAGAGAGTGTGTACCGTAGATTAGATGGAGTGTTTGGAGGTATTGAGCTATGAGTTACTACATCAAACCAGTTGAGCAGATAGTAAGTAATCGTATGGCTGTGTACCGTGTGGTGCAGAGACTGCGTGACTTCAAAGCAGAGAACGGCGTGGAGTACATGGTGTTCCCAAACAAGAAAGCCATGAAGACTGCGTTGTTTGTTGACCTGTACTGTGGTAAGAATGGTAAGCTAGTCAAGCTAAAAGACAGATCACTATTGAGGTTCTAACATGAGAGATGGTATGACACACCAACAGATCGCAGATGTTCTTGGTATATCACGCGAGCGAGTACGTCAGATAGAAGCAACTGCATTGAGAAAGCTGCGTCGTTCTGGTAAGTTAAAGGAGTTCCTGTGCCTTCTTGATATGGAGGTGCAGGAATATTACGGTGAGCGAAGCAGGAGAATTAAACAGTGTGAATAGTTGTACTTCCTTTTTGTTTTGTTATGTGGTACAATATTCTATATAGATAACTAAGTATTAATATTATTACTAATACTATTACTAATACATAGGAACTACATATGACTAACGATCAAATGATTGAAGAGCTAGTTGAGTACGAGTTTCAAAACATCACACTGGTTGAGGTGGTCAATATCTATATCAAGTTACAGCGTGAGTTTCTGAAGAGTCAGCTTACTGAGGAAGAGGTCAAGGCTAAGTACCATGAATTGTTTGGAGATGCGGAGGTAGTACACTGATGGCGTTTGTTAAACTGCACCAGCAATGCGAGGACTGTGGGTCTAGTGATGCACTGTCATACAATGAGGATGGATCTAGTTACTGCTTTGCCTGTGCTAAGTTCACCCCGTCAGAAGCCACAGGAGGCTCTGTGAGCAACATTAAGGAACGAGTAGTACCAGCGGCAGGGTTCGACAGAGCGGCCTTTACAGAGCCATACAGAGGCTATCAGGACAGGGGTATAACTGCCGATACCATGTCTGCATACTCTGCACAGCAGAAGGCAGGTAACATTCTGTTTGGATATCACACACCACAGGGTGAGTTAGTGGCGGTGAAGACTAGGTATCCAGACAAGCAGTTCAAGATTGGTGGGGACTGGAAGAAGGCTGGGTTGTACGGTCAGCATCTGTTCCCCAGTGGTGGTCAGTACATAACCGTAGTGGAGGGAGAGTTCGATGCGTTGGCTGCATATCAAATGTTTGGGGGCAAGTACCCTGTTGTGTCTATACGTAACGGTGCACAAGGGGCTGCTGCTGACTGTCGCAGAGCCTATGACTTTCTTGATCAGTACGACCACATAATCTTTTGCTTTGACAACGACGATCACGGCAGGGCTGCTGCATTGGAGTGTGCTGATATTTTTGGTGGTAAGTCTAGGATCTACCATCATGGTGAACACAAGGATGCGTGTGACTACCTGTTGAACAGTGACAAGGAAGAGTTTGTCAAGAGGTGGTGGGCGGCGAAGACGTATACACCTGATGGTATGGTGATGCTGGGTTCACTGCGTGAGTCGCTGAAGAAACCATTGGAAGAGGCAGAGGTACGCTACCCATACAAGGGACTGGATGACATGACGTTTGGTATTAGACCGACTGAGCTAGTCACCATCTGTGCTGGCTCTGGTCTTGGTAAGTCTACGTTCATGCGTGAGCTAGTGTTCTCCATCTTGTCACAGACTAACGACAGAGTAGGACTGGCGTTCCTTGAGGAGACACCTGATCGTACTGCTCGTGGTCTAGTAGGACTGCAGATCAACAAACCAATACACCTACCGGGATGTGATTACTCACCCAGTGAGGTTGACCGTGTGTTTGACAGCATGGATCTTGATGACCGTGTTGTACTGTGGGATACGTTTGGCTCCAACAAGATAGAGAACGTGTTGGCTAGGTTCCGTTACCAGATCAAGGTACTGGGTGTGCAGTACATAGTGCTGGATCACATATCAATACTGGTATCAGATCAGGACAACGGCGACGAGCGCAAAGCTATTGATGAGATTATGACTAAGCTACGTATGTTCTGTCAGGAGATGCGTGTGTCTATGTTTATTGTGTCACACCTACGCAGACCTGAAGGCAAGGGCCATGAAGACGGCGCATACACCAGCCTTGGTCAGCTACGTGGTAGTGCAGCCATTGCTCAACTGAGTGACATCGTGCTAGGATTAGAACGTAATGCACAGGCAGAGGATCCTATGGTACGTAACACAACCAACGTGCGTGTGCTGAAGAACAGGTTCAGTGGCATGACAGGACCAGCTACTGCGCTGATGTACAACAAGGACACAGGGAGGCTCACTGAGGTATTCGAATGAGATGTGTTGCTTGCGATAAGATAATGACAGACTACGAGCTAACCAAGAAGTTCAGCAACAGCGGTGAGTTTGTTGATATGTGTAATGAGTGTAGTCGTTACCTTGTTGATGATGATTTGATAACAGTAGGTAACATGGACTATGCTACCCTTAGTGATCTAGAGGAGATACGAGATGTCGAAGATGGGACGTTGGATTATGACACAGGAACAGAACAAGGAGATGAGGACGAATGGCTATGAACTTTCAGAAAGACAACAGCTTGATCTCGCCTACTACGAATACTGTGTTTTTAGACATAGAGGCAGACGGCCTGAACCCTACGAAAGTACACTGCGTGGTTACAAAGAGATCGAACGAAGCTCACTTGACCCATTTATCTAGAAGGAGTTTGATGAATGAACTGGGAAAAGGTGGATCTATATGTGGTCACAATATTATTGGGTATGACCTTCCTGTTCTGCACAGGTTATGGGGTATACGTATTCCTCAACACAGAGTTGTGGACACGCTGGTTCTTTCTCGGCTCTTTCATCCCGATCTGGATGGTGGTCACAGTCTCGCTGCTTGGGGAACTAGGCTTGGCTTTCCTAAAGGAGAGCATAATGATTGGGAAGAACTATCTGAAGAGATGGTTGAGTATTGCAAGAGAGATGTGGATGTCACTCACAGATTACATGATGCGTTGATGGCACAGATGCAGATGTTTGGATTCAGTCAGCATTGCGTTGACCTTGAACACAGCGTTGCGTTCATCTGTAAAGATCAGGAAGACAATGGCTTTGAGTTTGATAAAGAGAGTGCGTTATCTTTGTACGAAGAATTAACTACTCGTATGCACAGGATTGAGCAGGATCTACAGCGTGTGTTCCCGCCAATAGTAGAGGAGAGGTTCAGTGATAAAACACAGAAGAGACTCAAGGACAAAGTTACGGTATTCAATGTCGGCAGTAGACAACAAATTGCAGAGCGGCTTGCTGGCAAGGGTGCAGTGTGGAAGGAACTCACTCCCGCAGGAAAACCAAAGGTCGATGAGGCTACCCTTAAAAAGCAGACTCACATTCCAGAGGCAAAGATCATACTACGTTATCTTCTCTGCCAGAAACGAGCCTCTCAAGTTGACTCGTGGATTAAAGCAGTTGGAGAAGACAAGAGAATACATGGCAGAGTCAGACACATCGGCGCTGTCACCGGACGGATGGCACACTCCAATCCAAACATGGCTCAAGTTCCTGCTGTAAGGGCTGAGTACGGTAAGCAGTGCCGTGAGTTGTTTACTGTTCCTAGTGGTCGTGTTCTTGTTGGTGCTGATGCAAGTGGTCTTGAGCTACGTATGCTTGCACACTACATGAACGATGATAACTACACAAAAGAAATACTAACAGGTGATATACACACAGCTAATCAGAAAGCTGCTGGTTTGGAGACAAGAGATCAAGCCAAGACATTTATCTATGCGTTCTTGTACGGTGCAGGTGATGCCAAGATAGGTAGTGTGGTAGGCGCTACGAGCAACGCAGGTCGTAAGTTAAAAGAGACATTCTTAAAGAACACACCAGCATTAGCAGAGCTAAGACAGAAGGTAGCTACAGATGCTGCATCTGGTTTTCTTACTGGTCTTGATGGTAGACGCATACGTGTACGCTCACAACACGCTGCACTTAACACGTTACTACAAGGCGCTGGTGCTGTGGTGATGAAGCAGGCTATTGTTATCTTGTATGATTTGTTAGCTCATGTAGATTTCAAACTGGTTGCACAGGTTCACGATGAATGGCAGATAGAGTGCAGACCAGAGGACGCAGACTTCATAGGCAAGTCTTGTGTCAACGCAATGATATTCGCAGGTGAACTCCTGCAACTGAACTGTCCGTTAGACGGAGAGTATAGGGTTGGTACTAGTTGGTGTGATACTCACTAGCACAATTCTATTTTATGTGGTATAATATTAGGGTAAGTTTAACTAGCAGGAGAAATGCTATATGTCTAATGAAGCACCCAATGTAATGGTTAACTGTGAATTGTTCTGGCCTAACCTGACTCACAAGAACGAGTTAGCAGGTAAGTACACAGTTGATCTTGCTAACCTATCTGATGCTGCTGTTGTTGCGTTGGAAGATATGGGTATCAACATTAACAACAAGGGAGATGAGCGTGGATCGTACATCACCTGCAAATCCAACAACAAGTACAGAGCATTCAGAACTGACGGAACAGAGTTGCTCATCAAAGGACGGACACCACGAGATGACATGGACGATCCAGAAACAGGAGTCGTGGTGGGTAATGGTTCCAAAGCTAAGTGCCTCATCGGATACTATGACTGGGAGTACCTCAAGAAGAAAGGTCGTAGTGCCACACTCAAGCGTCTTGTGATTGATGAGGTTGTTGAGTACGCACCAGAAGTAGAAGAGATGGAAGCTCTGTGATACTCATTGACGGTGACATGCTGGTGTACCGTGTAGGGTTTGCCTGTGACGAGGAAAGTGAAGACGTTGCAGTGCAGACCCTAGACAACTACCTGTCTGAAATGGTTGTAGATCTTTCAGAACACTACAACACCAGCACTGTGTACCTAACAGGTAAGGGCAACTTCAGGGACGAGGTTGCTGTTACTCTACCGTACAAAGGAAACAGAACAGAGAAGCGTGTACCCGTACACAAGAAACTGCTCCGTGATTTCATGGTGTCAGAATGGAACGCACAGGTTGTTAACGGCATGGAAGCTGACGATGCCATAGCTATCAAAGCTACTGAGCTAGATCACAAAGCTATCATCTGTTCCTTGGACAAAGACTTCAAGCAGATTCCTTGTCCTATGTACGACTACACCAAGAAAAACTTAAATGCATTTAACCCTGATGACGCTATGCGTTGGTTGTATAAGCAAGCGTTGATGGGTGATCGTGTTGATAACATACCCGGCATACACGGTATCGGTCCTAAGAAAGCAGACAAGATCATTGATCCTTGTACTACTGAATGGGAGTGCTACAGCGTGTGTCTTACTCACTACTGGGACAACGAACTGGATGAGGATAGGTTACTAGAAAGCCTTAACCTTCTTTACTTGTTGCGTTCACCTGACGATAGGTACACCAAGCCATCGGAGATTTAAATGAGCAGACGAGATGAAATAGCAGAGCAGTGCGCTACTTTTCACAAAAAACATCCAGAAGTCTGGGATCTATTTGTGCAGTTCACCAATGAAATGATCCGCAGGGGCTTCAAAAACTACAGCGTTAACGCAATCTTTGAGCGAATCAGGTGGGAGAAAGACGCCGGCGGGAATGGCGTCGAGTCATTTAAGCTGAACAATAACTACCGTGCGCTATACGCGAGAAGGTTTATGAAGATGTACCCAGAGTATGAAGGTTTCTTTAGGACAAGAGAGCAACCCAGTTCAACTAAACCCCCAACTCACTTACCTGAGTTAACTCCAGCAGCATATGAAACAGTATGATTCTAAGTTTGAGAAAGAAGCCCATGAGATTATGCAGGGCTGTGAGTATCATCCAGAACAACGCATCTTTTATGTAGTTCCTAAACACTACGAGCCTGACTTTGTTTACACACACCGTGGTAAGACTGTGTACATAGAAGCAAAGGGTAGGTTCCGTACGTCTGAAGAGGCACGTAAGTATGTCATTATCGCAGAGGCACTTAGCTGGACGGAGGAGTTGGTATTTCTCTTCCAACGACCAAGCACCCCAATGCCGGGAGCCAAACGAAGAAAGGATGGTACACGCTACACAATGGAAGAGTGGGCAGAGAAGCATGGATTCCGTTGGTACACTCTTAAAACAATACCTACAGGATGGAGAAGATGACAAGACATCTAGTAATACCTGACACTCAGATAAAACCAGAACATCCCATTGACCATATGATGTGGGCTGGTAGGTATGCTTGTGCTGTCAAGCCTGACGTTATTGTACATCTAGGTGATCACTGGGATATGCCATCGTTGTCATCGTATGACGTAGGTAAGAAGTCCTTTGAAGGTAGGCGTTACTCTGCTGATGTTGAGGCAGGCAACGAAGCTATGCAGGTATTCATGGACTGCATCAGAGCAGAACAACAGAGGCTGCGTAAACGTAGAAAAAAGATATGGAAGCCGCGTCTTATCTTTACACTAGGCAATCACGAACAACGCATCGAACGTGCAGTAGAGAACGATGCAAAGCTAGAAGGACTGATGAGTTATGAAGATCTTAATCTGCGCGGTTGGGAAGTTCTTCCGTATCTTCAGCCTATCATTGTGGATGGTGTCGCTTATTGTCACTTTTTTACTAGCGGTGTTATGGGCCGCCCAGTCACAAATGCAAAGCTACTGCTCCAAAAGAAACATATGTCATGCATCATGGGACACGTACAGGACAGAGACATTGCCTTCGACAGAAACGCAGCAGGAAAAAGAATGACCGCACTGTTTGCTGGTATATACTATCAACATGATGAGCAGTATCTTAACCCACAAACAAACGGATCTTGGTCTGGTCTTTGGGTTTTGAACGAAGTAGATAACGGTACGTTTGATGAGATGCCTGTATCTATGACGTATCTACGGGGGAAGTACGGTGCTAACTCTTGACGAATTACTTGAGCGTATTGCATCACGATATGATGAAGTAACTATAATGGAAGTATTAGAGATTACATCCGAAGATTTAGTTGAAAGGTTTGCTGACAAAATAAACATCAACAGTTGGAAGTTTGATTTGGAGGAAGAACATGAATAACGGATCAATAGATGACGCAACACCAGAAGAGTGGGACAAGGTTAACAAGTACAAAACATTTACAGGTAAACTGTTTCACCCTAGTGATAAGCACAATCCAGTAACCCAGCCTGACCACTACAACAAGGGCGCTATCGAAGCCATCGAAGCAATCAAGGCGTCCATGCACCCGCAGGAGTACAAGGGATACCTCAAGGGTAACTGTCTGAAGTACCTCTGGAGATACGAGTACAAGAACGGTGTCGAGGATCTGCGTAAAGCCCGTGTTTACCTAGACTGGTTAATCAAAGAGATGTCTTTATGAGTTCTATCTTTGACCTAGAACAACAGATGTTAGATTTTGCAAACGTCACTAAGGACATAGACCTAGTAACTAGATACTTCTTAGACTCCTCAGAGTGGAATGACCACATTAGCCCGAAGGCGACTGACGC
>Ga0196899_1000719_pt1 | contig 16947 bp, 55 predicted proteins | sample VirMetDEL_Sep_01_FD_169095 | JGI IMG/M metagenome (GOLD analysis project Ga0196899, IMG submission 169095) | Aqueous microbial communities from the Delaware River and Bay under freshwater to marine salinity gradient to study organic matter... | ecosystem: Environmental > Aquatic > Marine >... | reverse complement strand
GGTATCATTGAACGTACATGGAATTGGAACTATCAACAAGATATTGATTTTGATACATCTCTTGATGATGTTGATCCAACTATAGGACTCACAGAATAATGTATAGTACACCAGTAAAAGGAACACACCCCAACAAAACTAAAATGAACTGGTTTGAGTACTGGTTTGGTCATGCCTGGATGACAGGATGGCAGAGTATGCGAATGACATTCCGCATCTGGGCAAATCTAATGACATCAGACTATGATGGGTATGCTCTCATGAAAGAGGACGACCCTGAAACAGAATGTGTAGAATGGTTCTGGGCATCAATAAATGAAGATGATGTGTATCCCAAAGAGTTCCTGGAGTATTTGATGCAAATGGTTGAGGACATTGAACTAGGCAAGGTGGAAACATATCCTATGGATGAAGTAATGGATCGACTCAAAGATAGGTGGGGTGACGATTATGAAACTGGCACAAGGGATGAAGAATCCGAGGGTTGATGCCCTATAATACGTTGCTAGTGTTGTATGGGCAGCACTAGCACTCTTTTCACCCTGGTTTAATCATCTCAATGCCACAGAAAAAGAATCGAAAACAAATAAAGATAACCAACTCTAGAAAAAAAGAACTGTTTCCCTATGCAGAAACATTTCCCTATTTTTTGCAAGATGATAGTGAGAAGAAAAAGTGTTGGTTTATGTGTGAAGAACATGCAGAAAAGTATATTTTAAGGTATAATCCAATGTACAAACTTTATCACTATACTGGCAAATGAGAGACAAAATAGTTTTTGTTCTGCCATTCTTCCAAGTTATCATTGCACTAGTAACACTATCTAAGATACCAGAACCTCCACCACAGTATTTCTGCGAACAAGGTAGAGACACTTATGGTAACGCATACCCAATCATCATTTGTAACCCACAATGACTTACGAAGCAGAAGTTCAATTCAAGTTTGATGCTACGTTCACTCCCACCTATGGCACATCATCCTGGACTGATGATGACTTCATCCCTGAAGAGCATTATCTGATCACTGCACCTGCTGCTGATCTCAGTTGCAAGCAGTATTTCAAGTTATTTGAGAAATTCATGCTATGTGTAGGCATGGACCCACAATCTATTCGCAGTGCTGCTATGTCGTTGGTCTTCAATGACATGGTGAGTGAAGAGGATCAGCGTAAGGTGTGCAAAGAGTATGAACTGACCATGGATGAGGACCTGGAGAAGAAATACCAGGACTTCAAAGAGCGTGATGCTCAATGGACTAAGATAAATGCTCATTATGAGAAGAACTTTGGTAGTGAACCAAAGATCAAAGGTGACTGGGAGCAAATGACTGATAAAGAGTGTGAACATCAGTGGGAGAAAAGTTACTGGCAGATCTATCATCGTTTCCAACGCTTTACTAAGTATACCGACGAGCAACTGAATGAGATGATTGATGCGTATGACCGACTCCAAATTGATAGTGCTGATGGTGTAGCATGACTGAAGAATATGGACACATTCCTGATGCCTTTGATATGCTACCAGATGAGGATATATTGACCGAACATCCAGCAAACAATTGGGAGTGGGAAGATACTGCTGAAGAGGCTTTTGTTCAGTGGTTTAATGATGACTATGGGAGTCCTTATTCCCTTCGTTCAGAGTGGTTCTTTGGTGATTGTAAAGTACAAGACGAGAACACATTAAAAGACCTGATGTACAAGTGGTTGCATTCAGCCTTCTTGACGGGTTATAATACTGGTAGATGTTCTCCAAAACTTGACGATACGGGGTGTTATGACTAATCACATAGACATCAACATACATCAACACAATTCTAATTGCTTGGTGTATTATGATATCAAAGTTGGTGAATGGACTTGTGATGGTGATGCTCTGGATATTCCAAGTGCTCTCAAACTGATACAACACCATCTCAAGTGGGATTATCGTGATTATGAAAACGAAATGGAGAGAGATGACTGAAGACATCCAAATGCCTAATGGAGACTTTCTAAAAAACTATCCAGAGGTGACCCGTGTTGAAGTAATCAATGGATCTGAAAGAGAACTTGTTCGTTATGAATGTTCTAATGTTCAGGTAAGTCTTCAGGATGACGGACAAACACTCAAAGTATTTCTCTTTACGACTTATGACTGACGAACAAATTAAAATGCTCCGTCGTCTTGTCCAAGATGAGATTGAATGTGCTCAGATTGATGGATTTGAGCACGGACAATGGGGATGGGTAGAGAAACAACTTGATGAAGGATGGAAAGAGTTTCAGGAGAGTTTCAATGACTGAAGAAGATAAGTATGCTCTCAAAGAGTTTATGCGTGGTGCTGGTGTATTTGCTGCTTGTGCTGTTATCCTCATTACTATTCTGATTGTAATAGCATACTTTACCGCTGGTGATAAACCAATCAACTCTGCATCATTTGAAGTCGTTGACAAATACAAAGAGTGTGATATAGTAAGATACGCACCACACCAAGTTGCAGAGTACAAGTATTTCCTTTATTGTGAGAAGAATAAATGAATGAAGACATGCCATGGGTTAATCTCACACAAGAAGAAGTAGAAGAACTCCGCAACAAAAAACACGAACTCACTGAATACGGCAAACAGAAGTTGAGAGAACTTATGAATAAGGACTTAACTTTTAAAACTAATGAGAAAGAAACATTCAGTATTCCTTCGAGTACAAGAGTTCAAAGATAGTGCTGATCGTAAAGCACCTTGGGACAATGACTGAAAAAGATAAAATTTTTCGTGACGTATGGCAATGTGCTTACCAAAGGCGCTATAATGCTATGGTTAAAGAAGACTGGGAACTGTATGCCCGTGAACATCAAACTTTACTAATGTGCCTTAAAATAGCAAAGTGGACAACATTTGATACTGACAAAAAACGATACTTAAAAGATGTCTGAACTTACTTTGATTGGACTCCTAAATTTTGTTGCTGGAGATTTTTGTACTGCTAGATCTAATGGTATGGATACTTTGAAGTCCGTACTGATTGCTTATTCTAAAGCAAACGATAAGTTTGGTGGTAAAAATGTGAGACGAGTTATTAATCAGTCCCCTGCTATTGAAGTTGCCGCTCTTACCATTGTTGCTACAAAATGCCCGAACATGCTATGATAACATTTAGTCAAACCTGTGATAAACCTTACGATCGTCATGATTATAAGGTTATTTTTAACGATGGAACTCATCAATTCTTTGACAATTACGAAGAATCCCAATTATTGTGGTGGAATCGTAGTGGAAATTTTTTGAGTCACATTGAAGTTCTTGATAAAAAGAAGAGCAAAGGATTTAAGTAATGATTTCTATTCACGATTTATTTCATGATGAAAGACGATATGGTTGGGTTGTAGATAAACACTACGACTGGATCAATATGCTTTCTAGGATGCAGAAAGTAAATCCAAGACGATTTAAAGAGTTTTGTTACTCAAATACTGACATTTATCATCACCTAGATAGAATACAACAAGAACAGCAAGTGTACGACTGATGAGCGAAGTAACCTTTAAAAAACATAGAGTTTTTCGTGAAACAGAAGCAGTAGTTTTTTATGATATCTCTGTAGAGAATTCCAATGCATCTGATTTAGTCTGTCATACTGGCCCTGCAATTTCTCCCCCAAATGATATTGTTGGTGCAAAACAATTTTATATTCACTATCACCAAATAGACCACAATAGGGTTCTTTCTGGTGTTCGTACATTTGAACTTGTGAATCCAGAGTGGAAATATCCTTACCACATTGTTCATTTGAATCGTTCTTCTGGTGCCCTTGTAATACCTGCTGGAACGTATCATCGATCTACATCAGGTGAAGAGGGATCTATTGTTATTAACCAGGCAATTCGTAATGATGAATTTGATCCTGAAACCGAATTTATTCCTGTTTCTGCTGGACAAAATGTAGACTTGTATCGTATACTGTCACACGAGAAACCAGTAATCCATACCCTAGGTGAATAAAATGACCGATAGAACTACACGTTGGAGAGAAATTTTCTCCGAAATAACACAAGACAATGGGTACTATGAAGTTGGTAAGGTAAATTTCTATAACCTTGCCTCTTTGATCGAAGACCTATATGTTAGAATAGAAGACCTGGAGAATCAACTTAAAGATGCCCGAGAGTGAACTTTTCCCTTATGAATCTTTTCGATGAAGTCTACACCCAAAATAGAGAACAATCAACCTGAACCTACCATGCAAGAACCAGAATTTAACAACGAAGAACTTGAACTAATGATTGATGCTATCTGGCGTCGTCAAAGGTGTTTTATTGCGGGGGATAGACGTTTTAGGGAATATGGTGCTATACTGGAGAAGTTAAGGGCAAAACTACCTTACCACTTTGTCATTCATGAGTTTAGGTAATGGAATACACAGAAGAATTTCCATTCGATCAGTTTCCTTGGAAACTGGTTTTTAAGGAAGGGAAAGAAACTCGCAAGTGCTACTTTCAAACTGAAGACCATCGTAAAAAACACATTGAGCGTTACAATCTTAAAAAGAAAGACATTAAACTGAGTTATAAGTATGATGAGTAATCCCATTTCCTATGTGAAGAATACCAGGAAGTTTTATAGTATTCAATATCAGAAGAATGTAACCGAAGTTCTGGTGCAGTTTGCTGATGAAGATCCAGCATGGATTCCCATGGATACATTGGAAGCAATGGTACAAACCCTACTCAATTTAAAAGAAGAGGCAATTAATGACTGAACGCACTTTTACTGGAAAGACTGGAGATGTATGGACTTGGGAAGAAACTCCTGAGACTGTAGCAGCACTAAAACAACTCCACAAGACTGTGGTTGAAAATAGAGTGAACCGTCCACATAACTATGAAGGTCCATTGTATGCTCCTCACCCTGATATTAAGAAGAAATGAATACGAAACCACTGACACTTGAAGAAGTATTTGAAGCGGCAGACATCTTTTTTCCCATCTATGAGCATATTAAGCATCGTCTGCCTGCCGATACTAAGGTAGAAGATGTACTCAAAGTTACCGAGAATGTATGCACCTTAGCACACAAACTTCGTGTAGAAAAAGAAGCAGAAAGTCAACCCTTTGGATTTAATAAGAAACCTAATGACGGACAAGAAACTGATTGATGATTGCTTCTATGTTGAAAAAGCAAGATTTCTCTGGCATAGTACAGACAAAGAAGGGAACGGACTGGTCTCGTCTCTCACTGAAGAGTCGTGTATATCAGGCACCCGTTTTTACCTTAAAGGACGGCAGGAAGGTTTCGCTGAGACCAAGAAGTATGAAGGTGAAGTAGGTGGAAAACTCTGATTATCCTTATCATGAATTAGATCCTACTACTCCTTGGTATGAGTGGTTAATGTATTGTGAGATTTGTCATCAATTAAACGTTGTTGGTCAACCAAAGTGGCAAAGGTATGCCGCATATAGAAACTATCTGAAAGAAGTTGGAGTATTATAATGTTGTTTAATCTTCGGGTTTTTCTTTGGACTATAGTAGCAGAATTAGAATATATTCTGTATCCGTGGAAAGAAGAAAAACCACCCGAAGAATTAGCACAAAAATATAATCTGCCAGATGCAACTCTTGAACAAAACTTAAATTATGATTGGTTAAAATCTCATGAGGAAAAAATTTCAAGACTTCAAGAAGAAATAATCTGGGTTCAAAATGAAATTCATAAACTTAATGTGGAATTAAAAACTCATGACTAAACAAAATCCTTATTGGTTCTTTCAAAAGTGGGGTATTCAAGAACCTACTCTACTTGAAGTTCTTGCTGAAAAAGTAGAACAACTAGAAGATCGTATTAAACTTCTTGAAGAAGAGAATGTATCGCAGTCCAATGCACTCTATGAGTGTTGGAACTCTATTGATGCTCGTATAGATATCCTAGCGGAAAATAAGACTGATGTATGAAGATTTAGACTGCTTTGAAACAGCATTAAAGCACTTTGGTACAAGAGTTGATGTTATCATTGCTATGGAAATGGTAGACAAGATTAACAGTGAAACTGCATATCAAAACATCAAAATGGAACTCAAAGAATTGAAGAGAGTTCGTAAGACTTGGAAGAAGAATAACGAGTGTGGTGATGATTGTTAATTATGAAAATATTAATTAAAGATGATTATTTTGTTGATCCAATTTATGAAGAGGAATTAAAAAAATATTATGGACAATAAAGATAGTCTTAAATTTACAAAAAATGATGATGGATCGTTCACTATGGACTGGGATCCCCAGGATCCTAAGTGGTCGTTTCTTAACAATTTGACTTCCAAGGATATTCAGGTTATAGTGGAGCAGGCAATTCAGGAATTTACTGATGGACTTTGACTACAAGAAGTACTCTCTTGAAAATCTTGAAAAGTGGATGAGTGATGCTCTCCTATCTTCTGAGGCAACTCCACAAGAAATCTATGGTGTCATCCATAAAGTTGTAGAAGAGGAGTATCATTATTTCAAACATCATACTGGTCGTTGCTATGAACTTCTTGCACTTCTGAATGGTAATGGTAACAGTATCATAGAAGGAGTAAAGGCACACGGAGAACTCTGGGACAAAGAGGATAGAATCACTTTTTATGACAAAGATGACCCATCTCCAGAATGCCAAAAGTCTTGGAATGATTTCTGGGAAGAATATTATTATCCAGAAGAAGCATTGGAATATGGACTTGCTAATCCAACTTTGACTAAAGATCGTATCAGCAACTTTCCAGGAGAACAATACTCTGAAGAAGAACTGAATGCCATGTGTGACAAGGCAGCATCAGATCAAGAAAAAGATAAGTGCCGCGAATATAATCTCCGTGAAGCAGAATACTATAACAAACGTGCAAAACTTGATGCTGAGCATTCCAAATATTATTATGATTATACACGTAATGATCCAAATAGAGTAAATCCTTTTAATAAAAAAACTTGGGTTCTTCCCGTCGAAGAAGTAGAAAACGGCGATACTATGGAAACTGAATACTTTATTACTTTTCCCGATGATCTGCTAGAAGCAGCAAACCTTAAAATAGGTAATAGTATAGAATGGATAGATCAAGGTGATGGTTCTTATCTTCTTAAAAAGATTGAGAAAGAACCAATGACTCATGATAAAATGATTGCTGCTGGGTGGACTATGACTGCTGATGATTTCTGGATTAAAGAATAATGTATACAATAAAACTATTAGCACCAGTTTTGATGGGACTGTGTGCGGATAACTTTATGAATAGTCAAGGTGAATATTGCAACCCTAGACATTCTAACCCACATGTGGTAAAATACTATGAACCAGGTAAATCCTGCTATGTCAACGGAACTTTTTACAAAAAATGTGAGGACCGATTAAAATGATTAACAACATTCTTCTTAAAGAAATTGCAAAGACATTCTGATTATGGCATTATCTCAATCTGTAAAAGAATCACTTGATGAAGCAGAAGCAGCACTGCGTAATGCACTAGCATATGCTGCTCGTCAAGAACGTCCGATGGTTTGCAGTGTAATTGCAGACCTGATTAGTCGTATTGAATCTGTGCAAAGCACTGATTCTATTTTAGACAAATTGGAAGAACGCAAACCAGGAGATTCTGGGTTCTTTGGAACAATCTTTGGTAAAGATGACTGAATCTAACGAACTTGGTAAAGCACTACAAGAGTGGTGGGATTCTGATGCCTATAAACAATTGCAGAAACAGAATGAAGAGGCGAAGCAACGTGCAGTAGGAAAGTATTTTATGCTTTCTGAATCAGATAAACTTGACATGGTTCAAGCAATCTGTTATATTATGTGCAAAGCAGAAAGTGAAGGAACTAGTCATCGAGGAGTTATGGATGCTCTAGGAATATATCCCGCTGGTTTCTGGATTGACAATCTTATGGATGCTCACAACGCTCTCTGGTCTTATTATCATGATAAGAAAAGAGAAAAAGATCTACAAGATGATCTAGAGTCTCTTGATAACTTCATTAAGTAATGTTACACGATCCCAAAGAAAATATTAAATTTCTAGATAGTATGGTATTGGAATGCTAACATTGAAGTTGTACAGCAGGGGATCTATGACTCTTCCAAAAACAAGCACAGAAATTCTCACTGAAGAAGAATGGAATGAATTAGTGGCACTTAAAGAAGCAATTACTTATGCACCGCAGACTGTTTCCTCACAAAAAATGGAAAAGTTTGCTGAACTCATGGTAAGAAGTCTTGAAGGTAAATGTGCAGATCCTACTCCTAAGAACTGGAGAGGTTCTAAATTGAGCGATTAGCAAAATAAATATTATCATCACGTTACAAAACAATGGAAAACATCGACAAGCACATTCAGAAGGATGAAGATCTTTTGAATGACCCGACTATTTCTCCACAGGCAAGGAGACATACTGAGCAAGAGTTAGACGCACTGAAAGCGTATAAAGAGAATCATCCTGGAGAGTCACACGATCCTACACCACTGGAACTATATTGTGACACTCATCCTGATGCTTCTGAATGTAAAGTATACGACGATTGAATTGATTCATGACAGTAAAAGAAAAATTGATCTTTATTAGTAGTTTTGTTTGGTTTTTGCATTGGTTATCATGTCTGTCATTTATCATCATGGATATGGTTATAGCAAGCGTCTTTGTGAGGACATATCAACTTGGTTTTTAAACACGTATTTTCCAAGGTATAAAATTGATGTTGAAATATGGCATCGTGGTCTAAAAAGAGAACATGTTTATGGATTTTGCGATATTGCTAACAACAATCGTAGACCACGCCAATTTTTGATTGAACTTGATACTTACATGGACAAAGAATTGTATACGAAAACATTGTTACATGAATTTGTCCACCTCAAACAATGGGTGAATGGAACACTTAAATTGAGGAGGGGAAAACTTTGTTATTGTGATCAAGACGTTGATCAGTATGATTATGATGACCAACCCCATGAAATAGAAGCACGTACAGAAGAATCAATTTTATATCAAAAATACAATGACTTCAAAAATCCAATAAAATTTAATAATTTTTCTCTACCAAGAAGATTACTTTAAATCCGTGGGACGCTTTTTAAAGTGTCCCATTTTTGCTTTTTGGTCGCATATGGTGCTATACTATGTGGGTACACGGGAGATCCCCGATGATATACGTTCTCATCATTTCTGCTAGTGTGGTGTGGGCGCTGATAGCACTCTTTTCACCTTGGTTTGACAATCTCAACAAAGACAATGATCCTCACTAAAGAACAACTGATCGAAGCACTCTACAATGAGTATGTCTTTCTTTGCCATGATGATTTTGACCCTGATGTGGATCCTACTCCTGAAGAGTATTTGGTGATGCTCAAAGAAATGAACTATGATGGGTTGGTTGAGGAAACTCAGACTGATGAAGAGTTTACTCTTATTGAATACATGGAGGCATGGGGATGAAATCTTTCTTTAGTCCAATCAATGTTGCTATTTTTGTTATTTTTACTATCATTGGATGGTCAATTCACCCATTGATAAATCAAAATAGCAATCAAGTACACCCATCTATTGAGGTAATACCATGAATGACGAAGAAATTCTACAATTTATCAATGCTTTTGAAGATTTTATGATTCATGCTGAAGGTGAAATTGATTCTCATCAAAAGTGGGAAGAAGCACGAAAGTATACGGAAAGTTTTTATGAAGAAAAAGCAGCAGAACTTGAAGTAACTGTTGATTATTACATGGCAGAATTCGTATGAATCAAGAATCTAAACTGATTATTGCACAAATGCAAATTGACAATTTATTGAACCTAACAAAAGATGGACAGTATAGTGCATTTATTAGTTCTCATCTATTGCCAGTGAAGTATGAACTTCAAAGACAGTATCACCTCTTGACAAGTATCAAACATTATCATAGAATTGGGGAGTAATTTACAAAAACAAATGAAGTATATCTATCTGGTTGATTATTGGATTCCTTTTCCTTCCTCAGAATATGGTGGAGTAATCAGCGTTATTGCAGAAAATGATAACGAATGTCATGATCTGTTACTTGATTGGCGCGATGACTATGAATCGGAGCACGACTCTAGAATTATGGATCGGGTAGTCAATGCTCATAAATTTGCTCTTGTAAATGAAGAGAATTCACGTATTGTTGATACATTTACTACTTGACATACATATATTTGTACAAAAACAAATTAAAATAATTTATTCACATGATAGGTACTGTAGTTGGTTTAGCAACAACATCAATTAGTATGCAAATTGGTGCAGAAGTAACTTCTTTTGGATTTGATAATTGTGAGCACCATCTTGAATTACTTGATCAAGCAATTCAACATTATAGTGCTCACTATGAAAATGAAGTTGCTAATCTGAATCTTCAATTTAACAGAGCATTTCATGATAAAATGCACGACTATTACCAACTTAAAGGACAAATAGAGGAGTTAACCACTCAGGTTTCTCTTTTAAATGGTCAAATAGATATGAAAGACCGACATATTGAATCTATGAATCAAGTTATGTCTGAAAAAGATATTCAAATTCAAAGTATGTTGGAAAGTCTTTCTTTAGTTGGAATTTCTACAGTTGGAATTGGTACAACATGAGTTATTGTCCAAAATTAAACGACTATGTGAAGTGGGTAAAAGATGTCGAAGGATGGGTATATTATCTTGATAAAGATGGGGAATATATTACCATAGAATCGATGGTTAGACCAAAAGATGATGTCAATTATTCTCATTGCTCTCTTCACAGAAATGAAAGACTACTCATCATCTGCTATAGAAATCAGTGGAAAGAATTAGAATTTATAAAATCAAGAAAAACCATTTACGAAAATGACCGAAAGAGCGCAGAATTTAATGAATTCCATTTGGAATGCACGTCATGAACAGGGTGCAGATACAGAAGAAAAACTCACATCTGCGATCTTAGATCTTACACTGCAATTAGTTCCCCAATATAATCTCAATAATGAAATGGTTGTCATTAAAAAAGATGATATTATTGAACTTATTGAAGAATTGAGTCAAATTGGGACAGTTCAGGAAGTGTCACAAGGTAGTGCTGCCTGATCCCCTTCCCCCATGTATACTATTGAAGTAATCGCTGGAACACTCCCCATGCACTACAATGATGCTCGTCAGGTCAAATGGGACCTTGTTGATTACTTACTTTGCAATTATACAGAATCTTCTCTTTTTTATGAAGATTATGATGAAGAAAAAAGGGAATATGCTCAGCACCTGATTCGACGCATTGCCGCTAATCTGAATGTTAAGGATCACATTTACCTATGAAAACCACTTAAAGAGGGTACACGACCCTCTTTTTTTATGGGAACCATAAATATTTCAAAAACATACAATGAAAACCTTCTTTCAGTTTCTGGAACAGGCATCTCCATATCAACCATTCAAAGCACCAAAACCCATTATCCCATCACCTCCTCCACCAGGATTTAGAGAGAAGTATATTGATCCATTAAAGAAGAAAACACAAACACAAGAAAGTGTTCAAAGAAAGAAATACGAAGAGACGAGACGTGAGGACGATTTATATCAAACGGTCCAACAAAAACTCACGAACCCCAGACTCAGAAAACTCAGAAGATTCTTGAACCGTGAACAAGGACGTTATACTGTTTAACCATAAAACCAGTAATAACCCTTCCAACCAAACTTACCAGGATTGCGTAGACTTTTAACAATTCCTGTAGTACTTACTCCAGGGCAAATAGATCGTACAGCATCTGCAATTGATTCATGACGGGGACCAATTAACCCCGTTTTTTTATTGACACCAAATATTGATTTCTTTTTAGATTTCTCTTCTAATAGTTGCCACTTATGTCCGTATGCTGTTCTATTTGTTCTTGCTGCAAGTAGAATGTTACTGTTTTTATTTGCATCACCTGTAAGAGATAGTGCTGCCATACGTGCATTTTCATAGTCAGTACATAATCCAGTTTCTAAGTTCTTACCTCTTATTTTGAGTCCACAATGTTTACCATTACCTCTGTTCTTTTCTGTAAGAGATCCCCATGGATCTGATTTTTCTTTTATAGGTGATTTTATAATAGGCAGAGGTTGTGGTTTAGGTGGGGGTATAATCTTATCTTTATTGATTGTATTGTATCCGTTCTCATGCGTATTGTAGTGTTCTATCCAATATTCTTTTCTTTCATTCAATAAACTTTCATCACATTCATCTATCTCCTGAATACCGAATCTATGATTACCGTACTTACGCATAGCACGATGTAATGGTTTATTACTCATTTGCAATGATTCTTTGATGTGTTGTTGCCATATCTTATTCATTGCTAGGTTTGTTTGTCCTATGTACTTGTGTCCATTTTCTTTGTTTGAGATGAGATAGATGATTCCTCTGCTCATTTTATATAATAGATAACAGTGTTTATTTATTGTACATAACGATTAAAATATGCTAGATAACACCGTATTTTATAAAGATGTTATCGTATGATACAAATAGTTAATGTTAGATTAAATATATGTGTGTATTTTATAACATTCTCAATTATTTTTTATTATTGAGAATCAATAAGGTATGATATTGATAATATTTCTTAAATTCTTATAAATGTTCGATTCTTATAATTAGATTCTTATAAATGTCTGATTCTTATAATTAGATTCTTATAATACCTTATAAATGTCTGATTCTTATGCAAGTTTGGCGAGCGTATCATAAGACGCGCAGTTTGTCAAGCCCCAGGACACTAAAAAAACTGGCACAAGACTCATAAATGTTATAAATACGTAACATTTCATAACATAAGACATATATAGTCTTATGAGAATCTCGACGAGATATTGCATTGCGTCGAGGTTTATGCTATAATAACCCAAGTTACACACAATCTCGACGAGGATTATGTACGACGATTACGATCTCGAATATACATTCAGCAACGATTATAATCTCGAAGAGGATGCATACGCCGAAATAGGCACATTAGATCTCGACGAGGATTATGCACGAGATGGGCAAGATTATCAAGATCTTGCATATCGCCATTATGCATGATAGAATCTAGTACACGACGCATCAGATTCTTATGTTAGTACAAAAGCGTAGGGTAACTGTTACTTTAGATTTAGAGTGCTATGAAGATCTAGACCTAGAAAATCTGGATTGGTGTGAAGCACTCAAATTAGAAGGTGACGAGTGTGTATGCGTAGAAATTAAAGAACAAAAGGATCTTTTTGATTATTAATTCTTATGAAGTTTTATGTTGATGAGGAGTGGGTGTATTATACCAAAACAGTCACTCGAAATGATGAAGAAGTAACATGTCTTCATAAAGCAAGATTGGATTCTTATGGATTCTTTAACACAAAAAGTGGAATTCCTATTTTTGATTTAAATAATGAAGCAAAAAATATGAATGATTATAATAATCTAAAACGTCTTGAGGATCTGTTACTACCTAAAGTGGACATTAACTTATTCTGATATGACACTTTTTGAACTGGCACACTGTGGTATTGCGGATCTGAAAGGTCCCGTGCTACATTGAACGAGTTCAACACCTGGACCACACCATGGGAACCCGCTCACGCATCGGCATCGAACTTCCTGATCACACGGTGGTAAGTGCTTACTGCCATTGGGATGGTTATCCTGAGGGCAATGGAAAAACTTTGGTTCAACACTATTTGAACCGTGAAGATGTAGAAGAACTCATTGACGGTGGTAGTATGAGTTCACTGCGTACTCGTGGCACCTGGGATCATTCTTGTCCTCTTCGTGATGAGAATGGAGAATACATCTGTGATGCTGCAGGTTATCTAAAGTATGATAATGATCGTGAACCTCAACCACTCTACCATTCGGAACGTGGTGATGGTGAAGATCCTACTCATACTAGTTTCGATGAGTTTGTTTCTGGCAATTCTTGCGAAGAGTATGCTTATCTGTACAATCTCGACGATAATTGGAAGTGCTATAAGATCAACTATAAGGCACCTGTGGAACTCGTAGAGATTCCTAACTATGTGACGGCATAAGAACTGTCACAAGGGTCTTGACAGGGCGTTGAGACCCATCCTATGCTGGTTTAGCAATCTGGCGAATGCAATCGACTCATAATCGATGTGAGGTGGGTTCGATCCCCACAACCAGCACTTGACGACCCTGGCACTCCGTGTTATGATCGTCTCATCACCAGGGGCGGTGGTGGAATTGGTAGACACCCCAGACTTAAAATCTGTTGAGCGTTATGCTCGTGCGGGTTCAAGTCCCGCTCGCCCTATTGGCACAATCCAGTGCCAATTGTCCACTAACATAAAGGAACAATGACTCGTCAATTTAATGTGAACTCTTCCGCGATCTCCAACATGAGCATCAACGAAGATCTGGTGAACATCACTTACACTTCGGGTGATAAGGAGTACACCTATCGCACTCAAGATCCTAGCAACTTTGTTGCTTCTCTGGAGCAAGTGATTTCTGATCCTGAGGGTTCGGTTGGTCGTTTTGTCAACAAGGCAATTCGTTCCGACAAGACCCTTGTGGAGGTCTGACAACTGGCACAGGGGGGCGGCAACGCCCCCTTTTTTGGTTTTACAATTCCCTTGTTCATAACCACACCAATCATGGACTTCGACACCGATCTTTGGTCTGAAATTGCAGATGCTCCTGGTGAGATCTTCGACATCCCTGAGATGAGGGATGAAGAGGATGAGAATGAGCAAACCTGGAATGAGTTTGTCAACAGCAATGTGACACTCTGAGCACTGGCACATCGGGTGCCTCTGGCACCCTCAATCCGTTCTACATTACCTTTGTTCCTGAGACACCAACCCCATGGCAGACGCACTCTCCAAGCGAGTCTATCGCCAACTCTTCACCGAAACTGAGTGGGATGCAATCTTCGATGCAATCTGTGAGTTTCAAGATCACGGAGAAGATGAACACCTGATCTCTCACACTATTCAAATGAAAATTCGTGAACTGTTCGAGGAGTGACGATCTGACAACTGGCACACAGGGGGGGTTGACTTTCCCCCCATCCCCTGCAATACTGACATTGTTCAAGAGGATTCCATGACCTACCAACAACTCCTCCAGATGATTCAGACTCTCGACAAGAATCAACTCGACAGAGAGGTTCTCGTCTATGATTCTTCTACTGATGGTTGGTATGATGACGGAACTCAACTCAAAGTAACGAGTTCTGCAGTTCCTGGACTTGTTGATTCTAATTTCCCTTATCTTCGTGTTTGATTATGACTAAGCAACTTCTGATCTCTCAACTTCGCAAAGGTAAAAATGGCAACAGCATCCTGGAGATTCTCGATGTACTGTGCGCTGGGATGGGCACTGACGATTCTCGTCAAGATAATGTTCCAACTCTAGACGAGATCGAATTCTAAAACTCGACGAGGTGTGCCACATCATCTAGTGGCACACTCATTCTCGACGAGACCTGCATCATCAACTAGATTGCACACATCGAGATCGAGATTCATCATGCAAACCGCATCAGTCACACCCATCTCGAAGAAAGCAAAGAACCGCTTTGCCAACCTTATGGGTGGAAATGAGATCTGCATCATTGAACAGAACAAAGATCATAAGGTCTTTCTCACTTCAATGAACGGCAAAAACCACTTCTGGGCAATGCTTGACAATGATCCAGACTGGGTGGTAGAATTATGAAACAGGGAGGAAGGGGTTTGCCTCCCGCTTGTTGATTAAAGTTACCCTGCGCGAATCAACAGATAATTATAGCACATAGGGGTCAAGGTGAAACTGGGGGGATGGAGTGGTGTCCATCCCCTTTTTCTTATTCTCAATAAGCAAGGTCTTATTGAGAATGATTATTTCAAGGCAGGGGGAGTGGCGATGTATTGTCGTCTACAGGGATACCCCTCCCCTCATCTGATTGTCCCTATAAGATACTGCCAGACGGGACAAAAAACGCTAGGTCTGTGCCAGTTCAGAAGGTGGCACAAAGGTGGTTGTGGTGCTCGGTTCTGGTGGGGCATCATTCCGTCAACGGCGCACCACTGACGCCGATTCACCACACCCCAAAGATGAACAACACCACCATTCAAGTTGTTATCAACGGCAACCAAGTTCAGGGTCAAATTGATGAGATCGCCAAGATCTTGGGCATGGTTTCTAACACCATGCAGCAACCAGTTTCTTCTACATTAGATGAAGAACTGCTGCCATTCAATAAGTTCGCCATCAAAGAACTTTCTCCCCATTTGGGTGAAGAATTGGCAACTCAAGTTGTTAACAAACTGGAAACTTGCGCTAAGTCTTTCTATCCTGACTTCCGCAATTTCATCGGAATGTATCATAAAGTTGGCAGCATTGAGCAACGCCAACTCCTTAAGACTCTCAGTGCAATCTATCGCTTTAAGTTCGGTCGTTATATGAACGAATCCGCGAAGTATTCTCTGAAGAGTGAGATCAAATACGCCACAATTTGCCCCCATTGTGGTGCAATCGCCAACGCTTTTGTGATGCGTTTGACTAAAGAAGGTCTCTGGTGACAGTTTGTTAAGTTGCACAGTGGGCAGGGTTAAAGGTCGATCCTGCCCCCTATACTGATCTCAGTTCACACCACACCACCATGCTGAACTTCACCAAGGGCAACGCCAAACTCGGCAAGCAAACCCTAATCTTTAACCTGCCAGCAGGTAAAACCTGCCCAGGTGCATTGTTTTGCAAGTCTTTTGCTGTTGTTGATGCTAACGGCAAGCGTAGCATTCAAGACGGCGAGCATACCCAATTCCGCTGCTTCGCTGCATCTTCTGAGGTGCAATATGATGCGGCGTTTGAGAATCGCGCCAACAATCTTCGCTTGATTGTTGATGCTCTGCAGAATGGAACTGCTGCAGATCTTATCAACAACGGCATTCAAACTAACCGCACAAGGAACACTAAACTGGTGCGGATTCATGAGTC
>Ga0196899_1000718_pt1 | contig 16951 bp, 30 predicted proteins | sample VirMetDEL_Sep_01_FD_169095 | JGI IMG/M metagenome (GOLD analysis project Ga0196899, IMG submission 169095) | Aqueous microbial communities from the Delaware River and Bay under freshwater to marine salinity gradient to study organic matter... | ecosystem: Environmental > Aquatic > Marine >... | reverse complement strand
ATTTACAGGTGTTCAGATCGTAGCTCAGTTTACACGCGACGCCAACCTCGCCTGAATAGCGATTCTTGAGGACTCGCACAGTCGTATCACTTCCTCCAGATGTGCTCTGCTGGTTTCGTTCAAGCGCAATAACTCCGTCAGACAACTGTGCAATTGCTGCACTTCCTCGCAACTGTCCCAGAGTGACGCGGGCACCCTCTTCATGGTTTTGGTCACTAGATGTTCTCCGTAGGTGAGAGACAAGGAACATGGCGACACCAGTACGTTCAACAAGAGAACGTAGCTTTGTCATGGTGGTATCAATCATCCTTCGCTCATCACCATCAAGACCACTCAATAGAATGGAGAGGTGATCAAGGAAGATTACCCTTGTATCAAGACCCGTTGCCAGGTACTCAATTCGGTTGTAGATGAGGTCAGGATCAAAAGACCCAAAGCCGTCGAAAAGAAAAAGATCCCAGTTAGCAAGAGTGTCTTGATATGCTTGGGTGAGAGTAGATCGGTCATGTTCTCCAATGTGTAGTGACTTACCAACTGCTGCGGACATCAATCCGAGAGCCGTGCGACGGTTAGACTCTTCAAGAGCCAGGTATCCAACCCGTTCTCCGTTGTTGAGAAGGTTAGTTGCAAGTTCACGACAGAAGGATGACTTTCCGATGCCAGAACCTGCAGTGATTGTAACAAGTTCTCCGTACCTGATCCCGTGTAGCTTTCCTTGTAAACCTCGAAATGGGTAGTCATGATCAGCAGTAAGTGCAGGTGTAGTAACTAATTCAAGTAATGATTTACCATCTACAATTCCGTCTGGACGGTAAGGCTTCGCGTCCCAAATAGCGCGACGAATCGCCTCAGAGTCATTGACCTGGAGAGCGTCTGACGCATCCTTGTATCCCTCAAGTCTTGCGATCTTTGTCTTGCCAGGTGGTAGGACCCCTGCCGCCTCCTCCGCTGCCTTACGGCCTGCCTCGTCATTGTCGAAGAACAAGACAATCTCCTCATAACCCTGGAGCCAGGGGATAGCCCGTTGAATCGACTTCTTGGCCGCAGCGGCACCGCTAGGTAGAGATACCATCGGCCACCCCGGCATAACTTCACTACATGAAGCTGCATCGAGTTCGCCTTCTGTAATGACGACTCGTTTTCCAGTGGTGGGAAACAAATGCTGTCCATAGAGACCATCTGTTGGTTCTCCCTCATAGTAGAAGTCCTTGGCTTTCGTTTTTACTTTGCAGCCACAAAGTATTCCAGAGCTTGTGAAATAATGGAAGCGTAGGACATTTCCATCTTTGTAGATTCGGTATTGTTGGCATACCTTTTCTGAGATGTTACGTTTTTGCAGCCGTTCAGCTGATCCTTGTACTTGGACATTGGTGGACATTTTATGAGTGTGAACAACATCTTCGGTATGATTATACGCATTACACGAGAAACAAAAAGTATGGCCATCGGAGTACAATGAATTTGCATCCGATGACCCACAGTTATCACACGGTAAGTGCCTCACGAATTCGCTTTCGCAATGCTGCGTATGCTCGTGCTTGTGCATCGTGATAATCGAACCAGGAATCAAGTGCTCGGTAGAACCCTTCAATGAGGTTATCTACGGTTTCAGGTCGGTCAGCTTCGACATCAGCAAGGTAATCACTGAAGCCTTCTGCGTAATAGTCAGCAGTGCCGTATTCTACGTAAGCCATTCGATTGGGATGGAATGAAAGGAACAGTATTGGAAGCCGTGCTTCTCGCACCACTTCGCATAGGTGGTTTTAGATCCTTTGTAGATCTTGTTATATGGTGCTTGAAAGACGAATCGAATATCTAAGTCGGGATTCATCTTCTTCACTGCAATCATCTTCCTTCGGTCTTCCTCCGTCAGGCGTCCCTTTGTTTCTAAGTAGACACCATTCGGTAAAAGAAAGTCGGGTGTGTAGTTGCATTGAAGAACGTAAGGAACCTTGGTTGACTCGTATTCAAACTCTACCTTCAAGCTTGAGAGAAGGTCAGCAACCCTCTCTTCAAGGCCTGAACGGTATTTTGGCATTAGAAATCGTCTTCCTCTACTTCAGGCTCAGGAGCCGCTTCAGTGGCCTTGTAGCCCTTTGTTTGACCAAAGAGAGCTGCCACTTCAGTTTCATCAAGATCGCTTGCAGCAACACCTGCAGCTCCGCCAACCGTAACGACTTGTACACCGACGATCTTAAGACTAGTTCCATAGGTGACACCATCACGGAGGATGTATGGCTTCTGACGGAAGGCAAGTTTGACCGTAGATCCGCTGTAGAGAGGCGTGTTGGGATCTGTAACAGGAGTCCCTTCTGTGTCAACGACAGGTGGGCGAGTCTCCTCATTCCAGCTGAACTTGACTTTATACTTTCCATTGGATACTTCCTCCCAAGGTTCAGGCTTAAGGGTGGAGCGCTTCGGATTCTTCAGTTTGGATTCAGCCCACTTAAGGGAATCGACGCGATCTTCTTCAAGTCGTTCGACAAGAGCTTGATCAATGATAGCGGACAGTGAATACCCAAACTTGCTGGGCTTCAGTACAGCTTGGTAACCTTCAAGGATAACAGGCTGTTGGGTAACGTGAATAGGTTGTGCCATTAACAGAAAAAGTAGGTGGATTCAATCACGGATTCCGGTTCAAGGTCTCCAATGATCGGTGGTTCAGACTCTGCCCCTATTTGAGAGGCAAAGTCTTTCAAGTAGTCGTGATCTGCAAAGAGATGCATGTATGTCTCTCGAACAATGGTGCTCAAGATAGACATATCAGTAGCACGACACAATACTGAATCGTGGATCAAAGCAAGTGGTGCATTGAACCTCAGTGCTGCAATGTGTAGTAGACTAGCATCTAAACTGTGGATAAGGTTAGGGCTAGTTGCATTCTTGTGGTGGTTAAGGTCAACTTCGTTAGAGTCGCCAGTCCTTACTGAGACATGCTGTAACTTCCCAAGTAGTTGAAGTTGTAGCTTCTCTACTTGAGGCTTCATGAGTTTCTGTGTAACAGGGAAACCAGATGGCGTCACCCAAGTGAGTGTGACAGCCCCTGATTTAATTACCCTGGCTACTTCTGTCTCAATCCAGCGCATAACTCGCATAGGACCTGGGACTACAGACTCCAAAGCATCTCTAATCGCTTTAACGATAACAGTGAGATCCTCCTTGGTAACCTCTACCCCCTTCTCCCTTAGAGCTTCTCGGACGTAACCCCTATTGGAGAAAGGTTTAGCATTATAAGGGACAGTCATCACTACCCTTTTAGTTACCTTACGGTCTATATACTGTTGGAGATGTTCTGGACAGTTGGGCCTAGCAAGCTCTGCAACAACCTTGTACGCATCCTGTGGGGTGTCACTAGGTAAGACGTTCACAAGGCGTGCTGTAGAGGCATCACGGGCAAGACCAGCGAGTATCTGTAACCCACTGCAGGTGGCATCAGTAGCAACACACAAAGAGGTGAAGGCTCTTGTACCGGTGATAACACAATGATAGTATTCATCACAAGCTGCAAGAAACTGCCACGGCTCATCAGCTGCCTCCCATTCGCTAAGGTTACCAATAGGATCTAATGCTATATTTGATATGAGTCCTTGATTGTCCTTAACCCACTCTAGACGCTCCCTCATTGGAGCCTTATCTAATCCGTAAGTTGTAGCAACTTGAAAGGCCAACCATTCTTCTCCCTCAGGAGTTAAATAACTACCCTCAGCAAATTTAATTAACGACTTACCGAAATCAGTATCTTGTGGAGTTAGGAATGCAGGTATAGGATATGCTCTACCACGGTAATCAAATGACCATGGACAATAGAATCGCTCTCTATTCTTAAAGCGTTCTACTGTTTGCATTGTCATACGAGTACGACATGATGTTTTAAATGCATGAGCATTCTTGTTGTGTACCTCTGCCGCCATACGGCGATAGTTCTTCCTGGATTCAGCATTGTCCTCAATGTCTGGTGGTTTATTAGGAAGTGGCATCTCAACAATAGGGATGAACTTACCAACCTTGATTCTCTTCTCAAATAACTCCTCAGCTACCCTTACAGTAAAAGGGTTGAGGCGGTAAGCCACCTTTTGTATTTGATTGAGAAATTGGTAGGGCCGTTCATCCTGTATAGGGGCATGATTGCCTCTACGGACCATGCGGTGACCCCGCATCACATCATTGAGAATGTAACCACCACTCGATGAGTGTGACCAGTCATTAGGTGGGATTAACATTGGCCAAGCTAATGGTGAAAACAACGCTGCATTAGCCATTACCTCATCCTTGATGTCCATGAACTCAGGAGTAGGTACAACATACGTTGAAGTCTTCCTACCCTCACGCATAGTCATTTTAGTAAACCACCCACTGACTTGCATGATGCAGTCAAGTAGCCATGCACCTAACTTAACACGGTTAGCTTGTCCCCATGTTTGCCAATGTGGAACATCATCATACCTGTTGAATAAGGTGCGAGTTACTGTCATCTTTTGACGAGTACCACATGCCTCATGCCAATAGTTATCCTTGATTGATCGTAACAACCCAGGACAACTCTTCTCATAGTGACGCATGTGGCACTCATCTTCTAGTGCCTGACCAATAGCTTCACAAACCTTAGCTAGTTTGTTACTACCCTCTTTGAATGAGAATACCTTATCGAAGGTAAGCTTACAAGCAATGCCAGCGGCAGCCATAGGTTCAATGCCCTCTAGGTACTGCCTGATCTCTTTGAATGCTACACCATTCTTGCGGGTATGTATTCGGTCAGTTGTCTCTGCAATTCGTTCAGTGACAAGTGGTAACAGTTTCTCAATACTAGCTACACCATAAATGGTAGCACTAGCGTAGTCCTTATCCTCCAATTTAATCATGTTATCTTGGAGGCGTTTTAACCCTTGAGCAATCGCTTCTCTTTCAAGTGCGATCTGTTCTTCCAGTTGCTCTTGGGTAACCATCAATTAGTAATCTCCATAGTGTCATCCAACAGCTGCTCTTGCATTAGTTGCAGCAATTCCTCGCGATGAGTGTGAGACTCAAGCTCAACAATAAGTTGATTAAGACGACGGTTGAAAGTTTGTTCAGTCATGGACAGGAGAAATGAAGTGGATGGATTCGTGATCAGCAACAATAAACTCTACGTTCTCTGCTTCGATCAACTCGTTAACTTTGTTCTGTGCCGCAGATTGTTTGCGATACACATACTCTTTGACTTTACGTGTCTCTAGGTTAGTAGCACGGATCACACAGCATACACTGCTAGGGAACTCCCACCCACCAACCTTCCAAGACATTACCTCCTCAAAGGTATGAGGTACAAACAACTCATCAGGTGCATCTTTGTATTCTTGCCAGTTGTTGTCAAAGTAGGGCTTGCGTTTACCACTCATCTGTTTGTTTGACATTTAGTAGTTGGTCGTTACGTTCACGGGACAACTCTAGAGCATTCCATGCGGCTTGCTCAGAGTCGGGTGCTAGGAGATACCAAACACCTGAACTAAGGGTGATCTCAAACTCACGCAATCCTTTGTAAGTTGTGTACATAATCAGTGTTAGTATAGGTACGAATTGAGTGCGTCCTTGATTTCCAACAGTGCTTTAACCTCCTGTTCACTTAACTTAGTGCGTGGTGTATTCTTAGTAAGATCCACTACCAAATAGTTTCGTGTAAGGCGGATCATATCTTCTCTATCGACGCCATAGATTTCTATTTGCTCGTCATCATCAGTATAGAATGTGAATGACTCATCACCATTAAAATAGCTGACATGTGCAATCTTGGCGTAGATGGTGTAGTTAGTTGAAAGTTTCATCGAAGTTAAAGTAAATGTCAATCTCAAACCAGATGTGCCGCTGAATGTCATCAGCTAGGTTGTCACCACTACAATCTGCGTCCCTGTCGATGAGCGCAGATCTGATGCCACGCTCAATACAATCTTCCAGGATTGATTGGATGTTTGGTTTCATACAGCCTCCGAATCATAAGTACCAATGCACAGCTCATAGCAACGATCAAGAGGAACGTTGATATCCTCAAGCTTGTTGCTGTAGTGTACAGAATCAACAAAAGACTCGATCATCATTTGATCAAGCAGCTCATCAATGGTCATTCATCATCCTCCATAAGTTCAAAGAAGTTAAGCTCATCAAACAAGTCGGGATCATCATCAATACGTTCCCACTCTTTGATTACTTGTTGCATGTACTCTTCATCAGACATCGAGCAACTCCTTAGTGTCAACATTCATAGCTTGGATGGAAGAGTAGAAAGATCTACGCTCACCTCTCCACCTCTTCATATCATGACAATACTCAGTCATACGCTTACGCGCACAGCTAGCAATGTTAAACCAATCCAAGGTGGAGACATAATATGCTGGTTCATACTCCATCTCAAGGTCACAGTAAGTGTACTTAGTCATCAGTGATTGTGAAAGTAGTACGTACCGTTTACAGTTTCAAAGGAGTGGAAGTCATAACGCAGGTTGTGATCCCATACAGCTTGCCAATCTACAGCAGCAAAGACAACATCAGGGATGTTAGCATCCATTACATCAATACACCAATACTCAGCAAACTCTTCATCAGCAGAGCTCGCATAACCATCGTGTTCATAGGCAAAGGCTTCCTCAAACTCATTGGCAGTAGTAATACCAATATCATCCAACTCTTCCATGAACTCAATAGTCTCTACATGAGTCCACTTCTCACCAAGTTTATCAGTGATAGCATCATAAAGATCCTTACCCTCTTCACTCAAAGCATCATACTCCTCATCAGCAATGTCAGTGTTAGTGGTAGGTACCATACCCCTAGCATTGAGTAGTTCAGTGTAGTACTCGGTATACATAGCCTTACCATTGTCGTACACATAACCTGCATCAAGGATCATATCAGTACGTGTCCTCTCTCCACGATTGATGAGAACCATATACTCATCGTTGTGAGCAATCAGTGAGTCACCCTTAAGCATAAAGATAGGTGCGGTGGCGGTGGTCATAGTTAAAGCCGAATGAGTGTGAATGAAATGAACAGACTGTATGTTAGTAAGAACCCTGAAGATACTTGTTTACTTGATCATTACCAGTGACATAATAAATCACATCATCGAGATCATAGAATGGGTCTCCATCTTGATCACCAAAAGGATCAATCATGACATACTCATCAATATCATCAGCATCACTGAATCGTTGAATGAGATCATAACTGGTACAAGAACGTACAGCATCTTGCAGTTGGTCAAAGGAATACATAAGCATAGCCTCCGTTAATGAGTAGTGGTTAATTAGAACTTGATCTCTTCAGTTTCCATAGCCTGCATGTAGTCTTCCTCAGTACCATACATAGCATTGAGGTAGGCTTCGTATTGTTCGTCAGTGATAGTGTCGTAGTCGAGCATGGTGATTGTGATGTACGTTTGCGTTATTTGTAATTAGAACTTGATCTCTTCAGAGGTAGGCTCTACCTTGGTAGATTTGGTGAAGCTATCAATGATCATGTCAAGAACAGTCAACATCTCATTGCCAGTCTTAGCACGACCAATCAAACCAGTTGCAATCTTACGATCGATGGTAACAGTCATCAGTGTAATAACAAACTACAAAGTGTAACCGTCACTAAGTGAGGGCTACAGAAAATAGTGTGTGCCATGATCTAATGTTTATAGTGCATGTGGCTCTGCACTAATGATAATACTCGTAGTGTCTGGTCGGGTTGCAACCATATCTACACTTCGCGGGATCGCTCGCTCCGCTAGTTCCGTCTTGTGACGAGTGTATAGCTATTTAGTTGTCAAGGTTCTGAAGCAAAGCGGAAGGACCGCTGGTGCAGGTGGTGAGAAGAGCGGCTGACCTGTCCCCCACCGATGTACCTAAGATACCCCATCCCAGGACTCCCCGTAGTTCGCCCTGATACCAAACCACTAAGTATAGCTATCAGCGTTCCTTATGGGTATGCTAACCGTATGGTCGCTATGTGAGGCCCAGCATGAGTGTGAACATAGATCGCCTACAAGGTGCCTCTACTTATGCTTTGGGGTCGTTGTACCTATTCATCAGTACAGCCCTGTTGTAGAGCCTTCTAGAGGTGGCTGAGAGCGTTATAGCTGCACTGTTCCTTGTTAATGGGGAGGGCGGACAGATCGCTTCATATCTACCTACACTTATTGCAAACCATTCTCAATAAGCCATAGCTACCCTATACTAATCACCATCAATATTGATAACCATTCTCAATAACACACAGCACTGTGTCCAGAGTACCTGCACCAATCACAGGTACGCAGCTATTGGACAGCCCAGTAATCGCAGTCCTTTCCACCCCTGTACCCTGTCCAATCCTGATTGGCACTGCTATGAATTGGACAGCACAGTGCATATGGTGTACGTCCTGGATTGCAATTTACGGCAATTAGGGTACGTATATGGGGGTATTCGCGAAGACCACAAACGATATAAGGCTTCACAAAATTATGTCAAAAATTTAAAGGGTACCTTAGCGACCCTCTAACCCCCCTCTGCCCCGTTATCAACGGGATCATACCAGGGAGCAGTGAGACGCATCTCAGGAAGGCTTGTAGAGGTCTTTGAGTGCGAGTTAGCACTCGCTGATGGTGTTTCTGTATAGACTGGAGTAGGGGATGGAGGGAGCAGTGTATCGTATTGTTCAATTGCGGCATCAAGATCGGTTTTAATCCGATTATCTAGTAATTTCTGTTCAAACCAAGAAAGAAGACCCAGAAGAAGGTAATCCAACGGAGGGACACCAGTCTTCCAAGTCTTGTAAAGAGTTTTGAACTCGTTTAATCTAAGTTCTTGTTCCACATCGCCTCACATACGTTAGGGAGGTGTTGGTAGAGAAGATCTTGTACCTGAGTTGCAATAAGTGCGTGTTCTTTTTGTGTACCATTGCTTGTCCGAAGATCACAATAGTGCAACCAAGACCGAATAGACCCATTCATATACAACTTAGTTGGAGCTGCCATAGGAAGTACTTCTCTTGCACACTCCTTAGCTACTCCAGCTTCCAACAACTCCTCATAAAGAAAGACACTAGATGCAAAGTGTTGATCAATACAATCAATCAAACTATCCAATCGTTCTTTATCTTCCCCAGTTGCTTGGATGCTATTCTGTCTATTCTTGTGGTCCTGTAGACGAAGTTCAGGGATAACAGGATCTGCTGTTACCTGTGCGTACCGTTGACTAAACTCTTGAAAGCTGAAGCTCCTATGCCTAAGGATCTGTGCTGCAATGCTTCTAGTAGTCTCAATAGAAACACACATATTAACCATTTCAAACGGAGACCAGTGTTGATGCTTGATTAGATACCTAATGAGCTTTGGTGCTGTCTCGTTATTGTTTTGGTTGGAGGGGTTACTTACTCGTGCCATATACGAAATAAGTTCCTCGGCGTTAGGAGTAATGTGTACCAGGGTGGCGGTATGAGTCATTAATGGTGGTCGTTTTGGTAGATGGAAGAGGCAGTAATGTCATCCCAGGCAGTAGGGATACTACGATTCCTAATATTCACTGGATATTCAGAATCTTTATAATCATCACCATTAGCCTTTAGTTCGTTTAAAGTACGTGGATGACGGAATTGATTACGTAGTGGTTGTTTACGATATGTTCTACTCATAGGTTACCTAACAGTAGTATAAGTAGTGACAGGATTCAAGAAGGATTGGGAGAATAAGTACTCACTGGATTCAGTACTAGTTAGAGTAAGTTAGAAGAACTAGTTAGAGGTAGTACTTACAGAATGATCTAAGAGGAAGAATGTTTGTCTTTGGAGTCTTCTCTCTGATCATTAGTAAAGAGAGAAGTAGATGTGTCTTGATAAAGACATGTCTACTTCTCCTTTCGGGAGAACTGAATCCACCCTTTCAGTCCCCCCTTTAGGGGCATGATTGAGTGTTTGCAAGGGTTCTCAGCGGTTGTCAAACCCACGTAGGAATGGACTTTTTAACCTTACCTCTAGCTTGTCTTCGTTGATCTAAACTGAACCCCATTACTAGGTGATTGGTAGCAGTTTGTGGGTCATCCATAAACATTTCAAGGGTATCATCCCACTCCTCTTGTCTACGCATCTTCACAGCTTCGTATGCACTAATAGACATAGCATCTGTAAAGTACTTAACCCCTTGTGCTAAGGAGTCAAGCCTGTCGTCATGTTTTACAGCACCTTTCTCCCGACACATCCGTGACATTTGATAGAATAACATGTATAGGAGTCGGTCTTCGGGTGCGGCTTCCTTATTCGAGTTGTAGTCCCATTCCACCACTGAGCGATCAACAATAAGCTTATGTTGATTAAGAACAGGCTCAAGGGTATCAATAATACGGTCTTCTTTTCTGACATTAGCACGTACCTCCTCTACGTCTATTGCCTGTTTAGTTTGTTGTAGGTGTTTCTTAAACAACTCACAAACCATACCATCTCCAAAGTTTGTTTCAATTAGGAGTTTAGTAGCGTTGTATTTTTTACAACCCCTCAATATATCAAGTAATGTTGAGTCGGAGTACCCATCTTTGTATGCCCTTACCTCATGGACATAAAGGAAACCATTTCGTTGGGATATATAAGTTGCTGCTGTTTCATCAGTACCTCTACCACTGGGGTCTACGGAGCAAATTGTTTCGGTGTATGGCCCCCACTCCCCCTGCAGTGCCATTGGTGAGTAGAAGTAATCACCGGGTAAGCCAACCGTAGGGAGGTCTTTAAGGACGTTCCGGGGGTCACTGCACCACACTACAGCATCAGGTGCCTGGGTGGGGTTAACAGAGGTGATAACAAGGTCACTAAATTTAAGTGGGAACTTCTCAGCATCACTAAGGGTGGTGTCAAGTTGGAACTGAAGCATGAAGTTACTACGACCCATTGCAGCTTCACGTTCCAGTAGATCATCACTGGTGAAACGATCAGGATCAGTGGGTTTCCACTCCTCTGCACCCATCTCAATGTCTTCTACGATCTGTGGTGCTAGAAGGTTCTCGTATTGAGCTAGTTTGTCTTTACGTGGATAACGTGATGGCCAAACAAACGGACGGTAGTTACGTTCAGCTAGCTTTCTGTAAATGGTAAAGGTAGTCTGTGGTGTACCAAGGTACATAATGCGTGAGTCTTTCTTTGGTGTAAGGATAGACTCAGCTTCAGTACAGAGTTGAAGGAGCTTCTCTCGCATCATCTCCGTCATCGAGTTACCAGGCACCTCGATATCGTCTAGAATCATCAGGTCAGCACGACTACCCGTTAATTGTCCAGTAATACCCACACTCTTTACGGAGGGTGCTTGGTGAGGTGTACAGTTAACATCAAAGCTAATACGACTCCACCGTGCATTATCATCCTTTGGTCTCAAATGTGATAGCCAAGGTGTCTCAATGATTAGCTTCTGCAGGAAAATAGACATGTTATCAGCACGCTCCTTAGAAGCTGAGATAATCATGATCTTCTTTTCAGCGTTATTAAAAAGGGTCCAAAGAACAAACGCTCCAGTAATCCAGCTCTTACCGACTCCTCGGAAGGCTTGGATCTGTAATCGTTTAGGACCGTGTTGAAGGTAATCAGCAATGGCGTATTGTGCTCGGGTAGGAGATGGCAGATCAAGCTGTGACCACAGTGCTTGAAGAAAGAGCTTAAAATCGCCTTTAAGGGCTGTTAAAGTATCCATACGGGGAAACATACTAAGGTGGGAGGAGAGGTGCCTTCCTGGGGCTTCTAGGCACCTCTCACGTTGGTTTAATTAATCAGCGTCTCCATTGGAACCGACGTTCATGTGGTTGATCAACAGTGCCCATCATTCCACCAGGTCCAAACCGTTCAGTAGAAGGTGGTGCTGTCTTACTCGTTTTTACACCAGATGTACCACGTGTAGGTTTAGATGCACGTTTAGATGCAGGTTTAGATGCAGGTTTAGGTTCAATCTGTGCTCTAGCTGATTTCAGCCGAGACTCTCGGTCACTCTTTTCTTCAGACCTTCTGAGTCTCTGATTTAGCTTTAGCTTTTCCTTTCCTTGAGGTGGCTTATTAACTGGCTTAGGGGCTACATCTTTTCCTGCAGAGTAAGCTGCAGCAGCCCGAGCTTTTGCCTCTCTAATTGCAGTTTGCATCTCTGCAAGGCTCATACCTTTCATATTTATTTTTGAAAGTTCAGATCCCTGCAACCGTGCCTTACGAGCGGCATCAGCTTCTTTAGTTTTTTGTGTTGATTTATTTGATGGCATGGTTAATTAGGTAAATGTATTAAAAAGGGGATTAGATCTCCCGCTTACCGAAGATGCTACCAAAGGCACTACGAATTGGGTTAACAATAAAGTACTGACCTTCGTTAGCTAGGTTCAAAGGTTTAGCCTTAGGCATTACTTGACCTTGAGTACGGGCTGCTGTAGCAGTACGTTGACGTGTTTGTGCTTGGGGTACAGCAGTTGGCCTAGGAGCAGACGGTTGAGGTTTTAAACCTTGTTGTTGGACAAACTTTTGACCCTCACGTGCGGCTTGAGTAATACCTAAGATTTTCTGAGCACCTTCGGCTCCAGCCGCAACCATAGGAATTGGAACCAAAGAAAGTGCATCAGCACCTAGATTGGCAGTATCCCAAAGAGCAGTTTCGATTGTATCTGCGTTGGGATTTGTCACAGCAGCGTGAGCTGATTGCCCTAATACAGCAGCACCTAGAGGAAGACTTGCCCACATAGGAGCAGTGTTTCTGGCAATGCGTAGTAAATTTGAGTTACTAGAGCTGCCACCTGAACGAGGGTTACGTGTGACTTCTTTAGGTATCAACTTTGTTGATTTTTTAGCAGACTCAGCTCCTCTTTGCAATTCATTTAAACGCTCTGGTGATACAGGATTACCAGTTTGAGGGTCAATACCTGTTTTAGAAATAGAATCCAACTGCTCTTCCATCATCCGCAATCTTTGCTGGTTAATGGTTTCCTCACCAAGTTGTGATCCAAAAATATTGCCAATCGGATCTGGATCTGGAGTTCTACCTCTTGCTTCCCATTCAGCTAAACGTTGAGCAGCGATTTGATTCGGATCTTTTGTTCCATTTACAATTTCTTGTAAATCAGCTACTTTAAGGTGCTCTGAACCTAATACGTTTAGTTTGTTGTTAGTAAAGTCCCACTCATAGAAATCGTCTAACCATCCAGAGGATGTCCTGCCTGTTACTTTTAAACGTTCTATATTACCTCTAGGAGCGGCACCATGTAACCTATTTAATACAGCAATCTCAAGTGCCCCAGCTCTAGCACTTTCTGCTCCTCCGTATTTATTAGATAACCAATGACCACGATCAAAGGGGATGCCTGTTTTAGCAGCTAGTTCTCTGCCAACATCTCCCATGGTTTTCCATTCTTTACGAACAGCTTTTTGATATGTATCAGCTACTTCTTGACCGTGTTTAGAAGAAATGAGATCATAAACTGGTCTAGGTAACCCACCTTCTGCTGACATATACTTGCGCTTATTAAATCGAACTTTACCGTTATCTCCAATCTCTAATGGAAACACGGATCCAACTCGATTTTTAGCAAATTTCTGTTTTGGATCTTCTAATTGTTTACCAGCAACAATAGAAAGTTCTTGACTAGTTTTAGCTGATCTAATTTGCCTATTAAATCCAAGTCTAGCTTCAGCAGCTTTTAACCATTCAGCAGGTTTAGCATTAGGGTTTTTGCGACGTTCCTGTTCTGCTAGCCGCTGAACAGTTGAAAGGTACTCTTGTAAAGATTTAAATGTATGCCCCTGAGCATCTTTAGCAGGTAAGTAACCAGCTCGTTTGTAATAGTCAAAAATTAACCGTTGTCCTTTATCATCGGATAGGTTAGCAAAAGCTGCATCTTCCAGGACTCGTTCAAGTGGTTTTTGCCTTCTAGGAGCCATTACTTAGCCCCCTACAACTGGGGATCCACCGTCCTTCTTACGCTTTTCGTTATCCATGTACCGTTGAGCAATCATCTCTTCACGACCCGTAGGACGACGCCGGGGAGCTTTCTTAGGGGTTTGTTCCGTAGCTTCTTTAGCCTTACGTTCACGCTTAGGACCACCACCAGGACCCATGTACTCTCTACCGTCAGGAGCTACATATTGAGACTTATCCTTCGGTGTAGAAAACTTACGTCCAGCCTTACGAGCTTCTTTCTTTTGAGTCTTAAGCTCTTCCTTTGCTTTCTCCATCTCACGCTTTTCCATACGTGTTTTGAAGTCCGCCATGAGTGGGTTAGTAGTTTTAGAAGTACCGCGCTCAGCTTCACGCTTCTTCCGTGCTTCTGCTAGTTTTTGATTTGCTTTTTCCCAAGCAGACATATCTGGTTTATTAGGCATGATTAGTTGATGTGTGATAGAATAAATTGTTCTCTGGTTGTTACACCAAATGTTTTACGCATCCATTCAAGCCAATTGCTGCTCCCCTTATCCTGATTACACTTTTGACAGGCTGGTACCAGGTTACTTGTAAGATCTTCTCCGCCCATAGACTTAGGACGAACGTGGTCAAGAGTAAGTTGATTAATGTCATAGTGTTCTCCGCAATATGCACAAGTGCAGTTGAAGTGTTCTTTGATGGCACGCCTCCAGAGGCGCTTAGCTTCAGGACTTGTCATCGTTATCAGGTTGTAAAGGTAGTGATCAGGAGAGGGTAGCAACGGGGTCATGATGCGTACTTTTTACCTCGCCGTGGCCTAGTGCGATTAACCTTGGGGGATTCAAGTCTCCCCCTATTAGGACCAGTGTGGGAGGCATCCCTCCCGTCACCATTACCGTAGGTACCTAGCTTCCTATTCAATTTATTAGCAGCAGTACGGATCTTCAATCCATCAGTTGTTTTATTGTACCTAGCTTGCTGCTTAAGACGGTTAGCCCGTGCTTCAAGATTCTTCTTATAGTATTCAGACGTACGACTTGCCATACAGTCTCCGTTGTACAAGTTCAGGATCTACTTGAGGCATGATGTTAGCTAATTTATCAAGTGGGTTACCTTCATAAGCAACCCCACTGATATCATTCTTTGCTAGCCAATCACAAGCTGCTTTAAGCTCCTGTGCAGAAGCTTCACCAGATTTAATACGGTTGAGGAACTCAGTAGTTACGAGGTTGTGAAGCTCGTTAAACATATCCTCAGTAGCTTTTTTCTTAGCCATTTCTCATTACGATTTGGTCTAATTTATTTTCGATGCGAATCATGTGATCCTCCATCTTTTGTAGTGCAGTAGATAACTCTTGCTTTTGAACATAGTTCTCAGCTACACGAAGTTCTATCTGATCTACACGGTTATCAACTTCACTAATCTTAGTATGAAGTCGATTATGAACAGACACAATAGCTGTAAGAAGAGCTATGCCTGCCGCTACTCCTGCTTCAATCATGTTGCTCCATCAATCGAATCAGCTTCTGTGAATATACGGGATCAGTTGCATAACCTTCCTTCTTAAGAAGGTATGCACAATCTTCACGAGAGGTGGCTCGGTTGACGCCTTTATAGCCTTTGTAATCCTTGTACCATTGGGTAACAAGGTAATTTACACAGTCGTAAGGGGTAGCGAAGTCTTTAAAGGAAGCTTTGATAGTTACGGGACCATAGCCGTAATCTTCCCAGGTGGTCTTAATAGTGCCAGGTGTACCTTTGATACCAAAGAAGTTGTTCTTACCACTGGTGGCCGTACCAAATGCACTTTCAAGCGCCCATTGTGCAGCAACAACCTCTGGAAACTTAGCACCGGCTGCCCTAGCTGCAGCTTCAATACCTTCCCAGGTATTAGTAAATTCTTGGGGCTCTGGGTTTGATGGCGTGCTTCGCCACAATTTTACCCAGTCCGCCTCATCAGAAAGACCATAACTACCCAGGAGATGTTCAAGGGCAGTTATGGCTTGTTTTTGATGAGGTAACCCCTTGTAGCTTTTGATAACGTCAAGGAGTTTGATGCTCATTTAAATACGTCCTTAATACGATTGATCTGATCATCCTCACGGCGAAGAGGTTTGAGTGCATTGATACCACTCAGGATCAGTTGTACAACACTGTTATCTTTCAGTTTAGAAGCACCGATGATCTCAGAACCAAGGAACAGTGCAAGGAAAGCAAGCGACTCATAGGTCACTTTAACGCCAAGAAAAGTAAGCATGGTGATTACGGAAGAGTAGAGAGAGCGTTATCATCGTCCGAGTCAATAGCTGGATCTGTTGGTTCATCATCAACAACAGGTTCCGGTTCAAACGGTCCGCGTGGCCACGGGAACATACCACCAAAGTCTTGTGTGATAACGACATACAACTGATCAGTATCAGCGGTACCTGTAATCATGACTTCACGGTTGTCTGATTGAATACGGACGGTAGAGCGGTAGTCAAGAACGACTTGAGGTACAGCTTTACCAGTTTCAGATTGACGGGTAATATACCAGTCGTATTGACTGAGCAGGGATGCAGCAGTTTGTTTAGTTTGTGCTACCCAGTTTTCTATAAGTTGGGTATGATCTTTAGGAATCAATGCACCATCTGCATCATAACCCCAATAGAACCGTTGATCATAAATAGGTTCAGCTGGAGCTTCAGTGATACCAATAGCTTCACGTTGTTCGGTAGACGAAAGACGAAGCCAATTGGCAGGATATTGAATGCCAGCGTGTGTGAAAGCACGATCTGGACTTAGGGGTTTTCCATCAAGAATAAACATAATTATCGTGCTCGTGAGGTTTTGAAGGGGTTTTCAGCAAAGGCGGCGTAGATGTAAGTGCCGCCAGATGCGTTGTAAGAGATGTTTGAGTCGCGACACTTAAAGCCATTTGCTGTGATATCAATGAAATTGGGAATTCCTTGATCTTCCGCGTAAGATAGGTTGGCGAATAAGCGGCGATTCATTATGTTGTACGTGTCACGCGACGTATCAATAATCGTCCAGTTTTGTGTAGCATCTGTGCGCTTAAACATGATCCACCTTGGCCTAAATCCGGTATAAAC
>Ga0196899_1000715_pt1 | contig 17018 bp, 21 predicted proteins | sample VirMetDEL_Sep_01_FD_169095 | JGI IMG/M metagenome (GOLD analysis project Ga0196899, IMG submission 169095) | Aqueous microbial communities from the Delaware River and Bay under freshwater to marine salinity gradient to study organic matter... | ecosystem: Environmental > Aquatic > Marine >... | reverse complement strand
GTTTATCACAACACCAGCCGGCCTTAATTGGTTTCACGATTTATGGGAGCAAGCAGCCAACCTAGAAGACTGGAAGACTTTTAGCTTCACCACCATCGAGGGTGGTAACGTCCCGCCAGAAGAGGTGGCCGCGGCCAAGCGCACGCTAGACGATCGCACTTTTCGTCAAGAGTATCTAGCCTCATTCGAGACGCTTTCGGGTCGTGTCTACCCCGACTTCAGCGACGACAACATCTCCGCAGAAATCAAAGACATCGGCGGAGAGATCTATTGGGGAACTGACTTTAACGTTGGTGTCATGGCTGGCGTTTTGGGCAGTCGTGTCGGTGACACTCTGCATGTCTGGGATGAAATCACTGTGAAGCAGTCGAACACCGATGAGGTGTGCGCCATGCTCAAAGCACGATTCCCCGGACGCCATATCGTTGCCTACCCAGACCCGACAGGATCAGCGCGCAAGACCAGCGCAGCAGGTGAAACTGATCATGGCATCATTCGCCGCTATGGCTTCCAATGCGTCAGCCCCAAGCATCCTTGGGCTGTAAAAGACAAGATCAACAGCACCAACTGGATGGTGAAGACAGCCGACGGTCAGATTCGTCTCTTCATCCATCCGCGTTGCAAGCACACGATCAAGGCGCTCAAAAACGTCACCTACAAGGAAGGCACGCAGGATTACGTGATCGACAAGTCGGCAGGCATCGAGCACTGGACTGATGGCCTCGGCTACCTGATCCTTGGCGCGTTCAATCAAGTTAAGCCATGGCAAACAGCAAGCGGTGACCGCGCTCAGATCCAAAGGCGCATCAGCGAAAAGACCAAGATGCTTGGCCGGCGCAGACTGCGCTAGCCGTTGAGCAGCATGTCGCCAACCATCTCCTTGAGTGCTTCAGTTTGAAGCATTAGGTTGAAGCAGAGATACCGAAGTTTCTCTACGTCATCGCAGCGCATGATTTCTCGCTTAGCTGCTTCAACAGCAAACTCACGAGCAGTGTGCCAATCATTCATCGCTGTGAATAATGCTTGCCCCAGTTTGGCGGTGCCTGAAACGTAGACTGGCCTAAAGCGCAGTCTGGGCAAGAAGTGACCCACCATCCGTATCCGTCAGGTGTGTTCAACGGCCAAGAGCCTCTTGACCCGACGCTTGAGCGTAACCCTGGCGATGATCCGAGTTGGCTGGCGGGTCCGGTTCTAGAGATGAGCCAGCAGTGGTTCCCGATTGATGTATGCGTCGGTGGTACGCAAGCATTGCGGTTGCACGCGGACACCTACATTCCGCGAGAGCCAGAGGAAGATGAGGAGACATGGCGGCGGCGGATTTATCACGCGACGCTTTCGCCATTCACCACTCGCATTGCTGAGCAGGCGGCTGGTCTACTGCTGCGGAAGCCAATCCAGCTGGTGAGCAAGGATGAGGCTGGCGAGGTTGACCCGTTTTGGCAGGACTTTGCCAAGAACGTTGACGGGTATGGCACCACGATCGACGATTACGCGCGCCGTCTCGTGATCAGCAGCCTGCTTTATGGCCACGCTGCAACGATGGTTGACTACCCAAGCACTGAGCCTGCACCAAACTTGGCTGCAGAGCGGATGCTTGGTCTGCGGCCTTACTTCATCCACGTTGACGCCAAGCAGATCCTTGGTTGGCGAAAGGATGGCGACAGCCCAATCGCACCGATCACCATGGTGCGGATCAATGAGGTGGTGAGCGAACCGCTCGGTCAGTTTGGCGATGAGCTTGTGCGCCAGGTGCGAGTGCTTGAGGCTGGCCGCTGGCGTGTGTACCGCCGCGGCAATGATGATGAAGGCTGGGTGATCTATCAGGAAGGCGAGAGCAGCCTTGGGATGATCCCGCTTGCTCCGGTCTACAGCCAGAAGGTCTCTGAGTTCATTAGCAAGCCACCATTGCTGCCTATCGCCAACCTAAACATCAGCCACGCGCAAAGGGTGGCCGATTTGTGCCATAGCTTGCACGTTGCTGCGTTGCCGATTCTGATGCTCAAGGGCTTCGATGAATCTGGCCCGGTCGGCTTGTCGGCCAACAGCCTGATCATGTTGCCGCCTGAGGGGGATGGCCGCTATGTGGAACCGGCTAGCTCGGCGTTTGACGCTCAGCAATCATTCATCAGCCAGCTTGAGTCTCAGATGTCCAACCTTGGCATCAGCACGTTGTTTGCGCAGAAGGTGGCGGGCGAAACGGCCGAGAGCAAGCGCCTTTCGCGTACAGACTCAGACAGCCTTATCGCCATCGTGAGCAAGAACCTGCAGAACTCGCTACAGATGGCGATGGATATGGCCGCGGCTTATATCGGCATCGAAGCGCCTGAGATCATGCTTGATCGAGATTTTGATCTGCAGGTTCTAGATTCCGGCCAGATCCAGCAGTACATGCAACTCTGGAGCAATGGCGCGATCACCCATCAGACCTTGCTTGAGATGCTCAAGAAAGGCGAGGTTCTGCCAGAGATCGACATTGAGCGGGAGATTGAACTGACCGAGCAGGAGCGTGGCGGCGGCATGATGGTTTCGATGTTGCCGCAACAAGGCGAGGAGGTGGTTGAGGTCGAAGCCGATGCAGACGATTGACCTGTGCGGCTTGGCGTAAGCCAGGCGACAGCGCGCCGCTCGGGGCGTTGACGATCCGCCTGTGGCATGCCATAATAGTTGGTACGAGGGGAGCGGCCCACTCGTAAAACTCAACCGTCGGCCGAACAGCGCACACGAGGCCGTTAAACCCGAGCGCAACAGGGCCTGACTAAGCCTGCATCGCCGGTTGGCCCGGCAACCACTCAACACTCACCATTCATGAGCTTTACCATCACCGGCACCACTGCTAAGTACGGCGCTGAGCGCTGGGAGTTTGCGCCCCAGTCCGCTGATGCGAATAATCCGAAAGCGGTCCGCGTCACTCGCTGGGTAACAGCAGCCAATGGCGGCTGGTACGCCATCTGGGAGGGCCATCACTTCCTCGGCAATGCCCGCAACATGTACCGCGACCGCATCGCATCTGGCTGGGTCGCCGCCTAACGCTCACCGCCGCCACCGGGCCCTTCGGGGCCTTCCGCAGCACTCAGCCATTCAAGCCATGTTCACTCAAGATCAGATCAACTTCATCAGCCAGCTCATTGATGATCGAATCGCGCATCACGCGCAGCTAGATCATCAAAATAGCCGCATGCGTGATTTTCACACCATCGGCGACATCAGGGCTCTCATCCTTGCAAACCTTGAAGATTTCAGATCTTTTTGTTCTGGCGATGAGTTTCACATAGCCACACTAACCTCATTCTTGAAGCTGAAGACAGAGCTCACCGCATACGACAAAGAGCCGATGCCACAAGGCAAGGCGAGCAATCCGATGACTCGTTTTGAATCACAAGTGCAAAGCATTTTCTCTAAATGGCACAATGCCCCTATAGAAAGAGCCGCCAGGCGCGGCTACTACCGATGTGTAGATCCAGAAGAATCTTGAGTGCCAACTGCTTCTGCCTTTTTAGTGAAAACAAATCATGACTCAACGCCTAAGCCCGCCGCATTTGCCTATGCCCGAAAAAATCCGCTCGATTGCTGAAGGCGTCACGCTTGCTGACTTGCTTGAAAGCCCATCAATGGTTTCAGATGTAATCAGCTTGATCTCCAACATTCTGAACCATTCTTGGATGTATGAAGATCTGCAGACGGCAGACGAAGTTGATCTTGAGCGTGACTTGTTTGCGATCTCTCGTGCGTATGGTTACTCTGCCCGCAATGAGGCTTTTTTACACCTGCGCGAGCGACGCAACTTAAAGCTGGTCAAAAAGCACAATGACCATCATTTGCCTTGACAAGGCTGATTGCTCATAATGAATACGGCAAGATCACGTGGCAACGATGGGAACCATTCTGATTTCAATCGGCCTTTTGCTTTTGCCGTTTCTTATCTTGCGTCTTGAGCGTCAAGGGTTCCTAGGTGAAGGTGCAGGAGCCTTGATTGCTTATTGCAGAAAAACAGGGCAGCGCCTGTTACGCAAAGGCCTTAAAGCCATTTCAGCCTCTGTTCAGGTACGGCTTGCAATCGCTGCCATTGCTCGCACGGCACTAAATCAAGGCATCAACAAGCGCGAGGAGGCCAAGCAACGCAAGCGTAAGGCCAAGCGCAGCAGCCAATCTTAGCCCTAGCAAAACGTCAAAACCGTTACTGTAGGGGTAAAGGCGTGGGCCATGATCGAGGTACTTGCTGCTGGTCTTGGCGCGTCGCTGAGTTTTGTCGGCCTGTCTTACACGTCATTCAGTCGTCGCAATAGCGAGACGCGTGAGGCAGTTGTAAGATTAACTGTTGCGGTTGAGAGTTTAAGCGAAAAGCTGGGTGATCTTCACGCTGATCTTCGCCAAAACAAGCGGGAAATATACGACAGGTTGCAAGCTCATGAGTCGCGCATCTCTGGCTTGGAGCACATAGTTGATAGCAGGCGAAACCAGTGATCAAGGCGCGGCAGCTGCTTTTGATAATGCTTGGCGGAATCATGATCGCTCAACTCAGTGTGTTCTGGTTCGCTGGTGTCGAATGCGCAAAGCTGGCAAGGTTTCAACCATCTGCAAGCGAAAACCCTTCATGCCAGAAAGTGAGCGACGATCTGCAACGTGCCGTCGATGCTTACATTGCGGTGATCCTTGCGTTGCTGATACCGACTGATGGCGCGCCGTCTTAGGCCTATTCGATGGGCCCTTTATGCAGCCAGTCCGGTATCGCCGGAAAGCTTTGATCAGCTTTGCGCACCAGGAAGCGGCCAACCTTGATGGCGATCGGTTTCACCAAGACTTCAACGGCCATCAGCGCAACAAACGTGCCAATGGCCGAGTCTGCAATCAGTTCAATCGACTTCATCCGTGGCCTCGATTTCTAGTGTCGGCTCCTCTTCTTTGAATGAGCGGCGGCGGCGCTTGGGCTGCTCTACAGGCGCAGGCGCTTGCTTCTCTTCAATTGGGAAGCGCTGCTTGCCGATGTAGGTGTAACGGGTCATGCGTAGGCTATGGCTACGAACAGGCTAAGCGGTGAACGAGCAGCAACTGAAACTGTTCATCAGCCAAGCGTTTGCACTGGCCAACCGTGAAGCAAAGGTCGTTTCGGCATTGGAGCCACAACTGCTGGCTGCGATGAAGCGCGTTCAAGATCTAGTGGCCAGCCTGCCACCGCCTGGCGATCTGTTCCGCGAGCGCTCATGGCGCGAACTGCAGCCGTCAATCTTTCAAGCGCTTGCGCCTTACAACCAGCAGTTTCTGAATGAGCTGCAGACGCAGCTAGCAGAGGAGGCGCCTGCAATGGCCGCCGAAGCGGTGAAGATGCTTGAGGCTTCAGGCGCTAGCGTGCCTGCTGCGCAGGTCAGAACTGCTGAGGCCATTGGACGTGGCTTCCCTGGTTTGAACGTACAAGACAGCGTGCGCGTTGCCCTTGAGTCAAGGGTGAATAACCAGCGCGTGGTTGATTTGTTTTCAGTGACGCCAGAAAGCCCGGTTTCGTCTTGGATGCGAACCAATCAAGACGTGATTAACAAGGTTGTTACTCGCGGCATCCTTGAGGGCCAATCAACGGAGGATATTGCCAAGGGCATCATCAGCGTTACGACGCGCAACGGTGAGGAGTATGTGAACACTCAAGGCGCAACGGCAACTCGGCGTGTGTTGGCTGAAGAGCGAGCGATTGCACGCACTGCGGTTCAGGATGCAAACCGCCAGGTAAATGAGGAGGTGTTTCGCGCCAACGAAGAACAGCTAAGCGGCCTGCAGTGGGAATGGGTGGCTGCGCTTGATAGCAAGACATGCCCGACATGCGCACCACTTGATGGTCAGCGCTGGGATAAGCGGAGCGATGCGCCAGAATGGCCGCTTCACATCAGCTGCCGCTGCAGGGTTGTTGCCGTTGATCCTGATGACGCTGCAGACGTTAGAGCAGGCTTGCAGGTGTCGCCAACGCGTGATGACCTGCCGGCTGGCAGAGAATACAAGACGAAGCTGAAGGTTAAAGGCAGCAAGCTTCATCGAGTGTCAACCGACATCAAGGGCAGTGATGGCAAGCCGCCAACCTATGCCGACTTTTTGGCGCAATCGAACCGTACCACCCAGCAGATGTTTTTTGGTGGCGGCAATGCTGGCAGCATCCGCGCTGAGCGATTCCGTCAGCTGATAAAAGCTGGGCGATCACCAGAGTCAGCGATGCAGGCATTGATCGTTGGTAATGGCTTCAGGCCTGTAGACAAGCTGCCAAAGGTGACTGCCCCGCGTAAAGCAGCACCAAAGCCAAAGGCAACACCGAAGTCAGAGGCAACACCAAAGCCAAAGGCAACACCGAAGCCAAAGGCAACACCAAAGCCAAAAGAAGCACCGAAGCCAAAAGAAGCACCGAAGCCGAAAGAAGCACCGAAGCCGAAAGAAGCACCGAAGTCAGAGGCTCCTCTGGCCAAGGCTCAACCCCAACCGAAAGACAAGAGGACTGCCAAACAGATTCTTGACGATCAAGTCGCGGCAGCCGATGAGCGCCTAAAAGGCAGCAAGGCCAAGGCACGCAAGATTGCGGACGAACTGGAAGGGCTCGCCTTGCAGCGTGAACTGCAGAGCCAGCAACTAGACCGACTGTTGGGTTACAACGAAGAACAGGTCAAGATCAGGTCTGCTGATCGAATTGCAAGACGAGCCTCTGAGAGGCAAAAGCTGGCGCAGGAGGTAACGGCTAGAGCCGCTGAAGAGGAGGAGGTTCTCAAGCCATTGCGAGAGGCAACCTTGAGGGCGACGACGCCAGAGGAGATCAAGGCAGCAGATGCCGCATACCTGAAGGCACTGAAGCGTTTTGACAAGAGAAGGCGGGCTCGCACTGAAATTGCACTACAAAATGCCGACAGGGCCATGGGGATGAGCCCTGAAATGGTTAAGGCGAGGGCTGCGCAAAGAAAAGCCAGCGCTGCAGCGGACAAGCGAAAAGCCAAAGTGGCGGCGGATGCTGAATACGACCAATGGGAAAAAGCCTTTAATCGTGATTTCCCGAACAGTGTTAACGCTCAGCGCATTAGCAGACCAAAGCTCAACCTGAAGACAAGGGCAGGCAAGGCGGAGCAGGCGTTCAGGGAGGCGATTGACTCTGGGAACGAATCGCAGATCAAGAAAGCATGGCTTAAGGCGATGCAGGCAAATCACCCTGATGCAGGAGGGACTACAGATGCCGCCGCCAGGATCAATGCGGAATATCAGGAGTGGAAACGTAGTCTGCTTCTTTAACCGCAACAGGGCGGTTAACATTTGCGGTAGCTCCTGTGGAGCGCCTGAAGCCCTGACCCTGTATGTCTGACAACACCGAGATGAACCCTGTGGGTGAAGCTCAGCAGCCTGTGGCTGAACCGAACGACCTGGCAATTCAAATTGATTTGCTAAAAGCGAAAAACGCCGAGTTGATTGGCGAGAAGCGAAGGTCAAACCAAACCGTCGAAGACCTACAGCGACAGATTGCCGAGCTACAAGCCAACTCCAAGAAGCAGAAAGAAGCCAAGCTTCAAGAGCAAGGTGAATATCTGCCGCTTTGGAAGGAGGCCACCGCAACCAATTCACAACTGCAAGAGCAGATTGCTCAACTGCAGCGAGAAAAGGAAGAGATGGCCGCGGCCCATCAGCAGGCAACCATTCAAGCTCGCGCCGTTTCTGCTTTTCAGCAGGCAGGCGTTCAGCAGTCGGAGCACATGTATGCACTGCTTAAGGACAAATTGAGGATGCGGGATGGTTCCGTGGTTGCGCTCGATGGGGGCGTCGAAACCGACCTTGGATCCTTCCTCAACAACCTCAAGGCTCCTGATAGCCAGTTTGCATATATGTTCGCTGGCAGCGGAGCGCGTGGAATGGGCAGCAGTGGCTCAACACCTGTCTCTACTGGTGGTGGAGACAATCCTTACGTCTCGAAGAACTTCACGAAGATCGTGGAACTTGAGGCCAATAATCCTGAGCTTGCGGCACGTCTTAAAGCTCAGGCATCCTGACCCAGTGGGTCGCCATCGTAAAAACAATTTGACAGACCGATGGGCATTTTCCCTGGAAACCTCAACCCAAATTCGACTTTTACTTCTGACATTGGCTCAGCCACTCGGCTAGCCACGTCTGCTCCTTTTGCCCGTTATCTGGCAGAGGAGATTTTTGAGCGTTCTGCTTTCATCCGCTCCGGTGTGCTTCTGCGTGATGCACGTCTGAGTGGCATTGTCGGCAGCCGCCTTGAGGTGCCTTTCTTTGATCCCATTAACGCTACTGAGGAAGTAATTTCCTCTAGCGATACTTGGGGCACCAATGGCAATGGTTACTTCACCAGCCAGAAGGTCACCGCCTCGACGCAGTACGCCACCCACACGTACCGCGGCTTTATGTTCAGCTGTGATGATCTGAGCCGTTATCAAACAGGTGAAGATCCTCTGGCCCATTTCCGTAGCCAGCTGGCTGCTGACATGGACCGCAAGATGACCGCGAAGCTGCTTTCGCAGCTAACTGGTCTGCTTGGCCCTAGCGGTCCGCTGAACGCCACCAACGCCTTGAATAAGTCGGTTACTACCGGCGCAGCTGAGGCCAATTATCTGACCTCGGCCAACATCACCGAGGCCAAGTACCTGCTAGGTGATCGGGCTGGCAGCCTGACCACCATTGCTATGCACCCCACTGTGGCTGCATACCTTGAGCAGGTCGGTGCTTTGACCTTCTCCACTAGCGCTCTGTCGACTGGTGGTGCTGTTACTTGGGGTGGCGGCGGAATCGGCGTTACTCGCGCTGATATCGGCTTCATGATGGGCCTTCGGGTGATCGTGGACTCGCAAATGCCGATCCGCGGTGCCGTTGGCGAGCAAGAGCAGTTCGTCTGCTATTTGTTCGGCGATGGAAGCGTGGTAACTGGCGATCAGTTCCCTGTGCGCATCGAAACCGATCGCAACATCCAATCCTTGCAGGATGCAGTTGCTGTGCATTACAGCAACCTGATGCACGTTCCTGGCACCACTTGGTCTGCCTCGGTGGATGGTCCGACCAATGCGCAGTTGGCAACACCTGGCAACTGGGGCCTTGCTTACAGCGATGCCCGCTTGATCCCAATGGTCGAGCTGACCGTGAACAGCCCATTTGGCGGCGTTGTGGCCTGAGCCATACTGGCTTTGGACTGTTCGCCCTACGGAGCCCTTGCGGGCTCCTTTTTTTTGCATCTAGACTGCTGGCAATCGCATTCCCGAAATGCCAGGTCACTACGGCGGCAAGAAGCCAAAGCCAAAATCAAAAGGAGGCAAGAAGGGCAAGTGATCTTTTGCTGAGGAGTGGCGCCTAGCCTGAGGCTTCATCCCCGAAGCCTCGGCAAGATGGTCAACATGGTTCGCATCCACGCCTACAAGTCAGGCATTTTCCAGCTGTTTGACGTTGAAAGGATCGACCTTTCTAAAATGAAAGAGTACCTGCTGAGTGCAGGCTTCGTAATTACTCACACTGAGCTTGTCTGATGCCTGCTTTTGTCTCTACGCTTGGAAGCAGCACAGCCACCAGCTACATCAGCGTCGCTCAGGCTGATGATTACTATTTGGGGTCAATGCTTGAGGCCAAGTGGTCTGCATTGACTACAGCGCAGAAAGAAACTGCGTTGATGGCTGCAACACGCAACCTTGAGATGCTGCAATATGTAGGCAAGCGTTGCACACCATCAACTAACAATGATGATTTAGAGCAGGCGCTGCAGTGGCCGCGATCGAAGGCAACATGCCGTGATATCGAGGCCAAATGCGACATGCTGCCCAAGGAGATTGTTGAGGCCACGTCTTATCTGGCGCTAGAGCTTCACACGACACCTCCGACAGTTGGCACGGTTGAAAGCGGAACGCTTGGTGCCGTGAAGCGTCAGCAGCTTGGCGAGCTTAGCCAAGAGTTCTACGACGTGAAGGAGGGTTCTTCAACCAAGGTTGATGCAAGCGCGCCTTTGATCCTGCAGAAGTATCCCCAGCTAGTGGACATCCTTGGCTGCTGGTCTGACACCTCGACAGGCGCCGGTAAGGTTGCCTTGAGGGTGAGGAGCTAGCCATGGCCTTTCAAGATCAATGGGCAAAGCCTTTGGCAGATAGCCTGGTCGATCTGTACCGGGTTGATGGCCTTCAGTATGTCAAAATCCGGCAAGGGTACGACCCAAGCACTGGCGATGTATCAATAACGCGGCAGATGTATGATGCTGCAGGTGCGGTCACAAAAAAGATGGTGACCAATGAAGGCGGCGGAGTCCAGCAAGTCCAAGCGATTGAAGTGTGGATCAATTCTGCCAGAATCGGTGAGATGTGGCCGACAACATTAGACTTAATCCGTTACGAGGGCTCTGACTGGAAGATTGTTGAGATCAACCCGCAGTTTTCAGGTGACACAAGATACGCCTGTAAAGTAATTGCGAGGATGTCGTAATGGCTAAGTCGGTTCCGCTAAACCAGCAAGTGCCCAACATCCGCAAGGCGCTGAACAAGGCCTTTGCTGAGCACATTGTGGTTACTCAGGGCAAACTGGCCAAGAACAACCCGGTAGCAACTGGCAGGATGGCCTCGTCTTGGTATATCGGCCAAGACCAACCAAGCAGCGAAGTGCGTCCAAAGGATTGGCAAGGCACTGAAGTGCCTGAGTTTTCAGGCGTGATCGAGTTTGATGGGAACTGGTACATCACTAATAATTTGCCATACGCCGAACGCGTTGCCTTTGATCCAAAATGGGCAAAGAATGCCGTAGGTGGTGCAGCTTGGTTTACGACGATTGTCGGTCAGATGCCAGCAGACTTGCGTAAGCGTATTGTCGCTTATCTTCCCAAATGAGCTACGCAACGATCCGATCGCTATTTGAGAGTGCATTTGCCGCTTCGTATGGCGGCATTGACTCGACTGCCGCAGTTGACTACAACAACGCCGTTGCCGTTTGCATTACGACTCCCATTGCTGACTACAGCAATGCAGACGTAGACAATAGCGTCGATTCGCTTTGCATGGATGCGCCAGGTTACAGCTCACCAGCATTTGATCCTGGCACCGCAAATTACGATAACGCAGACGTGTTTCCACGCGACCAAATCAATGCAGGCGTTGCGCTAATTTATGACAACGTGCAGGAAGCACCGCCAGATTCTGAGCACGTCATCTTGTCGATCGGCTTTCCTTCTACCGCATTGCCCACTATCTGTTCAGAAGAAAGCAACATTGAGTTTATCCGCGGCTCAGTTCAAATCAGTTGCTACACCCCAAGAGGCACCGGCATGAAGCGCTTGGAGGAGCTGGCTCAGATTGGCATTCAAACTTTGGTAGGGATGCCCAAGGTGAGCGATCCAAACGGCGTAAGGCCACGTATCGGCAACATTGAAGGGCCAACGCCTGTTTTAGGTGGTGCGCAGCCATATGCCTTGTCTGTGGTTTCGGCGACCTTTACAGCCAATGGCTAGCCTAAGAGTAACCTGAGCCCCCCGCAGGTCGCCCCCAAACAACGCCCCCACCTGTTGTTTTTTTGAGGCTTTCAAATGCCTGTTGCATGTTCACAGTCGGCCATCTCGGGTTCCGAGGGCTCTGTATATTTCATCCCATCCGGCACGTCTTGGTGTCTAAAGGATTTCTCTGATTTTCCTGCAGGCACTGCAATTACGGTGCCAACTAATCAAGACTATCGCGTTGGCGATCCGGTCGTTTTTGCCGAGGAAGGGTCCGCAAACCTTGATTCAGCATTGACTGCTGGCACCACGTATTACGTGACTGCAGTTACCGCAAGCACAATCAGTGTTTCCGCCACTTCTGGCGGCACACCGATCACTCTTCTCGGTGACGGCGGTACTGGCACTGCTGACACTGCAGGCTCTGCCAATCACATCGCGATTTCGTACTCAACCTATGCGGCTGTCTGCCAAGTCGCAACATTCTCTGTTGACCTGACACGAGACGAAATCGAAACGACAACACTGCCTTGTGGTGTTGCAGCTGTTGGCAAGTATGCACCCACCAAGTCATACATCCCTGGTTATCTCGACGCCAGCGGATCGATGACGGTGTATTTCACGCCTGATCAAAGCGCCCTTTCAAACCGTTTGCTTGCGAATAGCTTGCTGAAGCGGCAAGATGGCGCACGCGTGAAGCTGTACGTTTCCACCATTGATGATGGAACCGGCCAGCCCGATGACAACGCATCGTTGTTCATTGAAGCTCACGTGAGCATCTTTGGCTTTAGCGTCAGCTCTGCTCCTGAGGATGCAACACAGGCCGAGATCAATTTCCGCCTAAGCGATGCCACAAACATCTTCGGCAATCTGATCTCCTAAACTGCAACTGCTGGAATGGGAAGGGGAGGTTTTCGGACCTCCCTTTTTTTTGTGTCTTTAGACTGTGCCTGCGGTTGACCTCGCCGTGGCAGTGCTATAGGAGCAAGGCACTGGTCCAAGCTCCTTGGCCTGTTTATGCTGTGCAAGAGGTCACAAAAGACTATGCGAGCGCTTGATCAATTGATGGCTGCTGTGACAATGCAGCCGCAACGTAAGACCATCGACTTGCCTAATGGCGATGTTTTTGAATTTTGGATGACACCATTGACATTGGCAGAACGCACTCGGGCGCAGAAGCAAGCCAAGAGCGATGATGCCACCGATTTTGCCATGCAGCTGCTGATCAGCAAGGCAAAAGACAGCAGTGGTCAGCCGATGTTTGTGGCTGGCGAATTAGCGGATTTGCGCAACAAGCTGCCATCCTGGCTGGTTGATGCGTTGCTGCTAAAGCTGCTTCAGCAGGATGAGGCAAAGGATGATGCCGAGGAGGAAGAGGAAGATTCCCCTTTGGCATCGAAAGGTCGTTCGAAAAGGACGACTGGCTGAGGTTTCAGTTTTACCTTGCTTCTTATCTGCATATGACAGTTGGCGACCTGCTCAAAAGCATGACGCACGAAGAGATGGTCCTATGGAACGTCTATTTCACCGTGCAGCATAAGGAGCAAAAGGCAGCTGAGAAAAAATCGCGGATGCGCCGGCGTTAGCCTGTAGGAAATAGAGAGCGGAGCAGTGGCTGAGAGTCAGGTAAACATTCAGGTCGCCGTAAAAGGCGCCAGTCAGCTTGACAAGCTCAGCAATCAGATCTTTGCCGTTGACAAGGCGGCCAAAAGTGCTCAGGGCGCAGTTCCAAAGGCAGCCAATAGCATCCGCGCATTCGGCACAAGCGCTACAGCTGCATCAGGTGGTGTGGCCACGTTAGGTGCTGCAATTACTGCAGCACTTGGCCCGATCGCCACAATTACTGGTGCGATTGCGCTGCTTGGCAAGTCATTCGCAAAGGCCGGTGAACGCCAGGCAGATTTGCTGGTACTCGAAAAAGGCTTGCAGAAGTTTGGCGTTGCAGGTTCGCAAGCTATTGACGATGTGATCGCCAAGGCCAACGAGTTTGGCAATCTAACGCTCTTCACACAAGAGGATTACATCCAGTCGGCCAATATCCTTACCAGCTTCACCAGCATCGCTGTGAGTGAGTATGAGCGGGTAATTGGCGTGGCGGGTGACGTTGCGCAAGTGATCGGCACTGATGTCACCTCTGCCACTACTCAATTGGCAAAGGCTCTGCAAGAGCCGACAACTGGCCTGACTGCTCTTAGCCGTTCTGGCATTCAGTTCAACGAATCACAGAAAACGCTGATTAAGTCGCTAGTCGAAAGTGGCAACCAGCTTGAAGCCCAAAACTTGATCCTGAGCGAAATTGAGAAGCAATATGGTGGAGCTGCTATTGCGGCAGGCAGCGAAGGGCTGGCAGGCAAGATCGACTTACTAGGCGAAAATTTCAATGATCTGTTCGAATCAATCGGCAAGGCATTAGCCCCATTGGCTGGGCCTTTAATTGATGGTGCAGCCGCTGCGGTTGAAGGCTTCTCTGTAATCGTTCAATCGTTTGGCGAGTTTTGGCAGTTTATATCAGACAAAATTTTCCCCAAGTTTCTTGAGGCTTTGCGGCCAGTTTATGACACGTTGCGCGACGTGTTCGAAGGGGTCGATTTTGAGACAATCAAAAACGTCATTGAGAACACGTTGATTCGCGGTTTTGAAGTAACTGCGGAAGTGATCGGCGCTGCGGCACGTGCATTTCAACGGCTGGTGGAGTTTATCAAGGCTTCTCCATTGGCGGCGGCAATCAATGTTGCGGTAAGCGCAGCAGGGTTCCTTGCTGATAAGTTTGGCTTTACAAAAGATACGGTTGCGGAGTACAACAAGGAGCTTGAGGCAGGCCGAGCAGATCTTGATGCACAGAAGCAGGCCGCGGCCAATCTGGCTAATGAGGCCAGGTTGCGTTCTGAGGCTGAGGCGCAAGTTGCGTTAGAGCTTAAAAAATCAACTGAGGCCACGGTTGATCAGAGCAAGTACAGCCAAGCGCTGCTTCAGTCAGAGATTCAGATTGCACAGGCTAGGGATGAGGGCGCTGCTGCGTATGAAGCTCAAATTCAATTGAACGATGAGATAGCGAGGCAAAAGATTGCTGAGGTTAGCTTGCAGCAGCAGGCTGGGAAGCTTACTGAAGAGCAGGCTCGGCAGCAAGAAGTGATTGCGCTGCTTACAGCAAGAACAGCAAACGAAGTGGCCAGTATCGCAGAACAACGCCGCCAAGAATCAGAAGCCTTAAAGCAATTACGTGAAGTTCTAGACGCAATTAACTCGGCAGAAAAGAACAGATCTTCTCTTGTCGATCAACAGTTGTCGCTTACCCAAGCGAGGGCAGCGGCTGAAACTGCCGTGAACGATGTTCTTCTGCAGCAGCTAAACCGTCAGCTTGATGGCGCCAAGACACAGGAGCAACGCAGGCTGCTTGCGCAGCAGATTTACAACCTGACTGTTGCGCAGGCGCAGATTGAGCTTCAGGCAGCGAGGGAGCAGATAGCTGCTAACACAGAGAAGCAGCGCATTGAAACGCAGGCCGCCATCCTCAAAGAAAAGCAAGTTGAACTTACTGTTCAGCTTGCGATAGCTGAAGGCCGTTACAACAGAGAACTGGCCAAAGCTTACGACATTGCAGTTCAAACTAGGTTGATTGCTGAGCGGCAGCTACAAACAACCATTGAGGTTGGAAATTATCAAAATCAAATCGCAGAAGCGACTTTCGCTGCCAAGGTTGAAGCCGCAGGGTTTGCCGCAAACATGGCAAGCGCAGAAAAGAGCACGTCTGGCACAGCCGATCAAATGGATAGGCTAGCCCAATCAACTAGCCGGGCTGGCAACCTTGCAGGGCTGCTTAAATCTCAGTTTGGCGAAGCTGCAAACAACCTGTTGTTTAGCGCAGCATATGCAGCAGAGCAAAATGAACTTGTCAAAAAAGGCATTGTAGGCTTTGGCGAATACAACAAGCTGCAAGAGAAATATTTGAAGATTGCACGAGACATCAACCAGGAAATTTACAGGCGAAACATCCTTGCCGCTCGAAGTCAGCTTGAAGATTTAGGCGTTAGCAGCGCTGCTTTGACAGCGATCGTGCGCAATAACAACTCTCGATCAGGTGGTTTCAATGTGCCGTTTGCTGAAGGCGGTTACGTCACGCGGCCAACTCAAGCCATGATTGGCGAAGGAGGAGAGCCTGAATATGTGATTCCGTCTAGCAAGATGGATGCAGCCATGCGAAACTACAGCGCAGGTCGTCGTGGTGATGCAGTCCTAAGCATGGCAACGCCACAGATCAACCTCACCACAGGCCCTGTGATGCAAATGAATGGCACTGATTACGTCACCAAGGCAGACATGACCCGAGCGATGAGCAGCGCCGTTAATCAGACGATTCAAACGATCACAAGCGATCCTGGCTTGCGTCGTCGTATGGGAGTTGCACGATGAGCAAAGGCATTGCCGCGTTTCTGACGATCAGGCAGAAAAACTTCAACACGGTTGTGGCAAGGTATCAAAACTATTGGCCTAACATCGTCGTCGATGGTTATTGGTTCAAGCCTTTCACTGCTGGTTCGATCACTTCAAATTCATCAGGCGGTCAGCAGTCGTTTGCTCTTGAGTTTGGGTTGCAGTCATCAATTGAGGAGGTAATTGATGCAAGCGCCGTGAATGGTTACATTTACGATTGCGAACTGAAAGAGTTTGCGCCAACTCAAGCAGGTCTACCACCTGGAAACCTTACAACTTTTGCAAGGTTCTTGGGCGAAGTATTAAGTGCCAGCAAGACGGACCAAGGCATTACAGTTGAGGTTGGCACCAGCCTAGATCCGGTCAAGGCGCAAGCGCCACCACGTAGATTCACCACAACGCTAGTAGGGGAACCACCGCAACTATGACTGGTTACATCTCGCCGCAAAGCGCATCATCGCCGATCACCGCCAACCTGCGGAGAGATGAAATTGTATCGCTGCAAACGACAGACAATAACAGCACACAGCAGCAGCGGGTTTTGCAAATCGGTGGTGCGATACCCCTTGTTTTTGGTGTTTATGAGTCATCAACAGACACCGGAGGCGTTTGGCTGACACCGCCTGCTGCTCGCTATGGCATCCAATACGACGAGTCTTCAGACGATTTCTTTTCGTTTGGTTTGATCATCAGTGATGGTGAAGTGCCTCGGATCCCAATATCCGACATATACAAGGGGGCATTGTCTTTCAATACGTTGCTTTCGCCTAGCGTTTCGACAACGTTTGGCGGCCTTGCAACTGTTGGTTTTGACTATACGCTGACCTTTTTAGAGGCTGGCAGCCCAACAGTTGGCACGCCTGGTGGCTTTAATGTTTCCAGCTTGTCAAGCTCACTCCCAAGCACATCATTTACTTCTCCATTCAAAAATATCGTTTTCCCGCCAGCTGGTGGGCCCTTGCATTACGAAAAAACGGTAGAAAGCGCGCAGTCGCAAACCCTTTTATTTGGCGTTGACGTAGCGATTATTGATAATTTTACGGTTGGTGTGTTTGATTTTAACGATCAACCAATTCAAGTGACAGTTAATTTTTGGGTTGGCAACACTTTGATTCAGGCCGTAAATACGAGAAACAGCTTTGAGCTTTACGAGCTTACAAATGTTGGCGCT
>Ga0196899_1000714_pt1 | contig 17026 bp, 20 predicted proteins | sample VirMetDEL_Sep_01_FD_169095 | JGI IMG/M metagenome (GOLD analysis project Ga0196899, IMG submission 169095) | Aqueous microbial communities from the Delaware River and Bay under freshwater to marine salinity gradient to study organic matter... | ecosystem: Environmental > Aquatic > Marine >... | reverse complement strand
GGAAACGCCCGTAAATTGGGCGCATGAACGACGCACAATTCCAACGATATACCGAGCGCGTAGCGGAATACAGCACGCGCAGCGATCTAACCAGCGGCGTAAAGTCGCTAATTCAAACGCTGGCCTGCGTAGAAATTGAAGAGGAAATGCTGCAGGCGTATTGCAACGACAACGGCACTTGCTACATGGTGACGGGCAAAAGCGGCGACGTGTACAGCCGTGCGCGCCCCGAATGGCAGCAGCTGAAGGAAGCGCGAATGCGTAAGCAAGCAATGATTGCCACGCTTGAAAGGTTGGTAGGTACAACGACGGAAAGCGAAGAAAGCGTTGACGGATATTTCTCCTGAATACTATTTCGACGAGGAAAGCGCCAACCGTGCCGTTGACTTCATCGAGAAGTTTTGCACGCACGTCAAAGGCGAGTTAGGCGGGCAGCCGTTTTTGCTGGAGGATTGGCAAAAAGACGACATTATCCGGCCGCTGTTTGGATGGAAGAAAGCCGACGGCCGCAGGAAGTACCGCACCTGCTACGTAGAAATTCCAAGAAAGAACGGCAAGTCGAATTTAAGTGCGGCCATTGCGCTGTACATGCTGTTTGCAGATAACGAACCCGGCGCGGAAGTGATAAGCGCAGCGGGCGATCGCAACCAAGCGAACATAGTTTTCTCGATTGCGCAGGAGATGATCCACAACAACAAGCACTTGAGCCAGCGCGCCAAGGTGCTGCGTTCGCAAATCGAATACAAATCTAGCTTTTACAAAAGCATCAGCGCCGAGGCCAGCACGAAACATGGCTTTAACTGCCACGCCGTTATATTTGACGAGTTGCACACGCAGCCCAACCGCGATTTATGGGATGTTCTCGTAACATCTACGGGCGCACGTACGCAGCCTTTGATTATCGCACTAACTACCGCTGGCCATGACCGTAATTCGATTTGTTTTGAAGTGCATGAGTACGCTCGGCAAGTGGCGGCGGGCACTTTACGCGATGAAACTTTTTTACCGGTACTTTATGCCGCTGATGAAAGCGATGATTGGACAAGCGAAGAAACATGGAAGAAAGCCAATCCGGGATATGGCAGCATCTGCACCAAAGCGTATTTCGAACAAGAAAGCAAGAAAGCGCAGAACGTCCCGTCGTACCTGAACACGTTTCTACGTCTGAACCTTAATATTTGGACGAGCGCGGAAACGGCATGGATTCCCGACGACGTTTTCATGCGCGGCGCTGACCCTATACCGTGGGAAAAGCTGCCTAGCTTGCCGGCCTTTGGCGGCCTCGACCTTGCAAGTACGCAGGATTTAACAGCCTTTGCTTTGCTATTCAGGGACGACGAATGCGATTGCTTTTACTTGATTGTTCACCAGTTTGTGAATCAGGATAAAGCCGATTCTAAGAAACTAAGCGCGGGCATTGATTACCACCGATTTGCCAAGGGCGGGCATATAACCATAACGCCGGGCAACGTAACGGACTTTCGTTACGTCAAAGAACACATAGTCGAGGCGTGCAGCAAATACGACGTGCGCAGCATCGGATACGATCCGAGGTTCAGCACTTACATCGTTAGCGAGTTGATACAAGACGATATTGAAATGCACCCAATGGCGCAAAATATTACGACCATGAACGGCCCGACAAAGGAATTTGAAATGCAAATGATGAAAGGGAATATAGTTCACGGCGGTAATGAGGTGCTGCGCTGGCAAATGGGTTGCGCCGTGGTTTACACCGACGTAAACGAGAACAAGCGCGTGACGAAAGAGAAGCACGAAAGCAAAAAAGTCGACGGCGTAATAGCTTCAATAATTGCCATGAACGAATACGGCCACCACAAAACGAGCGGCGCAGCCGACACCATATTCGACATAATTTCCCTTTCGTAAATTGCGAACCATATGGCAACACTTCGCGACAGATTCAACGCGCTTTTTCGTTACCGCGTAGGCAAATACGACAGCCAAGCAATTCCCAACGAGCTAGGGATTTATGGCCACACGATTAGCGGCGCGAACGTAAACGAAGCGACGGCCCTTACCATAAGCACGGTTTACGCTTGCACGTACAAAATCGCAAGTACGCTTGCCAGCTTGAACCTCGATATTTACGAACGCAACGGCCGAAATATTGACGTTGCAAACGTGCATCCTGCGTTCGATGTAATCAAATACAAGCCGAACGAATATCAAACGGCGTTTGAATTTTGGGAAACCATTATTAGCCACGCCGTGTTAAACGGTTGCGGCTACGCGCTGATTGAACGCGACGCACGCGGCTACGCAACGCAGCTTGTTTGCTTGGACTATTACGACGTCGACCGCAAGTTCGTCAACGGCCAGCCCGTTTTTTCGGTTAAGAACGTCGGAATGGTGCAGCCTGAAAACATGCTGGAAATTTGCAACCTTCAGCGCAAAAGCCCAATCCGCTTGCACCGTGAAAACCTCGGATTAGCGAAAAGCGCCGAGGAATTTGGCGCGGAATACTTTGGCAGCGGCGGGCAAATGACCGGCATACTATCCAGCGACCAGCCTTTGAAAAAGGAACAAATGGATATTATCCAACAAAGCTGGAACAAGGCGCAGCAGCAGGCCGGCACGAAGCTTTTGCCGTTCGGGTTTAAGTATTCGCGAATCAGCATTAGCCCCGACGAAGCGCAATTCATAGAAACGCGCAAGTTTCAGGCCGAAGAGATTTGCCGCATTTTCAGCGTGCCGCCTGCCTTAGTGCAACTGGAATCGCAGACGACGTACAACAACGTCGAGCAACAAAATTTGCAGTTCGCACGCCATACGGTTACGCCGTGGGCAAAGCGCATCGAACAGGAAATTGATCGGAAGTTATTGCAGGCACGCGAGCGGCCCGAGCTGTACAGCAAGTTCAATTTGAACGATCTGTACCGAGGCGACATGCAAAGCCGCGCGGCGTTTTACACGCAGATGCTGCAAAACGGCGTTTTGAACATTAACGAAGTGCGGCAAAAGGAGGATATGAACCCGACCGAGGGCGGCGATACGCATGTCGTCCAAGTGAACCAATTGGCACTTAACAAGCTGCAGGATTATAGCGAAAAATTGGCAAGCAACGAAACAGTATAAAATGGAAGAAAAGAACAACAACCACGAAGCCGAGTTGCGCAAGCAGTATGGCGACGACGTGGAATTAAGAACCGCCGAAGTGCGGGCGGCTGGCGACGATTCGTTAATCGTGGAAGGCTATGCCAGCAACTTCGAAGTTGAGTATGATCTAGGGTATTTCAAAGAGTCCGTAGCACGCGGCGCATTCGACGACGTGTTAGGCGACGACGTGCGGTTCTTGCTGAACCATACCGGCGCACCACTCGCACGAACTACCAACGGCACTTTGGAATTGACTGTAGACGAAACCGGTTTGCGATACCGTGCGGCACTGGCCGACACGCAGGACGGGCGCGACCTTTACAAGCTGATTAAGCGCGGCGATATTACCCAAAGTTCGTTTGCGTTTACGATTGACGCCGACGAATGGAGCGAAGACCGTAGCACGCGAACCATCACTAAGGTAGGCAGGTTATTAGACACGAGCGCGGTCACTTATCCGGCTTCGGCTACGACCTCAGTATACGCGCGAAACATGGCAGCGGCGGCGCAGGAAGCGGAGGAATTGAACGACGAACAGGTAGCAGCAGAACCGGCGACGGAAGAGCGCGCAGAACCTGAAACCATAAAAACCGAAGCGCGTAACTTTACGCAGAAATCAGAAAACAATTTTTTAAATATGACTCTTAACGATTTAAAGGGCCAACGTTCCGCATACTACGAAGAGTTCGTAGGTATCGGACAGAAGGCCGACAGCGAAGGCCGTTCATTGACTGAGGCCGAGCAGGAACGATGCGACAAGCTCGACAACATGGTAGCCGACTTGGACGTAAAAATTAAGCACAAGCAGCGCGAGCAGGAAATGGTTGCACGCATGGCGCAAAGCGGCACGGCATCGAACGCCGAGCAGCGCGAAGTTGAGCGCGTAAACAACAAGTTCAGCCTGTCGCGAGCTATTGCCACAGTAGCCAACGGCCGAGCTTTGGAAGGTGCGGAAGCTGAATGGTCAGCAGAAGCACAAAAGGAAATGCGCAGCCGAGGATTGCAGACAGCAGGACAGGTAGCTATTCCTACCATTGCTTTGCGTGCTGGAGCGGCTGACGACTTCCAAGCGGGCAGCGGCGACGGTTCAGGATTTGTGCCTACTTCCGTACCAGCAGCCATTGAAGCATTGCGCGCACCGTCCGTTATTGAGCAGCTCGGCACAACCGTTATCCGCAACGCTACCGGTAACTTGCAGTTCCCACGCGTAAGTGCTAAGGCGGCAGGAACTGGCGAAGACGAGGTAAGCGCGGATGCAGCTTCAACAATGGAAATGGACGAGTTGACACTTTCTCCACAGCGCGTTGCAGCGAACACCAAGTACAGCAAGCAATTGATTTTGCAAGGCGGCCCCGAAGTTGATGCATTGATTGCGAACGAACTGAGCGCAGCAATGAACGCATTCATTGACGACGCTGCATTCGATGCTATTTTGGCTTCAACTGCTATCAACGTCTCAACTACAGGCGATACTGCTTTGGATGCAGCCTTGGCCTTTAAGATGGAAAGCGAAGTATTAGCAGACCACGGCAATCTTGCTGGCGCGTCTTACGTTATGAGTCCGCTTGCTTATCAACTGTCAAAAGCAGAAGCTGCTGTATCAGGCGTTTCGGCTTTGTGGGAAGGAGGCAACTTCAACGGCTACAACGCAGTTGCAACGCCTTACCTCGTGAACGGTTTGTTGGCTGATGCTTCAACCGCAGCCGGTCAAATGTTGTTCGGAAACTTCGCACAAGGCGCTATACTCGCGTTTTTCTCGGGCGTAGATTTGTTGATTGACCCTTACAGCAATGCAGGCACGGCGCAAATTGCTTTGCACGTCAACCGATTCTACGACTTCGATGTACGCCAGCCCGGCGCACTCGCGAAGGCTACGCAATTGACTTGATTTTAAGTGAATTCTAAGAAAGGGGCGGCTTCGGTCGCCCTTTTTTTTTGTCCGTATTTTAGCGACATGATGACCGTTGAAATAACAGGTACGCCGACGCTCGACAGCGTGATAACGGTTGCCGACCTCAAAGAACATTTGCGCGTTGACCACAGCGACGAAGACACGCTAATAACAAGCCTGCGCGCGGCCGCCATTTCGTGGGTTGAGGATTATTGCAATACGCGGCTGGGCGACGTTACTGCCGTGGGCTACCTCGACTTTTTTTATAACGCGCGGTTCCCAGTCGGGCCGGTGAACTCGATTTCTTCGGTGACGTACACCGACGCGAACGGCGACACGCAGACGCTGCCCGCAGCGAAGTATTGGTACGACATTAAAACGAAGTCGGCGCGCATCACCTTCGACAACGTGCCACAGCTTTACGACGATACATTCCACGCCGTACAAATCAATATGAACGTAGGGTACGCCGAAGCCGACGTACCCGAACCCGTTTTGCACGCGATCCGTTTACTTGTCGGGCATCTGTACGAGAACCGCCAGCAGGTAACGCGCACCAAGCTAAACGAGTTGCCGTTAGGTATTCATTCCCTTGTTTCACCGTACCGCAATATTTTGGCTGTATGAGGTTTGGCACGATGGACAGGCGCATAACGTTGCAACGCGCTACGTTGGCAGCAAATGCGTACGGCGAACGCGCGGAAACGTGGGGCACGCTGGCGACGGTATGGGCGGAAATACAGTACAAGGAAGGCAGCGGCCGCGAAGCTGTACAAAGCGACCAACTTTACAGCCGGCAACCCGTGCATTTTATTATCCGTTATTCGTCCGACGTTAGCGGCGTAAGGCCCAGCGACCGCGTAAGCTACAACGGCGATATTTATGAAATTGAAGGCGTGCAGGAAATCGGGCGCGGCGAAGGTTTAAGAATTGTAACCAGCTTGCGAGGTGAATAATGGACGATATGCAACGACAATTGCGAAAAATTGAAAAGCGTTTAGATCGCGCTGCACGGTTTGGAAGCATCCAGCACAAAGAACTGAAAAAGGTAAATCGTAAGGCGGCGCGCGTTTACGTACCTATTCAGCGAGCCGAGATTACAAATTACCCTGAGGACATAGTAATAAAGCGCAGAAAAAAAGGCGGCGGCACGACAAAAACAATTGTACGCAGCGGCCAATTGAAAGCGTCTATTGGCGTTTGGTTTAGCAAGGGAAGCAATACCGCCATAGCAGGACCGCGAGTCAATCCGGGCGGCAGCAAACGCTTTAAACGCAAAGTTCGCGAAAGCGCAGACGGTTGGTTCGCTCACATCGTAGAAATGGGCGCACGGCCTTCGCAGATGGAAAAGGGAATGATTCCCGGCCGACGCGGGGCACGCTTAAAGACCAAAAACACGGGCGCATTTAAGCGCGGTTTGACCTTAGCGCAACCAGCGGTAAAAAAAGCGCAGGTAAGTTTGTACCGAAGCGAGTTTAAACGATACATGAAATGATTGTAGGAAAAGCGATATACTACCTTTTAACCAATGCGACGGACGTTACGGACGTAGTAAGTACGCGCGTTTACCCGGAAATAGCGCAGCAGGATGCCGACTTGCCCTATATCGTTTACGCCATTGCCAACAACGAGCCGACCGATACGAAGCCCGAACCGTCGAAGCTAGATACCGCGCAAGTTGAGGTTAATATTTACTCGCAAAGCTACACGGAAGCCATCGACTTAGCCGTAGCGGTTCGCGCTGCTTTAGATCGTGTTAAGGGCACGTACAGCGGCGTGAACGTGCAAAGCATTCAGTACCTAAACGAAATAATTGACTTCGACGAACCGCAACGCGCGTACAACATCAGTGCCGACTACGACGTACGCATAAGCCGTACCGACTTCGAAATAGCACAAGGCAGCCCAATTAGCGGCACGAACTTAGGCGAACTAAATGACGTAGATGTAACCGGCGTCACAAACGGTCAGCTGATTGCATACAACAGCACGACGGGCAACTGGGAAGCGGCAGACGACGCGGGCGGCGCGGAAACGCTTGGCGACTTAGACGATGTTAACGTAGACAACCCTTTGGGGGGTCAAAGTATTATGTGGGATGGCGGCTTAGAAGAATGGGTAAAAGACAGCCGCACAACTGCTCTTTTCGATGAGTTTAAACAAGGCTTAGTGACAACGGTCAAAAACGGAGCAGGCAAGGAGAGCGAGTTAAAATTAGAACAAACAAAGGCAACCGTACAGACAGGCATTACAAAAGTCGTGTTGACAGAAACGTCACCTGGTAATATTGAGTTTGTTGTAGCGACTGACGCGAATGGTGACACAGCGTTTACTGCGCTGCATTTAGACGGTTCGAGTACGGCCAATGTAGCTGACCTACTTGTAAAGTTTGGGACTTACTTCAAATTGGAGGACGGGATATATACCCAGTGGATACGCCCCAGCTCAGGCACCACGCAAGACACGGCAATTGTACTACCAAGTAAAAGCGGCGTTCTTGGTCTAGCGGAGGACATACCCACCAGCGTCACTAATTTGAACGATGTAACGAGCGCGGGCAGCGGTGCGATTATTACCGACGCAGAGCGCACCAACCTAACAACCAACACAGCTAAGGTTGGGCTAATTGCAGGAGGCACTACGGGGCAAGCCCTCGTAAAAAGCACGGGGACGGATTACGATGTTCAGTGGGCTGACATTGCGATCGACGTGCAGTATCATCAGCGTTACGATACAGAAGCGGCTGCGCTACGTTCAGGTGCTACGGAAACGGTCGAGCTGTACTATACGGCGCAGGCGGACGGCGACGGTTTGAGCGAGTCGGCATCGAGCGACACGCCAACCAGCGGTTACGATATTCGGCGAAAGTTGTGGTACGCTGAGAAAGCGCAGGCAGACCCCGACACGTCAGCCGATTGGACGCAGTTCACAGCCATCGCCGACAACACGACGTTTGCAAATGCGAAGGCGGCTTTGCTTGCTTACCTGAAGGAACGCACGGGGGGCACTGTTCCGATTAGCCTCAAAATGACGTGGGAGGAGGTGAGCCAAGTTTCATATTTACTTGACGATTACAGCGGGGCTGCGGCTGCGTATTCATTGCGTTTATTGTCCAGCACCTACTCAGGCGATGCAATTAACGTTTGGAACGGCACCAGTTACGCAGATATTGGATTTGACGGAAGCGGCGAACTTGACACAACAGCCTTGGCTGCGCATTGCGGAAGTAACGACGGGTTTATTCGTTATTGGTACGACCAATCGGGAAACAGCAACACGGCGGCGCAGGCGACGACGGCGAATATGCCGAAGATTTACGACGGCACGACGGGCGTTGTGACGGAGAACGGGAAACCTACGGTGCAATTTGATGGAGCAAGTGATTACATGGAATTTGGAGAATCGTGGGGAGCAGAAATGACTATGATTGCAACATGGAAAGCATCTGCAACAGGTGAACAGCAAATTTACAATATGGAAAGCGGCGGTATTCGGTTTGCAATGAGTACAAACCGTAGCGGTAACAGTATAGTGACCCGCGACAACAGCGGCGCAGGTACATCGTCTTTATCAGGAAATCCAACTATAACAACGTTAGGTATTACCTCACACATAACGAACAGCACAAGCACTTCACATTCCTTGCATCATAACAACGTTAGCTTGACAGGCACAGCGGCCTCAAGAGCGCAAAACGGCACAAATACTTTTGCAAGTAATTCTGGCGGCACTTCTTTTTTTCTTAACGGCGTAATGAGCGAAGCAGTTTTGTATTTAAGCGATAAAACAACCGACCGCACGGGCATCGAGGACAACATAAACACCTTCTATTCAATCTACTGATGAACGGATACATAATCGTACTTCCAACCGCCACGCAGACAAGCGAAGCACGGGCAAAGCAAATAACGCGAGAACTATACAACATCTCGCGTCCCGTTCTCATTCAGGCAGAAGGCGAAAAGGCGTCAACCGTCTTTGGAATCGTCACGCACCCCGACGGAATCCAGAACGCTTTGCAGGTGGATACGGATTACCTCATCCACGTCCACGAAGCGGCGACGCTGGAGAAGTTGGTCGCTTGCTTTCCCGAGCTGACCAATGACGAGCGGTTTGAGTTGAGCGCATACGTGCAGACGAATCACAAATTTCCGTTTGAGCACATCATACCCAGCACGACGACAGTGCGGGATCATGATTACATGGTGCAAAACGGTTGGTTTGAAATTGACGATATTTGAGCATGGAACAGATTACGGCGGCGATGATATTCGAGTTCATCGCATTGCTGGGTGGAGGCATCGCAGCATGGACAAAGATTAACCAAGATGTCACCTTGCTCAAGTCGCGCATCATCAACCTTGAGAAACGCGAGAACGATATGGCCAAGAAGTTGGACGTGCTGCTGGAGGCTGTCAATGAACTGAAGATTCTTCTGGCCAAAAAAGGCATTTGATGCAGTCAATCATTTTGCCGTAAATTGCAGCCATGAAGCTCAAGCACTGGATTGAATTGCAGAAGAAAGAGGCCGAGAAACCCAAGGCCAAACCTGCACCGCGCAAGAAAGCGTCAGAAAAGAAAGAAGAAAAAGATAACACCGAATAATCATGGCTATTTTCAACGGCACAAATTTGGGTGTGTACATCACGACTGGATCACCAGCCGCTGACGTGCTCATCGCAGCAGCGACCGACTGCTCACTGTCTCTCAACATGGAGACCATCGACATCACAACCAAGGACAGCGCAGGCTACCGTGAGCTGCTTGGCGGCTTGCGATCAGGTTCCGTAAGCGTCAGCGGTTTGATTGACTATCAGGACGCATCTAACCAAGACGTCACCGATTTGTACTCAGCTTGGAAGAACCGCACTTCATTGTCTTTGGTTTTCAGCAGCAACACAACAGGTGATGAGAAGTACAGCTTCAGCGGTTTCTTGACTAGCTTGGAGCAGTCAGGCGGCACTGAGGACACAGCTACCTACAGCGCTACTTTCGAAATTACTGGTACTGTAACTGAGGCCACTATTTGATGATAGAAATCAACGGCAACGAGTACCCTGTGCGCTACTCGATGAAGGCGCTCAAGAAGTTCGAACGCAAGGCGAAGGTCAACGTTTTCAGCTTGTCCGATCCGTCGAAGCTCTCAGCCGATGCCTGCGCTTTTCTCTGCTTTGTTGGCGTAGAGTGCGGTTGCAACTTCGAAGGCGTCGACTTCGACATGGAGCTGCAGGAGTTCGAGGAGCACATTACGCTTGCACACGTCACGCAATGCTTTGACGTACTCGGTGAATACAGCGACCAAAAAAAAGCGTAGACAAAAGCGAGAAGCCTGTAGGGTGGCCTGACGTTATTCGGATGGGGATGGGTGTGCTGCACCTGTCCCCTTCTGCGTTCTGGGACATGACGTTTGGCGAGTTGAGCCTTGCGCTGGAGGCCAACCGTGAGACCGCAGAGATGGCCGAGCGGTTTGAGTGGGAGCGCACCAGATGGCTCGCTACAATCTACATGCAGCCCCATCTACGGAAAGGCCGTAAATTGCGACCAAAGGATATGATGCAATTCCCTTGGGAGCGACCGAAACAAAACGCAAAGAATTTAACCAAGGAGCAACTACTGCAAGCAATTAAAGAGCGCGACGAATGGCAAAGCTGAATGACCTCATAGTAACGATTGGCGCAACGACGCGCGACTTTGACAAGGCGCTTGGCAAATCCATGTCGAAGCTCAACCGCTTTGGCAGAAATACAAAGCGCATTGGGCGTGACTTGACGCGATCGTTGACGATGCCACTGGCGGGCCTTGGCGTTGCTGCAGTAAAAAGCGCGGCAGACCTCGAAGCACTGGAGACATCGTTTATCTCATTGACAGGCGGCGCAGAGCAGGCTGCTGCTATGATGAAGAACTTAAACGAGTTCACTGCAAAGACGCCCTTTCAAATTGAAGCGGTAGCCAAGTCAGCGCGTCAGTTGATTGCATCAGGCACAGGCATCGAAGACGTCAATACGCAGTTGCAATTCCTTGGCGACATCGCGGCAACTTCTGGGTCAAGCATTGACGAGATAGCCGCCATCTTTGCGAAGGTCAATGCCAAGGGCAAGGTGGAGCTGGAGAACCTGAACCAGCTCGCAGAGCGCGGCATCCCAATCTTTACCGCGTTGGCTGACGCTACAGGTTTGCCAGCCGATAAGCTTGGTGCAGGCCGTGTAAGCGTCGAGGAGTTTAACACGGTGCTCAAGAGCTTTGCCGAGGAGGGCGGCTTTGCTGCGGGCGCTATGGAACGCCTTAGCGAGACGGCAGCAGGTAAGTTCAGCACGGCGCTTGACAATTTAAAGCTGGCAGGTGCCGAGCTTGCAGAGGACTTGCTGCCAGTCGTAAAGGATATGATTGACGGATTCACGTCATTCCTGCAGCGCATCCAAGCCATGACGCCAGAAAGCAAGAAGCTGGCTTTGCAAATTGCTGCGGTAGCTGCTGCGATTGGTCCACTTCTTGTAATTGTGCCGCAGTTTATTAGCGGCTTGCAGTTAGCTCGGACAGCGTTTCTTGCGCTCAACGTGGCAATGATGGCTAACCCATTTGCAATTGTGGCCACTGGTATAGGTTTAGTAGTTGGTGGCTTGATCTTGATGAACAGCAAGACCGACGACGCAGTTACAGCTATCGACAAGTTAGCGGAAGCAAACAAGGACCTTTCGCTGGAGGAGCAAAAGCGCAACATCGAGTCGGCCATTGATAACCAGCAGAAGTTGGTCGACTTGCTGAAGGCTGAGAAAGACGCCAAGGATAAGATTGCAGAAAAGTTTGGCGGCAAAGCCATCAAGGAGCAGAAAGAAGCTAATGCAGCATACGAAGCGGCCAACGAACAGCTGCAGAAAATGCAGGGCATGCTTGCAGGTGTCGAGCAGAAGTTTGCAGACGAAGCCAGTGCAGCCTTAGCAGCGGCCACAGCAACCGAGCAAGCTATGCAAAGGGTGCAGGCATCGTACATGACAGCCATGGAGCCGCTGACCGTCCAAATCATTGACGATGGAGTTGAGCCAAAGCTCCAGAAGCTAAAGGAAGGTGTCACCGAATTTGCGCAAGGCTTGAATGAGTTTGAGCAAAGCGTGGCAAGCTTTGCTTTCAGTTTGCAGAGCGCTTTTCAAGGTGTGTTTTCTTCAATGATTGAGGGGACGTTTAATTTCCGTGAGACCATGATCAGCACGCTCAAGCAGATTGCTGTACAAGCTGCGGCGTTGACTGCTGTGTTCCTTGTACTTGCAGCATTGACTGGAGGAGCTACCGGCGTAGCAGAGATAACAGGCGCTAAGGCTGGACTAAAGTATTTCCTTGCGGGCGGTTTTGGTTTGCCTATGATGGCTGACGGTGGACTCTTTACAGGCGCTTCGCTTGCCATGGTCGGTGAGGGCGCAGGCACCAGCAACATCAACCCAGAGGTTGTGGCACCGCTCGACAAGCTGCAGAGCATGATGGGCGGCCAACAGGTGCAAGTCACAGGCCGCATCTCTGGGCGCGACATCTTGCTGACCAGCGAGCGCAATGCACTTGACCGTAACCGTGTAAGAGGTTTCTAATGGCTGACCCGATCCGACTATTTGCAGAGTTTACTGACGACCAAGGCACCGACTGGCGTCTCAATATTCATGACAGCGACTACGTTGGCAGCGCGGTGGAGTTTAACCTCGGCGCCGACGGCTTCGTGCTGCGATACAGCGGAAACAATGAAGACCGTTACCAGCCCGTCATCGGTAGTGAGGTGACGTTTACCTTGACGGAGACCTCGGCAGCGCACGAGACATTCATGAACTTGCTGGCGCAGAACGTAGAGGTACGGTTCAGCGTAAGCATACGACGCGATCCAGACGGCACCGACGACTTCTGGTGGGGCGGCGTGCTGCTGCCTGAGCAGGTGATCCGACCGTATGACGCGCAACCAATTCAGAACACGTTGACAGCCTCGGACGACCTTGGCAACTTGCAAAGCATCAAGTACAACAATGACGGCAGCGCATACACGGGCAGCGTGAGCATAGTTGAACACTTGTTAATCTGTTTGAACAAGACGCGAGCCACGCACCTGTGGGGCACGGAAGACTTCCTGTACTATGTCAATGATTTTGACAGCTCGGACTATACAGGCAGCAACCAGCTGGAGGACTGCCGTATCAAACACACCGAGCTTTACAATGCGCAAGACGGTCAAAACGAATACTATGACACCTACAAAGTCCTCAATGATATTGCGCGCGCTTTCAATGCTCGCGTCTTCCAAGCTCAAGGTAAATGGTGGTTTCTGCCGCTAGGCGCACAGAAGTACAGCCAAACGCTGACGGTTGAAGGTGCGCAGAAGGACGGCACCGCAATCACGCAGCAGAGCCTGACAGCTGACAAGGACTTTGGTAGCAACTTTCACAGGCTAAACGGCTACGAATACACATACCTCGCACCAGCCAAGACGGTGCGCAGGACACGGCGGCACGACGGCAACCTGCCTGTCATATTTGACCCATTATATACTGAAGCTGATTTTGGCACTACACTGAGCGACACCGACATTGATTATCCGACTGACACCGTTATTGCAGTTAGTGGAAGCTTTGGATACGACCGCGAGGGCGACGGCTCTGCGCAAGGGCAAGGAAATATAGGCCGCGTGATGTTGCGCCTGACCATTAAGTGCGGACAGTATTACCTTAAGCGTAACGCTCTTTTCAATGATCCTGATGCTATGTTTTGGTTCCCATTCGCAGGTCAGGAATCATATGTTGGGCACGTGTATCAGGAGGCTGTTTGGGTTACGTCGCTCAATTATTACGAAATAGTCAGCGCACCGTTTGATGAGGCTACGGACTACTTTGGTGGCTTTAATTTCTATATTCAATCGCCACCGATAGCGACTAGTGAGACAGGCCTAGACATCACAGTCAACATTTTTGGACGTGATTACAATGGCAACAACGAAGCTGCACTAGTGACGGATGGCGATTATGGTATCACCAATTTGCGCGGCGACGTGTACAGCCAAGGCGGTAACGGTGACACCGTGGTGTTTACAGCTACTAACAGTGCGGCAGCACGCTTTGACGTGGACCAAGGCGAGTGCATTATTGGTGATGAAGACAGCGCCAACAGTATCGGCGTGCTGCGTGTGCTAGTTGGTTCAGATTACGTGCCGACATCGGCATGGCAGTCGCTGAATTACACAGGCACAGGCATAGGTATTCACAGGCTTGCAGTGCAGGAAGTGCTTGCTGGACAGGACCGCGCCACACCGGTACAACGCGGCGAGATATATGGCAGTCAAATACACATGTGGCAAGTCATTGACGACAACACCACAAACTTTGCGGGCGATTACGCACTGTTTGAGCTGACGTTTACAGCGCGGCCAGTGTATACGCAGGTAGAAGCGTTCCGTGTGGATCGCGACACGACAAACGTGACGACGGCCTTTGAAGATGGTCCAGCTATCAATGACACTGCAGGCGACACACCCGTAGGCATATCTGCACGCAGCATGAATGAGCTGGGCGATTACGTTGGCTTAGGTCGCAGGAGGTTTGGCAGCCGTGACCAGCGAGTTAACCGTACAATAAGCCACCGAAACGGCACAACCAATAGCGTAGAGGACGAAGATTTGCACATCATGAACACGTGGACGGGTGGCAATGGTTCGGCTACTTTGTACCTGCCCAAAATCGCCACAAGCCACGGGCGCATAATCCAGTTCCATAGCGACAGCACCATAAGCGCGAATACATACGTCACACTACAGGTGTACCCAACCGACACAGGCACGACGATTGACGGCGCGAGCAGTTACGATTTCAATCGAGCGTATGACGGCATCACCATTCTCGGCCATACCGATGACAATTGGTATATCATTCAAAAGAAGGAAAAGTGATTTACATTATCTTAGCGACAGTGCTGGCTAACATCATATACAAGGCCTACATTTATGGCCGTGGTGACATAGCCGACGTCATTATTTTTATTGCAGCTTTCGCCATAGCATTACAATGAGGTATTTCAATTATCATGAGTTCGACTGTCCTATGGAGGGAAAAGGAAGTGGTGAGCGCATGATGGATGATACGTTTCTTGACATGCTTGATCGCGCTCGCGCAATCGCTGGGATTCCATTTGTGGTGACGAGTGGCTACAGATGTGAGGCAGAAAATCGGAGGTGTGGAGGGGTCAAGGACTCGGCGCATATGAAGGGCCTCGCAGCTGACATCCGTTGCAGGAACTCACGAGAACGCGCTTATATCGTTGGGGCATTAATTGATGCGGGCTTTCATAGGATAGGTTTGGGTGACGGCTTCGTGCACTGCGACTGTGATGAAACGAAAGACGAGGACGTCATCTGGCTATACACATGAACATTGAACAACTCAGCCGCACCGTCCACAGCGTAAAGCTAGACAAGCACCCACAGCGTATGCTGTTTATTTCTGACGTCCACTATGACAGCGTAAAGTGCGACCGTGTGATGCTGCGCAGGCACCTCGACGAAGCCAAGCGTACCGATACGCCCGTGTTCATCTTTGGCGACTGGTTCGACTTGATGGGGGGAAAATATGACCCAAGATCTAGCTACAGCGACATTCGCCCAGAGTACAAAAGCATCACGTACCTCGACGACGTCATCGAGGACAGCGCCGAGTTTCTTATCAAGTACAAGGACATCATTCGTTTCTTAGGCCGTGGTAACCACGAGACCAACATCGAGAAGCGCATGCACACCAGCCCGCTGGACCGCGTGGCGTACATCGTAAACAAGAATGGCGGCAACATCACCGTCGCTGGTTACTCTGGTTGGTTGTGGATGCAGATATACGCCAACGGCAAGCGGCGCAGCTCGACGTTCGTGCACTATCACCACGGCATGGGCGGCAACGCGCCACGGTCTAAGGGGGTGCTGCGTGTCGACATCGACCAGATGCAATTTAAAGACGCGAGCCTGATTGTGCGCGGCCACACACACCAGAAGTGGCACCTGCCTATCACTGCGGACCGCATCAGCCGCTTTGGTAAGCTGTATCAGGACAGCGTGCACCACCTGCAGCTCGGCAGCTACAAGATGCTTGGCGACCGCTTTGCTGGTTGGGCTACTGAGAAAGGATTCAATACGCCACGACTTGGCGGCTGGTTTGTTACCTTGCACAACTCACATCACGACCAACCATACTGGAAGGTCGAAGAAGCACAATAACATGAACGAACTCATCGCACAATACTGGGCCGAGATTGCACTGGCCGTGTTAACAGCTGCAGGCACAATCACTGCACTAACAGAAACGGAGAAGGACGACAAGGTGGTTGACATCCTAAAGCGCATTGTCAACGCTGTCGTACTTGGACGCACTAAGCGGCGCAATAAAGAATAAGCCCTATATTTGACACGGTTCAGAACAAGTAGGACTAGTAGACATCGTTTTTCATTTAGGTTTTGAGCGGCATCTTCAACGGAAGGTGCCGCTTTTTTTGTGCGAAATGTTGCACAGGTGTTTAAAATGTTTTACAATTGCACAGAAATCTAAACGAATGGAAGACCAAATACTACTCAAACTTGACGACGGCCTTGAGATGGTCGTGACCTTTGAGGTCGAAGCTGGCGAGGAAGCCACGCACATTTCGCCGAGCCATCCACCGACCGTGCGCATCATTCGCGTGGTGCTCTGGCAAAAGAATCACACCAGCTTTGAACGCATCGACATCACCTGTGCTGACGACAACCTGCTCGACTACAACCACGAGCGCATTGAGCAAGAGATATGGGAACACCTAGAAAACCAATAACAATGAACAAGCCTATCTGTGTGCGCAGCAGCGTGCACGTTAAACCTACGCGCGACTTCAATCACATGCAGCAAGAGCTTGCTGAACAGAAGCGCTTCGAACGATTGATGGAACAATTTAAGGCCGACTTGATTGCGGCATATACTAAGAACCGATGAACATAGACGAGATTTACGTGAGCGCCTGCCGTGGCGCCTTTGATCGCAACAC
>Ga0196899_1000702_pt1 | contig 17127 bp, 19 predicted proteins | sample VirMetDEL_Sep_01_FD_169095 | JGI IMG/M metagenome (GOLD analysis project Ga0196899, IMG submission 169095) | Aqueous microbial communities from the Delaware River and Bay under freshwater to marine salinity gradient to study organic matter... | ecosystem: Environmental > Aquatic > Marine >... | reverse complement strand
TGAAGCAGAGAGACAGGATCGTATTGCTAGAGTGTTTGAGGCTGCAGGTGCTACACTACCTGAGGATAAAGGTAGAATGGGTAGAGTTGGTAGAGGTATAGATCTCTATAGTCGTGATATATTTACCACACCCTATGTTGCCACACCGGATAACACGCAGGAGATTAAAGATTACCTACAACGTACTGCAGTAGATGATGCTCTTCGTGATGCACTAGGTATGCCAGAAGTATATAAAGGCATACCTACTCAAGAAGAACCAGAGCCAAACATTGATATGTCTGTACTTCAGGAAGCAATGATGCCTGAGCCTATCACTGTAGAGGAACTGCCTGAAGGGTTGATGAGTCCTAGGTTTGATACTAAAGGTGGTGAGGTTGCAGGTGCAACAACTAAAGCGTATAACTTCCTGATTAAGGCAGGGCTTAACCCACCAGAGAACCAGCTTCTATCTGAGAAATTAACAGTAACAGGTGATCAGTTTACAAACAGAGAAGACGCTTTAGAGTTCATTAACGACTCACTAGACTTTGAGCCTACAAGAAAAGCTGCTTTCAGCGCTACAGTAGATGCAGAGTCTAGTAGTGGGCTACTAGAAGGTACTAACTACAGTAAACAGGGTGCTATTGCAACGCTTGGCGGAGGTGATGCTAACAGAATCGCACGTATTGAGGCTCTTTACGGAAGAAACAATAGGCTTTCTCCTGAAGACCAAGAAACTCTGTTCAACATTGCATATGGCGGTCGTATGGGTAATGCGCCAGATGAGGGACATAAGTACAGAGGTAGAGGGCTAATCCAAATCACAGGCAAAGACAACTATCGTAAGTATGGAGAGGCCATTGGTATTGGCGATGCTCTGGTAAATAACCCTGATATACTGTTAAACAACCCATCTGTCATGTTAGCTATAACAGAGGCTTATCTACAGGATAGATTACCTGAAAGGGCGGATGGCCTAAGTGCCAATGATCTGAAGGACGCTATCGGACACTCAGGTGCTGTTCCTAGAGGTGTTACGTGGAACGGTACGGGTAGTGCCTACAAGGGTAATCAGCGATGGATGGATGTAATAGCTCGTTTGGAAGAGGCTGGTAAACAAGAGGAAGCTGACGAAGCAAGGTTAAATAATGAGTTTACTGCACAGCAGAGGGCAGGTGCTTTCATTGACGGTGACATTGGGCCAGGCAGTATCAGATCTATGCGTGAGTTCCTCATAGCAAATGGTGTGACTATACCTGAAGATGCGAGTGCTAGAGAATTAGTTCGCCTCGTTAACGGGGTACAATAGTGTTCGGACTACCCCTAGAACTTATCACCATGTTATTCTCCACCGTGCTAGGTGGGGTCATGTCTATATGGGGTCAGTCTAACAAGAACAAAGCAGAGCAGCAGAAGCTACTCATAGCAGGACAGCAGCAAGCCAGAGAGCAGGGCAAGACTGACACACACTTTGCATGGACACGTAGGATCATAGCTTTATCTGCTGTAGGGTCAATTATTGTCTTGCCAAAGGTAGCAGCTTTGTTGTATCCTGAGGTCAACGTTATCGTAGGCTACACTGAAATGCAAGGTGGCTTCTTTAACTGGCTGTTTGGTACTACAGAAGCTATTGAGTGGAAGTATGCAGAAGGCTTCGTTATCACACCCCTAGACACACACATTGTTTCCGCCATTGTAGGGTTATACTTTGGCGCAGGTTTCACTAAGTAAGGTATATTATTATGGCTACAGCATTTGATAGGCCCATTCCAGGGCAGTCTCTAACAGGAGAGCCTCGTAACTTTCCGTGGGAGCAACCTGCTGAGATGAGCAGTATTGAAGAGGTGACTAAGTTTTACATTGGACGCCTTGCTAATCAGGATGTCATTGATGACTTTGGTGCTTTGTGTCAGGCTGGTGTCTCACTAGCTCCCATTGTAGAGTCCGTCTATCTAGTAGGTGTAATGCGTGGCATACATAGCCTTGATACAGGTATGTTGGCTGCACCTACCATTCACACATTCCTAAAGCAAGCTATTGAGTCTATGGGTATCTCTGTTAAGGACACAAGTGATGATCCACAGAAACGTGCAGAAGCTGCAGAGATGGAACGCTTCCGCTTAGTTGCTAACAAGTATCTCTTAACGGAGGATGACGATGATATGTCTGACCCCGGTAAAGAGATGCTTAGTGAGATGCTAGAGGAAGAAGGTGAAGCTGAGCAACCTGCAAAGGATGTAATGCCAGAAGAAACAATGAACGAAGAGCCTACGGGCTTAATGGCAAGAGGTTAAGACATGGCATTTGATTGGAAAGACTTTGCAGCTGCATTCCTAGAAGGTACAGCAGAAAACATTGAGCGCCGTGGTGAAGAAGCTAGGACGTATGAGAAAGAGCAGAAGGAAGCAGCTAAGCGTAATGCAGAGGTTATCCGTCTTCGGGCGGCTAGGGCTAAGCAGGCTGCTACATATGCTCGTAAAGCTAAGATGTACCTAGGTAGCCACAAAGAAGCAGATATGATAGTTAAAGCAGCTATGTCAGCTGGCCCTGCAGAGATTGAAACACTATATGAAAAGCTAGAAGCTGCAGCTAATCAGCCAGGACAGAATGGTAAGCTGGGTGTGGATGATATTGATACGCTAATCAACATGCCAGAACTTCCCGGTGTAGATAATAGGTATATTGATATGGGCTTGGAAGATTTTGCTATGCAAACCTATGGGGCAAGCAAAGACTCTATCATACGTTCAGCAGAAGAACAGGAAGAGGTAAGCTTAGTTGGTCAGCTCTTTGGGTTTGGTGCAAAGCAACGTGTAGATGAACGTCTAGGTGAACAGCAGTATGGTATGGGTATGTCTATATCAGACATCAATGACCTAGCAGAGCAAGATGAATACCAAAACATTATTAAGGATACTTCCCTTACGTATGGTACACTAGATCGTTTTGTAGTTGATGACTACATTAAGTTTGATGCTGTCCTTACTAAGGCAATGAAGGATGCTTTAGATGCTAATGAGAAAATTATTGATGCCATATTAGAACCAGAAGATAAGGCTGCTAAAAAGAAACAGCTACAACAATCTGCAGCTGATGGTTTAATTAAGGCGTCTGTAGACCAAGATGTTAGCTTACTAAAAAGCGTTCCTGCAACACAAAGAATTGCAGCTATTATGGGACAAGACTATCTTGACCAACTGTATATAGACAACGGTATCTTTACAGAAGATCAACTAAAAGAGATGCGCGGTGGTGGTGAACCTACTGCTGCTGCTGCTGCTGAAGGTGGTGCAAGTGCTGAACCTGCTGCTGAAGGTGCTGAGGGTGGTACGGGTGCTGAGCCTGCTGCTGTTACTACTCCAACCGCTACAGAGGGTGTAACACCTAGACCTAAGGCTAAGCGTAGAGACAGGAGTGCTAAACTTAAACAGCGTGAATGGGATAGAAAGTACAAAGGTAAGTATGAGCCTGACACAGGTAAGCCTATCCTAGCTGGGCCACGTCCTGCCTTGGATGAATATCGCCAAGAGCCTACTATCGTAGCAGGTCGCACTCGAAGCGTATCACTGTATACTGAGTGGATGGATAAGTATGGTGATACACATGATCCAGAAACAGGTCTACCTTTGCCAGTAGAGGAATAGAGTAATGGATAATAGCGCTTACATTAGAGCCTACAAATCATCCTTAACAAATAAGCCAGTAGAACCACCTACATTTAAGCTAGACCCTAAGGATGACTTTGTTATTGATCCTAACGTCACACTCAAGAAGGATGACTTAAAGAAGAACAACTACGTAAACCCTATCCGTGACTACATGGTTGCACGTAAGGGCGTAGACTACAATGATGTAGATGACGATAAACTTGTAGATGACTTTGTAGAACACATGCGTTACTTCAATGCTAACACTGTGTCTACTGCTGGTGAGGTACGCTTTGTTAGTAAGGCAGATGAAGCTGCTAAGCTCAAGGCTAAGAAAGCTTACCAGATCTATGACCAGTTAGGTAACGTCTTTGTTAATGACGGTATCGCTGGTGCTGTAGGTGGTATCTGGGATTACGTTACTGCTGCAGCTACTGACCCTACAAACTACTTGGGTGTACTCACAGGTGGTATTGCTCGTGCTGGTGCAGGTGGTGCTGCCCTTGGTGGTAAGCAAGTAATCAAGGCTGCGGTACGTAATGCAGGACGTGAAGCCCTAAAGAGTGGTGCTAATAAACAGGCTGCTCAAGAGGCTGCAAAGAAGGCTGGCATAGAGGCAGCAGATCGTGCATTAACTAAAGGTTATACAAAGGCACAGGCTGATAAGATAGCTGCTAAAGTAGAAGCTAAGATGGCTCTTGAGGGGCCACGCGCTCTAGCTAAACAGTCTATGCTATCTGCTCAGGAAGATCTATTTAAGCAGGCAGGTAAGAGAGCGCTAAAGCAAACTATTGCGCTTGATGCTAGTGCTGCTATGCTACAGGATGTAATGAACCAGAACGCTAGGCTGGAAGTCAATGCACAGGAGTCATACAGCGCAGCACAGACAGGCTTCTCATCTTTTCTGGGTGGTGTTGCTGGTGCAGCACAGCTAGGCTTTGGTAAGTTCCGTGGTGCCTCAGGCTATGGTGATGTAGGTGATCCTCTTGAGCGCCTAGCTAACGTGTCTATTGAAGAGGCTACACCCTTCCTTAAAGCTACGGAAGCTAAGAGAGCTTCTAAGGCGGTAGTAGATGCTGTCTCTACATGGGAAGAGAAAGTAGCACGTGGTGCAAGCTTTGATGAGGAGGGTGGTATCACAGCATCTCTTATCAAGCACATCATTATTGGCGAAGACGGTAAGGGCGGTGTAGGTAAAGTTGTGAAGGACATGGGCTACAAGGTAGACCGTAACTTGAAGACAACAGACTTCATCACTAACGTAATACGTTACATGCCTCAGAAAGATTTAGCAAAAGCTAACTCTCTTATTAAGAAACACACAGGGGTACACCTAGGCGACTATGATGAAGTAGGCGTTAACCTCAGTGATCTTATTGCTGCTCGTATTAGTGATGCTGGTAAGCAGCTACAGGTGATGTCACAGCTGCGGCGTACCATAGACTCAGGTATTGTTGCTTCCTCTGATGCACTTGAGGCTACTATTGAGAATGTAGAAAAGAACACTACACCTGCACAGAAAAAGGAATACCTCAAGTATACACAGGGCGTGTGGAAACGTTTGCTTGTTTCATCCCCTGCTACTACAGCGCTTAACATTGCTGGCTATGGTCAGTTTGCTGCAGGTCAGACACTAGCAGACATATTCAATGCTACTATGTATGGACTTCAGGGTATAGCTACGTCTGTCACTAATAAGGCTGCATCTGAGGGAGCATTCCGCCGTATGAGAGCGCTTACTACTATTCAAGCGCAGAAGATCCGTAACTTTGCAGATCCATATACAACACGTGATGCATACCTAAAGCTACTAGAAGAGAACCCTGACATTCAGAAGGCTCTCTTTGAAACGTTTGCTGGTGGTGTGGATGCTACAGCTAAACGCCATGGTCTTGACCCTACAAACACAGCCTTTAAAAACATAGAAGCTGTAACAAACGCAGCCAACACTATCACAGGTGTGCGTATTCAGGATACCTTTACTAAGTCACAGATGTTTATGGGTGAGTTAGATAAGGCAGTACGTTTTAAACACGGTAAAACCCTCAAGGAAGTTATCAACGGTACAGATGATACGCTTCTTGATGAAGAGGTAATGCAGTCTGCCCTAGATACAACACTCAAGTCTGTGTTCTCTAAGGATTATACTGCTAAGAGTCAGCCTGAACTAGTGCGGCAACTAGCCAATGGTGTTGAAACCTTCTCAAGCATACCGGGCTTAGGTACTATCCTGCCGTTTGGTCGCTTCTTTAACAACGTCATAGCTACAGCATACCAGTGGTCTCCACTAGCTGCACCTGAGCAGTTCGTCAAGTTTGCTCAACGTGCACGTAAGGGCCAGAAGGCAGACCTCTCAGAGATGGAAGCTTTTGCACGTATGACTATTGGTACATCTGCGCTTAGTATGGCTGCTATGTATGACCAAGAGCGCCGTGATAAGGGATTAGCTTACAATGAGATTGATGTAGGTGGTGGCACTATTGTAGATGCTAAGAACACCTATCCCTTCTCTGCTTTTCTAGCTGCAGGGCGTATCGTAAACATGGTGGCTCGTGATGAGGAAGTACCACCAGAGTTACTACAAGAGATGGGTACTCAATTAGCTGTCGGTCAGTTGGCACGTGATGCACAGTTTGGTAACGACATTAACAATCTCATGGACATCCTAGTAAACCAAGAAGCAGGTGCACGTAAAGCTTCTGCCATGGGCTTAGCTAAGATAGGTGGTAACTTTGTATCTGGTTTCACTAGGCCACTAGACGCTGTTAACAAAGTAGTAGGCTTTGCTATGGGTACAGACGCAGCTAAGGATGTACGTCAAGCAGACGGAACTTCTCAAGTCTTTACTCAGTCTGCTACTAAATACGTAGACAATCTGTTTGAAGTGTTTAGTGATAAGGTCGATGCTGTAACAGGTGATGAGCTACGTGTTGCTACACGTGAGGGGCAGCTATACGATGCCAACCCCTTTGCTCGTGTCTTTGGTTTGACTATCAAGCCAGCACGTACTGGTGCAGAGAAAGCATACTCTATGGCTGAGATGTTTCCATGGCAGGCTTCAGAGCGTAGCAAGATCCCAGGTTATGATAGGGCGTTTAACTCTATCATTGCTCCTCTGTTAGAAAGACAGACTAACCGACTGCTGCGTACTAAAGCATTCAAAGAGGGTAATCTCACACAACGCAGACAGATGCTCAAGACTGTAGTATCAGATGCTAAGTCACAAGTACGTAAGTATATGAAGGCTGGTGGTGGCGGTAGAGAGAACGCTATGCTGGCACTAGTACGTACTGCAGAGGGCAGAGCAAACAAAGAGATCCGTAATGAGGCTAAACGCCTGCTCAAAGAGAGACGTGGTATTGATGCTAGTCCACAGGATATGAACTATCAGGAGCTAACCCTGTATATCTCTTACATAGACTACCTCAAGGATATATACGAGGAAGCAGCGGGTATATAAAACGAGAGAGGGGAGCCACTAAGCTCCCCTTTTCTTTATCGTACTCCGTGTTTCTTAACACAGTGTCTTGCCCATAGTACCGTAGCTATCAAATGCTCTAGTGCTTTGTTTCTCTCGTCACTCTGCCATAGATTACTCTTGATGTGGTTCTCTAATGCCTCTGCATGTTGGGCTAACTCATCATAGAACTTAATGCGTGTGCCTTCTACGTGCGCTTTGGCTTCTTGTTCTAACTTCATTTAGATGCTTCTTTCTGACTCAAACGTGTATAGGCTCTTTATGATAGTAGTCTTTGTTTCTTCACAGACAGAGGCATGTTTACTAATGTTCTCCTCTGCAGGTATAATTTGTAAGTTACCACTCCAATGAGGCCCACCATCTGCTAGAGGCCACATATGATCTACGTGATGTTGTACCCCTGTGGCTTCACTTATTATGTTACGCAGTTTGTATATCTGTACTAAGCGTTTCTTCTCGTGGGGGCATTCACGTAGGTGTACGGGTATTTGTTTGCTCTTTAAGGCTCTGCGTCTTGCTTGTGTAGCAGCTTTCTTTTCCTTGTTAGCTTTGCGCCAATTTCTAGACGCTGCTCTAGCCTTTTCTCTGTTAGCTGCCTGCCAAACTTTCCTCTGAACAGCTATCTTCTCTTTATTAGCTTCACGGTAAGCTTTATCTCTAGCAGCAAGCTTTTCTATATTAGCTTCACGGTAAGTTTTACGGTTAGCTAGTTCCTCTTCCCTATTAGCTTCATACCTAGCTTTACGTTTAGCCAGTGCCTCTTCCTTATTAGCTTCATACCAAGCTTTCAGACTAGCAGCTATCTTTTCCTTATTAGCTTCACGGTAAGTTTTCCTCTGAACAGCTATCTTCTCTTTATTAGCTTCACGGTAAGCTCTTTGATAAGCTGCCCTCTCTTCCTTGCTCTGAGCCATCACAGACCTTCCTTCATAAATACTTTGACCCACTCAGCGCAGATACCACTACGCACAATGTCATCAACGCCAAACTCTACTACAGGAACATCAAGCATGTGCTTCTTAGCAAGATGAATGATCTTAGCTAGACCAGACGTACCCTTTAAGTCAGACTGCTGGATGTCACCATTGAGTACAATAGTACTGCCTTCACCCACACGAGTCAACAGCATCTTGATCTCTGGTATGTCGATATTCTGTGCTTCATCTACAATGATAAACGCATTGTCAAAGCTACGCCCACGCATGAGTGCCAGTGTAGCTACTTCAATGTTACCATTCTTTACACCTGTATCAACAGCACCACGCCCTAGATGTTTTATCAGTACGTCTAGTACAGGCAACGCCCACGGTTGTGCCTTCTCTTCTAGCGTACCTGGCAGGAACCCAATGTCTTTACCTACAGCTACGTGAGGACGTGTGATTACAATCTTGTCAATCTCTTTGAGTGTGTACAAGTCTGCTGCACATGTAGCTGTAACGTAAGTCTTACCCGTACCAGCAGGGCCAAGGATAAGTACTTGCTTGCTGTTAGTGATAGCAGAAATTAGCTTACCTTGGTTCTCTGTCTTAGGTAGAATACCAGAGGTAGGCTTAGAAGAGGCTCCCTTGTAGGTTGTCTTCCTTCTTGTGCGTGTCTGCTTTCTGGGTGGATCTAACGTGTCCGTGTTCATTTAAGTTATCCAGTATTGTTATTGCTTGTTCTACTGACAGTTTAAACCACTCACCCTTAGAGTCAGTAGCCAAAGGCAACGCTCTAGTGTGAGCTTCTTTCTCAGACTTACGCCTATCGTTAGATGCTACGGTATGCTCTAGTACGTAGTCACGGTATGGGCTACTTGTCTGGTAGCCACTTAAACGATCTTCTGCATCAATAGCCATACCTATCTTTACCCAGTTAGGCCACGCTCTGTTAGTTATAGCATAAACATAGCCCTCTTTTATAGAGTCTGCTTTATATGTGCCCTCAAAGGCTGCGTCACTAAAGGTTTTGTACCTGCCAGGCTTATGTAAAGGGTGCTTAACAGATATACGCTTACCGTTTACATACATTTGATGCTTGGCTTGTTCTGCAGCTTTAGCTATATGGCAAGGAATACATATATAACCATTACATTTCATCCTAGATCTGTACCAGTTTTTATCCACCTCTAACTCAACGTCACACTTTATACACTTGTTCATCACGCATCCTTTGATACAGCGGTACACATATGCACTATGGATACTTTATCTTTGAGATCCTCAGGCAAGTATTGGTACACGGCTGTCATTGCATTAGCTGCCTCATAAAGACAGGCATCATATGTGTTATACAAGTTAGGTGAAGCACGTACTGATGGTGCCTCACCCGACATGTATGCTATAAGCACAAGGACATACATTATTCTGTCTCTTCAGGGTTAATCTTTTCCTGAATATACTCTACGCCTTCTACTACTTTAGGCTCTGCATAAGCATATGCTTGAACAGCTACATCTGTAGTTACTTCTAGTGCTGCTACAGCAATGAAACACATTACAAAAAACTCAACCATCTAAACGTTCCTTTAGTTCTGTGTAGCCACCGACATGGCGGCCTTCGTTATCCCAAATTTGGGGTACAGTAGTCATACCCGCTTCTTTCATGAGTGTCAATAGCCACTTACTGCTAGGGGAGCTTAGAGAATAGGCCGTGAAGCCTACCCTCTTTTCTCGTAGCAGGTGCTTTGCTTTAGTGCAAAACTTACAGTTATCTGTTCCTACCACTGTATAGCTCATACTAGATCCACGATCTCACAGCTGTCACCAGAGCAAGCCATCGTCTGCATAGAAACCGTGTTGTCCTCACTCTCATACTCGTTAAGCTCTTCCCAGTCAATGCTGTCTGGCATAAGTGCAAGCATCTCTTCATACTCTTCCTTGGTGCAGTCCTGATAGGGTGCCTGCTGGTAAGTATGATCTGAGTGTGGCAGGAATGATACACCTGACATCTCATCAAAGTACTTGTATACAAATGCACCTACCTCCATCCACTCACCGTCACGTACTGAGATAGTCACAGACGGTTTGTGCTCGCACCAATGTCGCTGGTATGTAAGCCACAACTCAAGTTGCTCTACTGCAGTCATGTCGTTGCGTGTGACAGCCTGCTCAGGAGATTTAACAGGGAAGCTAAACACTACAGTAGAGTCAGGCTTCATAACGCAAGGCTCATTAGGGATACCTTGGTCAATCATAAACTGTGTCAGTGGATCTTTATTATCACCACGCACAGTACGAATATAGAAGGGGCTGTGACGTGCGTGAATACCACTAGCGGAATCAACCAACTGTGAGACCGTACCTGAAGGTTTAACGCAAGAGATACTAGCACTAGCAGGGATGCCAAGCAACTCAGCCCACTCAGCGTTAGTAGCCACAGCCACGGATCGTAAATGCTCAAGAGTTTTCTCCAATCCTTTGTTAGAGTTTGTCATTAGTGGGTTGTCCATAATGCCTGTCATAGACACACCAAGTAAGCGCTCTTCTGCTGTGTTCTTTTGCCAGACCTTACGTAGGTAGGGGAACTTAATCATGGTAGACTGGATCGTACCTAAGATGGTAGCCAGCTTAACCTTACGCTCAAGATCCTCAATAGTATCAGTAGCACGTACTACGCACTCCGTTAGGTTGCAAAACTGATATGGGCGTAAAATGATTTCAGAACAAGGGTTTGTGCCAAACTCATGGTTAGGATCACGCCGACCAAACTTAGCTGCCTGCTTCTTAGATGCCTCACGATTGAAGATACCACGCTCACCAGACTTAGACTCAACCAGTGCAAGCCACTCACGCATGAATGTTTCCATGTCCGGCTTCTCAGTGTATGATACAGAGTTGTTAGCCAAGGCACGATGACCAGCAGTTTCCCACCACTGACCTGACTTAGCGTGACGCATACGGTCATCACTCAGGTTAGACAAAGAGATCATAGCTGAACGTCTCACGCCACCTACGACAACGATCTGACCAATGAAGCACATCAGGTCATGACATTCCATAGAGCTAAGCTTGCGTCCTTGTGCCGCCTTGAAGGTAGACACAGCAAAGTTAAATAGTTCTACGAGTGGCGCTGGGCCTGACGCTCTACCGCCAAATGTTTTAAGTCTTGCACCAGCAGGACGTACACGAGAGACATCCCACTTAGGAATCTCACCAGCCCACAGGAGTGCAAGAACTTGACGGAACCCCTTAGCCCAGCCTTCCTTACTGTCCTTAACGACAACGATAGACTCACTCTCGAAGAGCTCAGGCACTTCTGGGAGCTTGCTGATAAACTGGCGCTCGACACTGAACCCGACACCAGTGCCGCAGAGGAGGATGTACATAGCCTCATCGAAGGACTTAGGGTCATCTACGGGTAGGTAGCTACAGTTGTAGCCTGCAGTGTTGTCACGATCAAGGGCTGGGCCTGCTGTCATCATAGCTCTCATAGAGGGCATGATCTCTTGACCAAGGATAGCCTGCTCAATGTCATTAATGTAAGAGTTGTCACCTGTCACACGGCGCACTACGTTATCCATGTAGCGGCTTACTGTCTTACCCCATGACTCACGGCCTTCACCGTCAAAGTACTTGGCGTAGCGTGACTTGTGAATGAATGCTTGATAGTCTGTCGGTAGTTGATTGCTCATCGGTTGTCCCCTGATCCTTTGATAACGCCACGCTTTGCACGGCTGTTTAGTTTATCCATGTTAGTCTGCAGTACCTCTGTGAGGTCACTGTTAAAATAGTTAGCAAGGGCTGTAACGTAGAACACAACGTCACCTAACTCCTTGACGATATCATCGGGTGAGACCTTTGTGTTGTCACGCAGTAGCTTCTTGATCTTCTCAGCTACCTCACCTGCTTCACCTACTAAGCCTAGTGTATTCTCCACTAAGCGGGTCTCACCCTCTGTTACGATCTTGCCTTCCACCCAGTAGGAATAATCTTGGGTATTGACATCCACCATACCAGCGAAGGCATCTATATCCTCTTGGGTAATCATTGTCTCTCCTTGACGTTTAAGTTCTCAATCTCAACATCATCTACATCATAGATAACATCTGTAACCAAGTCATGAATGTCTTGCTCATGACTGTCTTCGTAGGATGATAGTATATTGTTATTCTTATCAACCTTCATAACAAAAGTAACACTGAACTTTTTCATGCGCTTCCCTGTGTCTTAGACCAGCGTGTGAGTGTGACTACATTATCGTCTACCTCATACTCTTTGTCTTCCTGTAACTCCTGCTCTGCTTCTGCATACTGGTCAGGAAACATCTCCTGTAGAATGTCTTGACGTAGATCAGCAAAGTCTTCCCAAGCATCAGGGTAAATCTCTAAGAACTGCTGCGCTGCAGACATAGTGAGTGCCTCATCAAGAGCAGCCCTCATGCCGTCCTCTGAACCCGCAGAACCAAAGACCATACCCGTCTTGATACGGCCCGTCCATTCACCGTCCTCAACGACAGGAGATAATACAATAGCTACGTCACCAGGTTTAATCTCATAAGCCATTACTCTCTCCTCTTAACTTTGACACGTTGCTCTTTCATTCGCTTGCCTTTCTCTTTGAGCCACTCTTCTGGTATCACACGATTAGCCCAGAGAAAACCCTTTTGATCACACCAATCGCAGTATCTACTCTTGGCTCCCTTGTATAGCCTTGAATTAGCATTACTAAATACAAAACGAATATCTAGTGTAGGGTGCTGACGTTGTATCTCTATGTGTTTACGTCTATCTGCAGCAGAAAACAACCCCTTCATTTCAATTATAATACCATTGTCTAGCTCAAAGTCTGGCGTGTATGTGCGGTACTTTAGATCCTCCCACTCTATCTTTAGCTTTTCATAGGCTACAATCTTCTGCCTATCCTTGAGGTACGCAGCAGCCTCAACTTCAAGACCACTGCGATACAGGCGAGAGTTGTGTCTTCTAGCCATTAAGATACTCAGGTGCTACGTAAGTATAGTCTACCTCTTGCGGGTTCTTAGACTTACTAGGAATGCTAGGACGTGGCTGTAAGTTAGTGTGACACTTATGCTTGAAGCTACAGAACTTACACCCTGAGGGTAGCACCCAGTTGCCTGTCTTCTTACGGTAGAATGTTTCTTCTACTGGCTCGTAGCAACGCTCAAAGGGTTCATCGTTATCTATGTAGTCTACGAGAGATTGGATGTCAGCGAGTACTGCTTTCTTATCCACTCCCTCAGAGGCGTCTACATACTTGAATTGCCCGTTTGCTTTGTTGACTACCCACCAGCCACCTACCTCTTTCCCTGCGCCCTCTGCGTAGCCCACAAGCTGTGCCACGTAGCCAAAGCTGTCACCCTGTGCAAGGGTATCAAAGGATGCAAACTTGTTATCATATGACCAAGGGGAGGCAGACTTAACATCGTCAATGCGCCCATCCATCTCCATGTCATACTCACCCTTGATCTCCTGACCATGAGGTAACTTGAGTGTAACCTTGTCATTGTCCTTGAACTCTACACCAGCAGAGCGGAGGACTCCCTTGAACACAGCCTCAACAATATCGCCAAGGATCATGTTCATTAGGAACGCAGGAGGGAAGGGTGTCTTGTCTTCTGGATCGTTCTTCTCAAACCATAGCTGACACTTAGGCTTACCAATGTTAGACATACGTAAGCGGAACTTGTCACGAGGGCCACTATCAAACTGCTTATACAACGCAGCTTCAACATCGGAGGCGACTTGTTTAGCCACCTCCTCTGTCATAGTAGACTCACCAGCCATAGCCTTCTGTAAGAAGTTGAAGACTTTTAATTCAGCTGGGTGATTCATTAGCCCACCTCAATGAAGTCGTTATCAATGATGTCCTTAACGACTGCAGCATCTTCGTCAGAGATACCTGCACCATTGCGCTCATTGTGTAGATCCAGAACCTTACCGTTCATATACTCTACAAGCTCAATGAAGTCCTTCAGTATGTCATTGTCACTGTCAGCCAGATCAACACTGCTTCCAAGCTTAGCTTCGATCTTACCAAACTTAGCACCTGTAGGAATGCTATCCTCTACCCCAGACAGTTTAATGGTAGACATGATAGGCAGCAGGTTCTTACGGCTAAGACCATTCAGTACAGCATCAATGCTCTTGAGTGAGTCACGGTTCTTAACATCCATGACCACAGGCACATCAGTGTAGTTACCTGTCACTGGCTCACCCTTCTCATTGATAGGGTTGTCTAGTGTTACCGTACCAAAGAATACCTTAACACGCTTGACTGAACGCATGATCTGTTTGGTAGCCTCAGGTAGTGACTGGAAGTCATCAATGTAACCTGTAGGACGCCCCAAGTTAAAGCCACCAATGCTATCCTTTAGATCACCGTTGAGTGAGTTAGACATGACGGACTTCTCCATCTCTTCTGTCTCACTGTTCCAGCGTTGCCACTGATTGCGCTGGGCAAAGACACGGAAGGTAGCACCGTTGCTATACACCTTATCATCACCCTGTGTCAGAGTGAATGCACCTACAGGTACAACCTCTGTCTTGATTGTCTTGCCATTAAACTCCACCTCACCCATGATAGGCTGATGGATCATACCGACACGTGCAATAGATGGTGTGGACTGTTGGCTAGGTGTAGAAGACACACCCATAAGTTCAGCCATAGACTGTCCACGATCTGTTGCAATTTGTAGTTCGTTGCTCATTTCTATATCCTTTTAATAGAGTCAAAGAGTACCTAGTTATACACTACACGTCTACTGTGTCAAGCCAATTAGGCCCAATCTTAGCTTCTAATAGTAGTGGTACATTCATTCGTATTCCATACACTGACTCAACCAGATCAGTCAAGCCCTCATTCATATCTTGTATCATATTTAATACTTGCTCTCTCTCATTAGGGTGAACGTCAATAACAGTAGAGTCATGTACGGTATTAACCAAACAGGATTGCATAGGTTCAAGTCTCTTGTACATCTCATTGAGTACAACAGGCACTACGTCACCCGTAGCAAAGCCCTGCACTGGGTAATTCTTAATCATGGTAAAGTATGTCACGCTACCATTGTCTCTGCGCTGCACATCAGGGAAGGCGTACTGTCTGCCTGACACATTAGTAATCTTATTGAAGCGTAATGCCTCATCAGCTAGGTTCTTGTGCCAGTTAGCCACACCCTGATACTTCTCAGTGAAGTGTTTGTAGTAAGCCTCCTCCGCCTTAGATCTGCCATATCCTGTAGCCCCAAAGAGAGGTGCGAAGGTATGAGCCTTGGCTTCCTGACGTGACGTAGGCTGTCCCGCATCAGAGATAACCTGTGCAGTGTAGCTGTGTACGTCAAAGCCTGTGTTGATCTCTTCCATAGCGACTTCATCCTGAGCCAGATATGCAGCCGTTCTAAACTCTAGCTGTGCAAAGTCAGCCTCACATATCTCACCACCCTCCCAGCGTGACACAAACACTTTCTTCACAGGAAACGTACCACCACGAGGCATGTTCTGCATGTTAGGTTCCTTGCCACTGAAGCGCCCTGTCGCTGTGACACTCTGAGTAAGGGTAGCGTGTAGGAAACCATCGTCCTTAGAGTAACGCTCAATGCCATCAACAAACGTAGAGATGTAGCTGCTGATAGCGTTGTATCGTTGTAGATCCTCTAAGAAAGATACTGCCTCATACTTCTTGTGTGTCTTAGCCGTAGCAATAAGCAGACCTAGCTTGTCCTTACTGGTGCTGAAACCATTGGCACTGACCCACTTCTTGTTAGGTGCAGAGAAACGCAGCCCAGCAATCTGTTCTGTGTTCTTGAGTTGAAACCCACGTGTGTCACAGTCCTTGCACTTGTTAGGCTTAGCGAACCTAGTGCCATCCTTCTTGGTCTTGTACGTCTTGCCCTCACCCTCACAGGTAGGGCAGGTGAATGCCTTGGTGCGGTAGATGTGGCTGCTGTTAGCCTTGACTGCTGACTTGTACTCATCAATGTTCTTGGTGAACTCAAACAGGTCAGCCCACTCTTTCTTGTTGTTCATGCGGCGACTAAAGATAACCTGAGACATCTGTTCATTAGAGCCTAAGTTAATTGGTGTGTCACCCATAATCTCACGCACCTTGATGTGAAGGCGTGTCTCTAACTCAGAGCGTTCATCCTCAAACTCTACTCGAACATCTTCGAGCTTCTGAAGATCGACTTTGATTCCTGACATATGCATTCGGGTAAGGGTTTTGCAGGTGTCGAAGGTAACATCTCTGATTGTGTGGAGTGACTTGCTTTCTGGCTGGGCATAGTCTCTCTCCAAGGCATTGAACAGTTCGCTAGTAGTAAGAATATCAGACACGAGATAGTCAGTGAGTTGGGTGAGATCCGTTTCATTGGTGTTGATTCCTTTCTTTAGGCAGTCACTGAGGTAGTCGCCCTTCTTTATGTCTAGGTCACGCCGTTCTGCGATAAGCTTGAGAGACAGGGGTGCGCCCTGCCCTCGCTGAAGTATATACTCTGCAAGCATGGTGTCATAGATAGCACCATCATAAGTGTACCCACTCTCCCACAACCACATCAAGTCATGCCGTGCGTTGTGCATGATTAATAGGGTAGTCATATCAAGTACAGCCTGAACAAGGTTATGCCCAGCGCCTGATGTATCCTTGGCCTCTACATGATCTAAGTTTACCACGTGTAGTTCAGTGTGATCGTCAGCATTCACCATGCCGATCTGCGTTAGGGTGTTACTTGGCTCAAAGGGATCGTTGTATATCTTTCCCTCCTTCCAAGTCACACTGTTCTCTACGTCTAGTACTAATCTCATGTGTCTCTCCTACGCGCTGTATATAGAACGTGCGCCATCTAATACACAAGGGATCTTACCTTGGAAACCATTAAGTTTATTTTTGGCTAAGTTTAAGTAGCGCACAGGATCTTCATCCTCACCCTCTACCTGCTGTGTCTTGCCAATAAGCAGCATCAAGTCAGCCTCTGCAGCCTTGCCTGTCTTACTTCCTTCCATCATAGACTGATTAAGATCTGCCTTACCCTCTGCTTCAGCACTCAACTGTGACATCCATATCACACAGCAGTCGTACTGCTTAGC
>Ga0196899_1000700_pt1 | contig 17139 bp, 11 predicted proteins | sample VirMetDEL_Sep_01_FD_169095 | JGI IMG/M metagenome (GOLD analysis project Ga0196899, IMG submission 169095) | Aqueous microbial communities from the Delaware River and Bay under freshwater to marine salinity gradient to study organic matter... | ecosystem: Environmental > Aquatic > Marine >... | reverse complement strand
TGGGCAGCTGATAGTGCCGATGCTTTTAGATATATGTGTCAAAGTGTAAGAAGATACCGAGACAAGGAAACCGAAAAGAAAAGACAACGGGTAGTTAAAAATGTAAATGATTATCTATATAGATGATTTTTTTTGCTTGACTATTGAGACTCAGTTGAGTCCCAAAGACTTGACAAATGAGTTATTGAGACTAGATTGAGAATATTATGGGAAAAGGACAGGATATTAGACAGGGAAGATTGCCTTATATAACAGGACTTGCTGGTCCTAAAAAGTATGGAGAGCTAAGACCAGCAGATAGAGCTAGAGTTGATTTATGGGCTGAGACAGAGCACGCAATGGCAAAGACAGGGGCTAAAGACATAGTTGAGCTTCAGTCATATTTTACAGACAAATCTCAGAATCCTTATGGAGATTTAGAACTCAGAATGAGAGAAGGTTCTGGCGGTGGTGCAGATGTAGTAAAAGCCGACTACGAAATTGCCAAGGCTATTCAGGCATTTTCTGCCGGATACAAAAAACCAGAGCAACCAAAGCCTACATTTAAACAGACTCCAATGAAAGCAGAGCAACCATCTGCTGTAACTGAAGGTCCAAGTAATGTAAGAGCAGCAGCACAGAATCAAGGTTACGCATCTACTTTACTATCAACAGGTAAGAAAAGATCAGCACCTACTAGAGCTAGAAAGGCTTCTACAGAAAGAACGATGCTCACCAAAAAGGATGAAGATACGAAACCTAAAAAAAGTAAATTAGGATCAGGTTACTAAGATGGATAGAATCATAGAATTTTTAAAGACTGACCTTGGCACTCTTGAGGGTGATCGTGGTTTATGGGATCAAGACCTTCAAGATGTAGTCCGTTTTATTAGACCGGGGACTAGTGACTTTCTTAGAGAGTTGGTTCGTGGCGAAAGTCGTCATTATGAAATCTATGATGGAACAGCATTATGGGCATTAGAGCAATTCGCTGCTGGATTGCACACATATAATACATCACCAACAGATAGATGGTTTACATTATCTATTGATGATGAAGAACTTTTAAAAGAAGAATCAATTCGTGGATGGCTTGAAGGTGTTAGTGATATTGTATATCGTGAGTTTGCGAAACCTACTGTTGGATTCAATCAAGCAATGCATGAAGCGTATCTTGACTTGGGTGCGCTAGGAACTGCTATTGTTTACAGTGAGTATGACCAAAAACAGAATAATATAATCTTTAGAGCTTTACCGTTAGCTCAATGTTATATTAGAGAGAATTATTTGGGTCACGTAGATACGATTTATCGTAAATTTGAAATGACTGCTAGGCAGGTTATTCAACAGTTTCCAGAAGCGCAGAAGATGGAGAAAATGAAACTCCGCAGACCACATGATAAATTAAAAATTGTTCATGCGGTATTCCCATCTAAGGACAAATTTGGAAAAAAGCATAAGACAAATAAGAATTTTGTAAGCTACTGGTTTTGCACCGAGCTAGATGATGGAGTCACTTCTAATGGAGGTCTATTAGATCAAGGTGGATTTGATGATTTTCCATATCATGTGCCACGTTGGACAAAACTAGCAGGTGAAGTATATGGTCGTTCACCCGGACGCACAGCCCTTCATGATGTCCGTATGGTCAATAAAATGGCTATGACCATGATTCAAAAGGCAGAACAAGTAGTCAATCCCTCAGTTGAGATTGAGGACGACTCTGTTATCGGTGACGTAGCTACTGGTGCAGGGTCGATCATTTGGAAAGAACCGGGGTCAGCACCTATTACTCCGGTCAATAGTGGAGCTAGGTTAGATATTGGTATTGATATACTAGACCGATATAGAGATCAAATAATGAAAGCATTCCATGTTGATAAGCTTATGCGTCAACGAAAGAATGAAAGACAAACAGCATATGAGATTAGCGATGATCGAAATGAAATGCTGGCTATGATGAGTCCAATGTTGGCTCGTTTACAAGTCGAGTTATATGGTCCTATCCTAGATAGAACTTTCGAGTTAATGGCGAGAAATGGTCGTATTCCAGAACCTCCTGAAGAGTTACAGGGCTTAGACCTTGAAGTTAAATATACGTCACCAGCAGCTAAAGCTCAACAAGGGGCAAAAGCTCTAACTACCCAAAGATACATTGAATCACTAGGACTATTAGCTCAAATGAGTCCAGAAGTCTTAGATGCAATTGATGTAGATGTTATAGCCCAATCTCAAGCGGTATGGATGGATGTTCCAGTGGATGTTACTAGAACACCTGATGAAATTAATAAGATCCGACAAGACAAAGCAGAGATGGAGGCTAGACAACAGGGAGTAGATAATGCTCCACTAGAAGCCAGAGCCGTAAAGGATATGGCTCAGGCTAGACAGATTTCAGCCAACACACCAGTATGACGTTAGAAGAAAAGCTAGAAGAATATAACCAGTTAGAAGAAGAATCCAAAGCAATTAGATCACTCTTCAAGGGACGTAACAGTAAAGCTGCTATGCGTTTCTTGGAGAGGATTGGCTTCTGGAATAAATCAACCTACGTTCATGGTGATCCACATGGGACATCTATAAACGAAGGAAATAGACAAATAGTTTTGAAGATCAAAGAGATTGCTAAAATGTCCGAGATGGAGATTGAGCGTTTCTATGAGAACAAAAGAAATAATCTAAAAACCAGAATAGGTAAGGAAAATGGAAGAAGCACCAACACCAGTATCGGAATCAACACCTGAAGCACCAATGGCAGCAGAGCCATCTAAGACTATCTTAGAATCTGCACCACCAATAACAGACTTCAGAAGTGAAATTCAACAAGAATATATGTCATCCCAAACCGTTGCTAATGCACAGTCAGTTAATGACTTAGCAAAGCAAGTTGTTAATCTTGAAAAGGTTATGGGTAAACCAAAGGTTGAATTACCACAAGAGAATTGGAATGAGCAGAATTGGAATGAGTTCTATAATAAAACAGGCAGACCAGAAACAATTGAAGGATACCAAGCACCATCAGTTGATGGATTCCAGTTTTCAGAAAATGACCAAAAAACGCTATTTGAATCATTCCATAAAACAGGGATTTCTCAGAAACAGGCATCAGATATTATGCAGACCTTGGCTCAAAGAGAGCTAAATATGGCAGATCAAATTAATCAGAAATTTGAAACCAATGAAGCTGCTGCTAAAGAAGAACTTGCAAAGCGGTGGGGTGATAACTTTGAGATGAATCAACGCCTAGCTGCCACAGCATTAAGAGAAACAGCAGATGCAGATGCATTTGATAGACTCAATGAAAAATTCGGAAATGATCCAGATTTCTTAGACATTATGAGCAAGATGGGTAATAAGATGATGGATGATACAGAATTTAAATCTAATCTGCAATCTAATACAATGACTAGCGATATTGTAGCTAGATCAGAGATTGACCAGTTGAAATTAGATGGAAATTTCCAAGGTGCTTTATTGGATGCTGGACATCCCGGACATAAGGCAGCATTAGAGAGATGGAGTAAATTGCATCAAGCAGCATATTAATAGAGAGGGGCTAAATGCCCCTTTTTTATTTGACATTCATTCTCAATCTCATTTTATTCTCAATTAGACTTGTCCTCACTATATATGTGAGCCAACTCAAGATTGTCCTGTCATTGGGGTAGCATTCTTCGGCAAACGGAGGATAGCAAGCTACAAACCAGTAAATATAATTTAATCAGGATATATAAAAATGAGTAATCAAGTTACAACTTCGTTCGCTCAACAGTATTCTGCGAATGTCGAGTTACAATTCCAGCAAATGGGATCACGTTTACGTAAATACGTAACCGAAGATCCAATGGGTGCTGAATATAAATACTTTGACCGCATTGGAACTGTTGCAGCTAAATTAAAAGGCGCACGTCATGGCGATGTATCATATAGCGATACACCACATTCTCGTAGACGTGTAACATTTGAAGATTTCTACCATGCCGATATGATCGACAAGGAAGATAAACTTCGTATGTTAATTGACCCAACTAGTGAATATGTTCGCACAGCAGTATATGCTTTAGGTCGCAAAATGGATGAGATCATCCTTGATGCTGCTTTAGGAACTGCTTATAGCGGAAAAACTGGTTCATCAGCAATTACTTGGGCTACTGCCGGAACAAATCAAACTATTGCTGTTAACTATGTTGAGTCTGGAACTGCTGCTAATTCTCACTTAACTATTGCTAAACTTCGTGAAGCTCTACGGATTCTTGAATCTAATGAAGCTATCATGGAAGGTGAGCCACTAGTATGTATCTTAAATGCTAAAGCTAAAAATAGCTTATTGCAAACTACTGAGATGACTTCTAGTGACTATAACACTGTTAAAGCTCTAGTTGGTGGTCAGCTAAACACTTTCCTTGGCATGGAGTTCTGTCGCACAGAGCTAGTTCGTCAAGATGGTTCTAGCTATGATCGTGTTATTGTTATGCCTAAGTCTGCAATTAAGATGGCTGTAGCCTCTGACATTTCAGCCAAGGTTGAGCAAATTCCTCACAAATTCTACAACTATCAAGTTCTTGCCGAAATGTCTGCTGGTGCAGTCCGTATGTGGGAAGAAAAGATCGTTGAGATTAAATGTGATCCATCATAATAATTAGGAGGTAAAATAATATGGCTACTACAAAATCAGCTACTCTTACATTGATGGATGCAACTCCACGCTTACGCTTAGAGAGAAGTATTATCAATGCAAAATCACGTGTCTTTGCTGACACCGTATCAGTTGCAGCAGCAGACTTTGATGCAGATGGTGACATTGTTTATGTCGCTGAAGTTCCATCAAATGCTAAAATCATATCCATTAAGTTGTTTAATGATGATCTTGACTCAGGAACAGACACAGCACCAAACGTAGGTATCTACAACGGAGCTACTAAGTTTACTGATTCAAATGCTACATCTTATGCAGCAGATGGGTTGATTGACGAAGATGCTTATGCTTCTGCGATTACAACTCTTCAAGCAGCTAACACTACTGGTGTAGAGGTTGCATTTGAAGCAAGAAATATCAACGCTATCGACAATTACGTATGGGAAGATGCTGGATTACCAGAAGATCCCGGAGTAAATCTACGAATTGCACTTACACAAACTGCTACAGTTGCAGGTGCGCAATTAGGAGATATTACCGCAGTTGTTGAATATGTTGAAGAATAATTTTCCTTTAACAGAGGATTCTAACTAAACTGGTGTTAAAGGGGCATAAGACTTGTATTTTATGCCCCTTTTTCTTACATTATAGATTATGGCAAGTGCAACAAGTATAGCGAATGGAGCGTTAATTAAGTTAGGACAAGACTTAATCAATGCTATTACAGACACAAATAGCAAGGCAGCCCGTATTTGTAATGAGCGATTGCCTAATGCTAGACAAGTAGTATTAAACTCAGCACCTTTTAATGGTAGCGTAAAACGGGTAACGTTAGCCTCTACAGTTAATACTCCTGAGTTCTTTTACACAAATGAATTTCAATTACCTTCAGATTGCTTAACTCTTATTACAGTTGAGCCACAATACAAGGACACAGACTACGCACTAGAAGGTGATAAGATATTATACTCAGGAACAGAGCTTAATATCATATATGTTGCCGATATTGTTAATGATTACAATAAAGTTGATCCATTAGTGCAAGAAGCTATTAGCGCATATTTAGCAAAAGACATTGCATATATTATCACTAACGATAATCAGACAGCTAATAGAATGGAAGAGATATACGAAAGAACTCTCCGTAAAGCTATTTCAAGAAACAATAAGCAACTCAAAAGATTAACTTTTGAAGGGACAGATTGGCTAGATGCTAGATTAGTAGGTGGCTATCCTTCAACATATCCAAAAGTCAACTAATGAGAAACAAGACAATCAAGAACTCTTTCTCTTCTGGTGAAATTAGCCCACTTCTTAGAGGTAGGACTGATATACAACAATATGCAGAAGGGGTGGAAGAATTAAGTAATTTCTTGATTCGTCAACAAGGTGGCATTTCTAAAAGACCGGGAACTAGATATATAGGCGAGGTCTTAGATCAAACTAACGGATGCCGATTGCATAGATTTGTATTTAATAATGAGACAGCATATGTATTAGAATTAACTAATACTAAAATACGCATTCTAAAAAACGAAGATTTTGTAAAAGAGGGTGATGTTACAATCACTGGTGCTACTCAAGCAAATCCAGTTGTGGTTACTGCAACATCTCATGGATATACAGATGGCGATATAGTTACAATCTCTAGTGTCGGTGGAATGACTGAAATTAACAATAGGGAGTTTATAGTAACAAACTCAAATCCTAATGATTTTGAATTATACGATATAGCAGGTAATGCTCTTGATGGAACAGGATATAGCACTTACACGACAGGTGGTGTTAGCAATAAGCATATTGTTTTTACAACACCTTATTCTACAACTGATATTGAGGGTCTTACTTTCGCACAAACTAATGATGTCCTTTATGTAGCCTCTGAGAGCTACGCACCAAGAAAGATTACTAGGACTAGCGATACCGCATGGAGTATCGCAACAATGGATTATAAAGATGGTCCATACGGTGCAGAGAATACAGGAGATACCACACTTACACCTGCTGCCACTACTGGAACAGGAATAACTTTAACCGCTTCTGCCGATACATTTGTTTCTACAGATGTAGGTAGACACGTAAGATTACACCACACTGCTGCAAGTCCAATTGTAGGTTGGGCTAAAGTCGCTAGTTACGTGAGCGCAACAGAGGTAACTATAGATATAGAATCTGACTTTGGTAGCACATCTGCAACTAATGTATGGAGATTAGGAGCATGGTCAGAAACTACAGGTTACTCAGGCACAGTAACATTCCATGAAAATCGTTTATTTTTTGGTGGAACTTCTGTTGAGCCTTCGACATTTTGGGCATCCAAAACCGATGACTATAACAATTTTGAGCCTACTGGGACTGACCTTACTGTATTGGATAATAACGGACTTAGGTTTCAAATAGCATCCGAACAAAGTAATTCTATCCAATGGATGAGATCAGGTCCTATTTTATTCATAGGAACTAAAGGAGGTCAGTATGCAGTAAGATCATCAGGTGCAGCTATTATCCCTTCTGATGTGAACGTTTCTCGTCAAAATGGTTACGGTGCTTCAATCATAGAACCATATTTAATTTCCAATAGTTTAATATATGTAGATAGAACTACACGTAAAATAATGGAAATGGTGTATAATTATGACACCGATAACTATGAATCGCATGAGATTAGTGTAATTGCTAATCACATATTAAGGCAAGGTGTTAGAGCAATATATACATCTTATAGGCAATCACCTGATAATGTAATATGGTATGTGCTAGAGTCGGGGAGACTTGTAGGTATGACATATCTCAAGGAACAAAAACTTATAGCATTTCATAATCATGATGTTGGTGGAAGATACGAAAGCGAAACGGTGTCCAGTGGACTACTCATTGAGGGAGAAACATACATCATTAAGTCTGCAAGCGGAGGGGCTGACTTCACTACTGTTGGTGCTAGTTCTAATACTATTGGTGTTGAATTTACTGCTACTAATATCACTCCTACTTGGGGAACTGGATCTTTGGCAAGAATTACAAATGCTGAAGCCAATGCAATCACAACAGTCCCAAGTGCCTTAGAGCAAACTGATATTACATATATAGCAGTCAGAAGGACAATTAACAGTAGCACTAAGCAGTATATAGAATATTTTACAGATGATGAGTGGGCTGACCATGACCAAGATAAAGATGATTTCTTTTTCCTAGATAGCGGAAGGTCGTATGATGGAACTGCTACTACTACAATTTCTGGTCTATGGCACTTAGAAGGTGAAACAGTATCTATTGTTGGTGATGGAGCAAAGTTGCCAGATGAAACAGTATCAGGTGGTCAAATTACTGTAGATGAGTCAGTAGAAAAAGCATCTGTAGGTTATAGTTATACAGCTTCATGTAAAACATTACCTTTGGATTTACAGGGAGATATTGGCAGTTCTCAAGGGTCTTTAAAGCGTGTATCAAAGGTAATTGTAAGAGTATGGAACTCATTAGGATGTCAGGTTGGAGAAAAGACTACAAATTTAGATGATATTGTATTTAGAGAGTCGGATGATAGGATGGACTTATCACCTCCATTATTTACAGGCGATAAGACAGTTCTAACCAATATGGACTACAATACAGAAGGTGGAATGTATATTCAGCAAGATAAACCTTTCCCTCTTAACCTTTTGTATGTAACATATGAAATAAGGAGTAATTTATAATGGCTTGGCAATTAGCAGTAGCACAAATAGCAGCAACAGTTGGCGCAGGAGCAATGGGAGCAAGTTCTTCCAAGAAACAAGCTAAAGCGCAAAAGCAAGCAGCCTACGAGGAGTCTAAAAGGTTAAGATGGAATGCTGCCGAAGCACTAAGGGCTGGTCGCATTAATGACCTAGCATTTGCATATAATATTGATGCAAGTAAGTTAGCAGCAAATTACAATGAGCAACAACTCAGAAAAGAAGCAGCTTATACAGAATGGCTAGGTGCAGCAAATGAATCTGCATCACGTAAAGCCAAACGTAGATTTTATGGTTCTCAGGTAGTAGCAGCAGGAGCATCCGGTGTAGCAATCTCCGGTAGCACTAGAGATGTTATGATAGATACCGAGAGGGAGATGGAAGCTGAGATACAAGCCAATGCTTATAACTCTCTACGTCAAGCAGATAAGTTAAGAGCGCAAGCAGATATTACAAAATTTCAAGGAGAGAATGAGGCATGGAATTTAGCATTCCAGAGAAAAGAAGCTAAAAGACAATCTAAGCTAGAATCAGAAGATTTAAGGTGGAGAGCAAAAGTCGCTGAAATGGGAGGTCAATCTGGTGCTTCTGCTGCTAAAACACAAGGATATGCAACTATCTTAAATACCGCATCATCCGTTGCAAGTATAGCAAACCAACAGTGGGGTAAATAAATCATGGCAAAGATACCAACATACGAATCTAAGCAATTAAGCGGTGTAAGCGGTGTAACGCAAATGCCAGCAATGAAACGTGCCATGACTCAGGCTTTTAAGAAGTCTAGTAATATTAAGGCATCCGACTTCTATCAAGCAGCAGGAGATCAGGCTATGGCTAATGCTTTGGGTAATGTGGCTACTGTAGTAAATAAAGCAGTAGTGCAAAGATTAGACCAAGAGTACAGGGAAAAGCGTGACTTGATGATCAGAGAGCATGAAAAGGCGGCAGAAAGCTTTAATGATAGAGATGCTCTAAATAACTACAGGAAGTTTAGTCAAGACAGTAGAGGTGTTTTTACGGAATCTGGAAATAAAAAAATAAGGAAGAAATTAGAGGCAGATTACGAAAATCTAATACACAAGGGCGAATTGCAAACTGCACAAAAGGCTACAAAAGCCATGAATGCAGAGTTCTTTTCAGAAGCAGATACATATCAAAAGAAATTATCTGCTGATGTTGCTCAGGGTAAGAAAAGTTCTGAAGAGGCACAATTGTTTATGTCAGAAAGACTAGCAGAAGGAGCAAGAAATAAGTTTGCAACAGAGGCAGTCTATCAAGAGTCTATGAAAAATTCCATTAAGGAATTTGATAAATCAGAGCTTATACACCTTGCTGACAATGTTGACACTAATGATAAGTTAAGTATTTTGAGGGAGCAGTCTAAGAACTATTCTGCTAGTATTGGTGTTCTTGAAGCTCAGGCAATTATAGGTAGGGGAAAGACAAATCTAAAACAAGCCAAATTGGATTACTATAATGAGAATATTATAGACTTTCAAAGAGGATTATCTGCATATAAATTAAATCCTACCCCGGAAGCAAGACAGGCATTGGAGGAAATGGCTAAAATGTTCCCTGATGCACACGTAGATAATGCTATGGTTAATATAGAGTTCATTGAGGATTCAGAGGAATTTAAGCAAGAGCTATTAGCAGCTACTACAGCAGAGGGCAGAGATAGGGTATTAAAGAAGTGGCAGGATGACCCTACTAAACTTCCTAAAATCAAAGAGAAGTTAAAACAGATTGCTAATGAGATTACAACAGAAGCTAGGCAGTTGGGATTAGAAATAAGCAAAGAGAAAGAGTTAAAATTATCTCAAGATTTGAATGAATTGATAAATAATCCAACAGAAGAAAAATATGAATCTGCTAAAAAGAGCGTAGATAATTTTGATAAAAACTCTAAAAACAAAGCATTGCAGGTCTTGGAGTCAGCTTATTATAAGGGCTTATTTGAGAAGGATATACAAAAGGCAAAGACACCGGAAGAGAGAGAAGAGATTTATAATATATATAAAAACACTCCGGGGCTATATGCTGGAACATCAGAGGATTTAAAGAGAGTATATACTGCCGTAGAAAAAGGATTTGAAGGTCAGAAGTCCCTACTAAAGAAAAGGCACATTGCTGAAACTAAGTCTAATTTAGGTAGCTTTATTATTAACAATCCCGGCAAAGACCCTTCAGCTTGGATTCAGGGAACGTTAAATGACTTGCCAGTAGAGGATAGAGAATCCTACCAAGAGGCACTAGATGAGGAGAAAAAAGAATACCTAGAAGATCCTGCATCTTATGTTAATTATAGAAGCGAATATGCGAATGAATATATTGATGCAATAACAAGGGGTGACTTAAACCAAGAGAGAATGGCTATTAGAATGAACGATAGGCGAGGCTACTATGGTGACAAGTCTATGGTAACGGAATTTAGGGTAGGAAAATTAGAGGATGCTATACTATCTCCTGATATTAATGAGATAGATAATGCTATAAATGAGTTTAGATATGTCTATGAAGGAAAAGAGTTAAAAGCTAATGTAAACTTAGCGCAGCATTATATAAAGAACCCGCCAGAAGGTAGAACCAAGAACTTAATAGAATCTATACCTATACTCATGGAAATGAGAATAGATGGAAACTCACAGTCTTTTGAAGAGTTAAGAAATGCCATGACTACATATGGCAAACAGACAGCAGTATTTACGGCAAGTGATCTTTCTAAAACTAAGAATGATGACGCAAGATATGTAGCTGGAAGGGAAGATTCTTATAATCAGCAATATCAAAATATGTATGTTTCATTAGTTGATATGTATGCTCGTCAAAGGGGAGCAGACAAGGCTAATAGTGATGATTTTAAGAAAGCAAGAGATACATTATTCTATGATGAGCATGAGACTTCCTATGGAATAATATCTAAGACTGTCAGTAAATCAACAGGTGAGAGAATAGAGATTAAAGATCCCGGAACAGTTTCAAGCAACGCATCTACATTGAAATCAATGTTGTCAATTCCCCAAATGGCAGCCAATATATTAAGCAGGGATGACTTAGAATATATGAGAGATAATCCCGGAAGCATTGATATAAAGTACATTAAAGAGGATGAATCGTATGAGTTCTTTCACACTCCTAGAAATGGGAATAGGGAGAGAAAGTTAAAAACATATGACCAAGAATTGATAAAAATAAAGACAGGTCATTTGCAACAGTTTGATATAAACAGGAGGGGAATGGCTAGAACCCATGCTCAGAGAATGGGTAATTTAGAAATGAAGCTTAAAAAGTCAAAAGAGATTGTAAATTACATCAAAGAATCAAAGAATTGGTAATATGATTATTCCGCTAGCCAGAACAACTCACGACTTTGATTATAGTAGTAATAGTGATATTGCTCTAAAACAGTATGATAAGCATGGTCAATATGATGATGCTAGGTTATATTTATCAAAGATAGGTCTTGGTCAGTCTACATCTGGTTTGATTGAAGATTCATTTACGGAGGGTCAGCGTGGTGGTATAGCAAATAAAGCATTTAGAGCAGGAGTTCTTAAATATAAGGATTTATTTAATGAGTCTAAGGGCGATAAAATGTCAAAGGATGATGCCAATGATACATATGGTATTAAGGATGGTGACAAATGGCTACTTCAGTTTGATGCAGACATAAGTGAGGATGCTGCAAAATATAAATGGGAAAATAAAATGAAAGAGCTTGAGTATGGCTCTATAGCTCAAGCAGCAACAGAAAGAAGCAAGTTTAATTATATTCCTATTTTTGCTGGTAACTTTCTAGGAAACTCTACAGATATTGGAGAGCTTACACTTGGATATATAACAGGTGGACTAAGCTCTATGAAATACGCTAGAATGATTGGTAAATCAATTCAAAGCGCAAAGACAAGGGCAATAGCAACCGCAGCAGTCCTATCTCCTGTTGAGTCGTTAGCGGCAGAACCTTTCCATCATATGCTTTCTAGTTATCTTGGGGAAGAATATACATGGAAGGATACAGCAATAAATGCAGCATTTGCTATGGGTCTAGGGACTTCCATTGCTGGTTTAAGAAGTGTTGTAGGTGATGTTGACGATTTATCTAATTTATCAAGAGATAAAATACATCAAGTAATTGAGTCTAAATATGCTGCATTTACTGAGCTTGATGGTAGAAAAGACATGTCTGGTGTAATGGCATCAGATGATCCGGAGGCAGTTTATAAATCTGTAGCTATGGAAGTTGAAGCTGATGTTGGAGATGCTATTGCTAAAATAGAAGCTGAGTATGGAAGGAAGCTAACACCGGAAGAGAGAGAGTATCACGAAAAGATTGAAAGAGAAGAGTCTATTAAGAATAGAATTAATAGCTCACTGGCAGCAGCAGAAGCAAAATATTACAATGGGTTAAAAGCTGGAACACCAGAAGGAGAGTCAGTAGAAGTAGATGTAACAAACTACACGACTCCTGAAGCTTCCAAGGCTAGCGATGATTCAATAGCCAATCCAATTATTGATAATGATTTAGCAGCAGATGGAATAGAAATAAAAGAAGTAAGTCCTGAAGCTGATATGACAGTTAGGACTACACCTCCTGAAACTCCTACAAATAGATACGCTAAAACAGAACCAGAAGCAGAGAAGCCTAAGACTACTCAAGACTCTATCGTTTATACTAAAGTGGCAATTGACACTATTAGGGAGTTCTTTCCTAGCACCAAGATAGAGATATTGGCTGAAGATAGTAATAACATCGGATGGTATGACCGAGGCAATGATACCATTTATTTAAATCCTGTATTGCTAAACTCAAAAGAGCGTGTTGCTAGAATGGTTGCGGAAGAGGCTATGGTTCATAATGGACTGAAGAGACTCTACAAAAGTAAAAAGAAGTGGAAGCGATTAGTTAAACAGGTAAAGAGAAGTCATCAAAAAGACCTAGATATTGCTAGGCAAAGGATGATTGATGAAGGTTATAGTAAATCTCAATATGACAATGAGGATATTGTAATTGAAGAGTGGCTTGGAGATAGGGCAGTTGATGTTGGTGCTGTAAGTCCTGAGATCATGGCAACACTAAAGAATGATTGGAGAAATCTATTAGGGAAAGCTGTGGAAGATGGAGATATGACCACAGCAGATGAGATTATCTACAAGTCTATGCTCAAGATGCGTGAGAAAAGGCTTGATAGCGTTCTAAGTAATGCTGGAAGATTGGAGGAATTTACAGAAGAAGAAACAAAGATAGATACAGAACTTGGAACTCGTCAGATTGAAGCAGAAAGACGAAGAGAAGCTACTGACAAAAAGGTTGATGAGCTAACCAGAAAGACTAGAGCAGCAGAGAAAAGAAAAGAATCTGATGAGAAGATAAGCGCATACAAAAAGCAACTTGCTGCTGCCGAAAAGAGAAGAGAGGAAGCTTTAAAAAAGGTTGATCAGATTAAGTCTCAGCGTGGTGAACTTGATGCAGTCAGAGAAGCTAGGGGTCGCAAAGAGCAATTACGTAAGATGCGTAAATCTGAAGAGAGAAGATACGCTAAGGTTTCTGATGAAGAGTATTTAAAAGCAGTAAAAAGTGGAGATATTGAATCTGCTAAAAGAATGGTAGTGGATGCAGCAAGGCATTCTGGATTTATGCCAAGAGTTGTTTATCATGGAACAAATAATAAGTTTACCGTTTTTAATAAAGAAGGTAGAAATAATTTTCCTGATGTTGCAAATAACCTTGAAGATGCTCACTTTTTCACTGACATAGAAGATGTAGCTAAAAACTTTGGAGACAAAACAATGCCTGTTTTCTTGAAAATGGGAAATAATATTGAAGAGGTTGTTTTAGATTATGGAAAAGGAGAGTGGGATTCTGCTTTAAATAATTTATTAATATCAGAAGGAATACTTGATGATAAAGGTATTCAAACAGGAGTAAAAAGAGATTTTGATTCCATAACTTTATATATGGAAAATGAAAATCAATTTGGAGATGATCAAGAGCTACCATCAATATATGTAGTATTTTCTCCAGAAAGAATAAAGTCAGCAGAACCGATTACTTATGATGCTGAAGGGAATATTATTCCATTATCGGTAAGGTTTAATCAATATAGCAAAGACATAAGATACGCTAAGATAGATCCTAAGCAAGCAGAAGCAGAGAGAGCAGAAGCAAGAGAGTCATTAAGGGATCTTAAAGCTCAACTAACTGCGAAGGTTCTTGATGATTATACACTTAGGAAGTCTGAATTAGAAAAGACTCCTGACACAGTAACACTACAGGTTAGGGTAGGGGATACTGAGAAGTCATTCACTATTGATGCAAGCCGTAAGCTTAATGCAATACAAGACCTAAAGATACTTTCTCAAAACCTTAGAGCATTAGCAGATGTTCCACATCAGGATAGGTATAGAGCTTTATTAAATATCACTGATTACAGAATTAGCAACCAATCTGAGTATATTAAATGGAAGTACCAAAAGCAACTTATTGAAGGGCTATCTGATAAGCATTCCAAGTTCTTTGACACTGAGAGTAATGTTGAGGAGTATTATAGAGCAGCTAGGGGTCAGTCTAAAGATAAGGATGCAATAGAGGTTCATAATATAATCCAAGGGATATTTAAGGGTCTAATTAGAGAACATAATCTTGCTGGTGGCAGAATGGCATTCCTTAAAGATCATGCTATTCCTAGAGTTTATTCTTCAAAGAAAATATTAGATCATTTTGGAGATAAGAAACTTGGCAGGATTCAGAAGTCAGATGAGCTACATAAGGTCTATAAGGAGAGATTTATAGATTGGTATAAAGGAAAGCTAGACCTTAAAAGAATGGGTGAGCTTGAAGGAAAAGGTGAGATGACTTGGGAAGAGGCTAAAATAAAGCTTGGTGCTATGTTTGATGCCATTATGGAAGAGGGTGCTAATAGCTTAGATCCTATTGCCAACTCAAGAAACTTAGCTACCAAGTCAGAGGTATCTCGTAAAATACATTTCAAAAGAGCAGAGGATGACTACGAGCATGATCAATTATTTGGATCAGAGGAAACATTAACTGCTATTAAGAATCAAATAGAACAACTTTCAGCAACCACAGCTATATATAGAAATCTAGGAACTAACCCTAGAAACATGATAGATAAACTTGTTGATGCCTCTAAAGATATGGCAGGAAAAGAGAGGCAGAATACAAAGAACGAGATAGAGAAAGCTAGAACCAAAATGGAAGCTGGACTATCTGTAGTTGATAGAAGCTTTAGACCTAACCAAGCTCCAATGTGGCTACAGCAGACTGTTCAAGTATTGAAGCAAGTATCTAACCTAGCTAAGATGGGTGGATTGATTTTTACATCTGCCAGTGATATTTCATTTAAGAGATTAGGTCTTAGTCGATTAGACGTAGATCAAAGCCAAGCAATGAAAACAATGTTTGGAATATCTAAGATAAAAACTGCTGCTGACAAGAGGATGCTAGAGAATAACATGGCTATGGTTGAAGCCATGATGGATACTATGGTTAGTAGGTTTGACCTAGATAACTTGGGTCAAAATAGTAAATTGGCAAAACTGCAACATAAGTTCTTCACTGTCAACGGTATGAACTGGTGGAATAAATGGCAGCGTGAAAGCTTTATCTTGGGTGCTATAAAAAGAATGGGTGCTAACTCTCAATACTCAATGAAGGATTTAGAGGGAATGGGCAATGCTCAAGTTCTTTTAAGAGCAATGAAGGAGCAAGGCATCAATGCTGATGATTGGGATATTATAAGGTCAACAGCAAAGCATATTGACAGAGACAATCCTGACTTAATTACACCAGCAAACGGTAGAGGTTTTGACGTTTACTTGACTCAAGATATGGTTCAAGACATGGATATTGATCTAGTCCAAAAGACCCTTAAAGAGAAAGGTCTAAAGTGGGCTGACAGTAAACTGCAAGTTGAGGATTACATTAACAATCTATCTGCAAAGTACGGAGGGTTCCTTCGTGAGCAAATGGATTCATCTATTCTTACTCCGGGAGTAAGAGAAAAGAGAATGGCTAACTTAAAGCAAATTGAAGGTTCATATCCTTCAGTAATGCTTAAAATGCTATTTCAATATAAGACTTTCCCATTGGCAATGATGAGTAAAGTATTCAAATACCACAGGCATGATGTTGGTTCATTTGTAAACTTATTATCTGCAATAGGAATGGCTACAGCTATACAGGTGATGGCAATGCAAGCAAGAGAGGTAATATCTGGAAGGACTCCAAGGGAAGTTGATGGATCATTACTATGGGACGCTTTCTTGAAATCAGGTGGCGGTGGACTTGCTGTAGACCTTCTTAGTTCTACATTCTCACCAGACCATTATAAAGTTAGAGCAGAAGATTATATAGGAGGTCCGGCAATGAATCTTGCATTTGATGCTTTAAACTTAGGATCTAAAGGATTAAAGTCTATATTCTCTGAGGATGTGGATGCTAGCGATGTAGGAATGGAGGGTGCTAAGTTTTTAAAGAGTTGGACTCCCGGAAATAATCACCCGTTAATTAAGGCGATGATTACAGATCCAATATTTAATATGGCAGCAGATCATTTAAACCCTGAGACTTTAGAAAGAACAGAAAGATGGTATGAAAAAAGAGGTCAAGAGTATATGTTTAATAGTCCAACAGATGATAACATATGGATGGAGATGAGCGACTTTGTTTTTGACTTAAATTAGAATTGAAAAACCACTAACATTTAACTACTTATAAGATTATGGCAGTCACAACCACAATATCAAAGATAACTTACACAGGGAATGGTTCAACTACCTCATTCTCTATTCCAT
>Ga0196899_1000699_pt1 | contig 17151 bp, 30 predicted proteins | sample VirMetDEL_Sep_01_FD_169095 | JGI IMG/M metagenome (GOLD analysis project Ga0196899, IMG submission 169095) | Aqueous microbial communities from the Delaware River and Bay under freshwater to marine salinity gradient to study organic matter... | ecosystem: Environmental > Aquatic > Marine >... | reverse complement strand
TAGTGCCAAAGACAACTTTATTTGGATAGCTTGTAATGGACATTGATTATACCTAACCAAAATATGCTTTAGGCTTGTTCCGCTTATTCACATTTTTCTTGTGAACACCCGGACGCCTAATGCGCTTTTTTTTCATAAAACTATTGGCGTATTGCTTTGCCATTATTTCTTCTTCTTAGCCATCCCGCCGCGCATCATCATCTTTTTAGCGGCCATCTTAGCCATGCCACCGCCACGCATTTTCTTCTTGGCAACTCCACCACGCATCATTTTCTTTTTGCCAGCGGCCTTAAGCATACCGCCACCACGCATTTTTTTCTTCTTTGTCACAGAACCGCCTTTAGCATAAAAATAATCACGGACATAACTGCGTAGCCTGTCAACACCACCCGGACCACTAGATTCATCCTTTATAAATTTAAGTTCCTCTTCACCAAATTGTCTTATAATTTTAGGACTAAATTCTTTGAGAATTTGTGCCTTACTCATACCAGCAACTGGATCTTTTTTTTCAGCCATTTCTTAATCTCCGTCTGTCTATAACTAATGAGTGAAATACTTCTACAGGAAACTTCAAGTAGTAGCCACTCTTTTCTAAACTCAATGCTGCATCATCCAACACTGATAATCTCTGCACAAATACCATGCAGTATGTCAGGGAGTCATCAACTACCCCATCTTCAATAAGAAAGTCCAGACCTGCCTTCTCAGCGTCATAGTCTGGATGAAACACCATAAGGTGCATATCTATGCCAGCAATTGACATCAATTCATTCATGCCATCACACAGACCATCTAAGTATTCCATGTCTGGTAAGGCTTCACTGGCCCACACAACTATATCATAGTCATGCTTATCAAAGTCACGTACAGACTGTATAAGCCCATCTATGCCAGTATTAATGCTAAAAGTAACTTTGTCATCAGCCCATGCTTGCTTTGCATAGGGGCAAGGCGGTAGTCCGTTTAACTTGTCGTTAGGTATTTCAAGGAAATTCTTAGACCAGTTACGTATGTCCTGCTCTACTCTATGCACGAGCATTCTTTTTGCCAGCGGTACGAGTACGTGCATAAGAGCGATTTTTAGATGCTGACACCACCTTTGTAGCACCATTTTTATCCAGAGCATTACCATTTACGTGATGCACATCCTTGCCATCACCTTTACGTACAAGACCTGCTCTCATAGCACGTCTACGTGCCAAATTACGATTAGCCCGTTTCTTTTTTACATGAGGCTGCGAATCATATTTCGCTTCCTTTTTGTAATTACGTTTTTTAGGTGCGCGAGGAGCCATTACTTACCTGTAATTTTATTGTAGGCTTCCATTCCCTTCGGACCACTAGCCTTCAAAGCCTTCAGACCGGGGTTCTCCGTTACCATTCCACCTGCTACATATTTATGTTCTTTACCATTGGCCTTGCCTTTACCAGACATCTGAGCCTTGCCCATGCCAATGCTTACCATAATTACAGGCATCTCTTTTTTATTTTTCTTTCCCATTACCATTTCACCTTATGTGACCAATATTTTGCAGACAGTTTAGTTGTCGGCTTGCCTTGTGCATTGTGACGAGCATAGTAAGACTTTTTACGTGCTTTCTCTTTAGCTGTCTTAGGATTCTTGCCAGCACCTTTGACGCCCTGCTGACCAAAGCGTATAAGCCGTACTTTATCACCTTCTTTGGCTAGTACGGCATGTGATTTCTTAGGATGATTGGGTGTACGCTTGGGCTTATTGTAACCAGAAAACCTCTCACCCGCTTTTTCTACAGTCATGTTGGCGTTCCTAATTGTACGCATCTCCAACTCACAGGTATATGATTTGGAATGCTGTTCATTATATCTGCACCCATCTCTACAGTTCGTTCATAGCACTCGTCATGTGTTTTATATGGACCCCTAGTATCCTGTGCAGGAAAACATACACTAGCTTGGTTCATTACACAGACCATTATCCATGCTTCAAACATTATTCACTAGGTTCCTTCCACCCTTCGGCTCTCATTGCGTCTTCTACATGTTTCAAAGAGAATGATCTGCCGTAATGTGCCTCAACTGCCTTACGTACAAAGAACACATCACTATGTGGAATATGGATTTTGTCTAGAGAGTTGGTACGGATAGCTTCATAGAATGCTTCAAGAACATTATCTGGATATAGTTTTACAGATTTCTTTGCCATTGTCAAGTCTTTTCTACATAGAGATGTACATATTAATGTTATTTATCATCTTTTTTAAAGATATTGTATGTTCTACATATATATGTTCTTTTATTTATATGTATGGGGTTTGTATGTTACATGTATATGTGTCATTTTGTTTTAGTTATACATAATTATAACAGATTTGGCAAAGCATGTCAACCTATAAAATTAGACTGTAGAAATATTTTTCACATATGCAACTATGTTAGAAAAATTTTCTAATATTAAGCTGTATTAGGTATACTTTTCTACTACATATTAACACTTGCCTCTGTGGTTAACACTTAATTTTCCTGATCTGTGTGTTTGTACATACATAACGTACGTATACGGGGTGGCGGCCCATGCCCACCCCATTGTTTACGCATATTTCGGTCACATGTCATGGGATTTGCCGCAATGTTTTGATCAATCTTGGCATTGCTTAAACATTCAATCTATAAACCGTTGCCCTATATAGGTTTTTCTTTTGCTGGCAATTGTTATGCTATCAATTGTCTTTTTTCACCATGAAAAAAACCAGTAGTTTTTAACACACCCCATGTGTTGCAATGGCAGTGCATACCCTATGAGAACAAAGCAGGAACGGTCATGTGTGACATATTTGCAACAGTGTGACATTCCCACTGTGACATAAATACCACACATATATGATAAATTTTCACCATGAAAAAAAGTGAAATATGTGTTTTTTTCGCATTGCCAAAGCAATCAAAATTTGGTCTACTCATACATGGCAATAATGCCAGCAACAAATAAATGAGGTTTATCATGACTAACGAAACATTCACACCAGAAAGAATTGAAGCTTTGCAAACTATGATCCGCATGAACCTACTAACGATTGATCAGGTTCTTGATATGACACTAGCAGACGCAATTGACGTTGCCACTGTCCGCAAGGCTATTATGCTTTCCGATAATCCGGCATATTTTCACCAACGTTTTGAATTTAAGTTTGATGAAACCGTCAATCAAACTGCGCAACGTTGGCATGATCACGTTGTCAATAAATACGCCTAAATTGAAACCCAACCTGAAAGGAAATGAAAAAATGACTACTATCACAAAAACCAATGCCGCCAAGATCGTTAACGCTGTTATTGAATACGAAAACAGTCTTTCCGACATGTTTCATGTAAACTATGACAAGGTTTATCAACCATTGCTTGATCTAATGAAAGCACGCCAAGCATACAAGGAAACACAAAAGACTGGCGTTCAGAAAGCAATGCTTGCTTGGGATCAAAACTACAGCATTCGTGACAAAGCTGGCAATTATCGCATTCGTGCCAAGACCATGAGCGCGGCAAAATTTGCGCTGGATACGCCAAAGCAACGCTTATTTGAAATTGCCACTGCATGCAATGCCGCTTCTCTTGAGGGTGTTTATAACAACCGCAATTTTGATCAGGAACCTACACAAAGAACGCGAGGCAATGCAAGCGCAAGCAAAACACCAGCAAGGCAAAGCAATCCAGAAAATATTTCAAATTGGAAATTACCGGAAATTGTTGCTGGCATTCTAGCCGATGAAAAATATGGCGACATGAATGCGCCCGAAATTGTCGCATTGCTTGGAACCATTGCACAAACACTATGTAAAGACAATGGTGTAAAACAAGCGGCCTTTTCACAAGCAATGGCCAAGACAAAGAAAGCGGCATAAGCTTACACAACACGCAACACACTGGCCGGGCATAATTGCCCGGTCTTTTTTTGCGCCTAGTGTTTTAATGTGTTAATACATGAATACAGCCTGATTGCTCACAATATGACTACGGTCATAAGTGGGTGGTGGGTGGTGGGGTGTGTGGCAAATAAATTTTCACCATGAAAAAAAGTGGGTGGCTACACGGCTTGACTTATCTTTTCTGTATGATACTATAGGGAATGCTTGGCAGTGATGCCACTTTTATGGGTGGTGGTGATGTCAACATAAAACAAAAATTTTCATGGTGAAAAAAATATAGGAGGTCATATATGGCTAAACACTTAAATCTAGTGTGGGATAATGGCAGAATGGTTCCACCATCGCGTACTGCCAGATCACACTCAAGGCATTATGTGCCATCGGGTCAAGATGCCTACATGCAAACTTATGGGCATGTAAACTGTCAACATCTATTCAAACACACTCATGAAACATATGAGGATGTTCAATTTGCACAGGCGGCTGTTGAATTGACAAATATGATTGATTGGGATACACTTTTAGAAAGTGAAGACTTCTAAACATCAACCGAAAATTTTCATGGTGAAAAAAATGACTATCTACAATCTCAAAAACTATCGTGACTATATGCGTAACGCTAACCAGACATTGCGTGAGCATTATGACAATGACCCACTCATTGTTGCCTGTCGTGAGGCGGCACGTACCAAGATTGCCAATGCTTTGCAGTCTGACGGTGTACTTGACTGGTCAATGTTACCTAACCTGCTCACTCGCAATCCCAAGCTGGTCAAGTCCGACAAAGAGGATGTGCTGACTGCTGGCATTGCAATGGCTGCATCATGGGCGTCTGGTTACAATGGGTGCAATGATGCGTCTATCGGGTGTGGTAAGGTCTGTCTTACATTTAGTGGTCATGGGCAAAAGCACATGGTTATTGATGGCAGACATCATGTTCACATTGCTCGTATTACTCGTATGCTGTTATGGATGGAGTATCGTGACCAATTCAAGGCTAGGCTGTTGCATGAGATACGATTACACAAACGCAAAGCTGACAGACTAGGTGTGACGTGTTCTGTGCGGCCTAATGTGGTGCAGGATATTATGTGGGAAAAGCTATTTCCTGAGATGTTCAGTGCCTTTCCTGACGTGGTATTCTATGACTACACCAAAAATATTAGGCGTGATGTCAGTCACATACCAAACTACAGCTTGACATTCTCGCTGAACGAATCCAACAGCTTGTTTATTGAAACAGCATTCATGAAAGGCTGGAATGTGGCTGTTGTGTTGCGTAATGCCGCAAAGGTTTTGCCCAAGCAATTTATGGGCAAGCGTGTCATCAACGGTGACGCACATGACTATCGGCCTAGTGATCCACATGGTGTGTTCGTTGGGCTGTTGCCTAAGGGTCCGACTGCTTGGAAAGACACATCAGGCTTTGTTTATGACGCATAAACGTGAATATGACTTGACTTCAAAGATACCAACAGGTATAACACCACTATAGCAACCAACAGAAAAGGAGATTTTGCTATGATTATCAACTACCTCGACACAAAACTGACTCTTCTTCGCTTTCGTCTTTCGGGCCACAAGCCTACCATTATCCGCAACAACAAGCGGGTGAGCCGTGGCTATTCAGTAGAATTGTCTGCCAAGGGTAACTTCATTGAAGTGAACAATGGCATGCAGGTTCAATACTTCACGAAAGCTAATCCTTTTCACAATGTTTATCGCATTGTGTCCAAGAATGGGAATGACTTCATCACGCACAGGGTGCAGTCATAAATTTTCATGGTGAAAAAAATCACCATCATTAATCCAGTGGCTAGGGCAATGGCGGTTAATCGCCGCCGTGCCTTAGTCGTACCACCCAAGAAGGGCAAAGGCTCTTACAACAGAAAGAAGGACAAGACAGATGCAAAGCAACAACAGTTCAAATTTCCAGAAGATCAAGGCTAAGAAACAGCCACGTAAAAAGTACAACAAGCCTCAACTTGTTTCGCGCAAGCAGGAGAGGAAGTTTGTACAACAACAAAAGCAAGTAGCATTTAGCTAGAAAGGAGTTATGTTATGGTAGGACTTTTAATAGTAACTGCATTCGCATTGTTCGCTAATGACAATGCTGAATTTTTCAAGGATGTAGAGGTGAAACGTGAACAAGGTTGTACCTTCACCTATGTAGGCAAACAATATGCGAGGCAACATGTTCCTCATATCGCATGGGGTGAGCATGTATATTTCAGCATGGAACCATGTAAGGAGAATGACGATGCCTAATCATACAGACAACAGAGTAACACTGTATCACAAAGACAGTCAGCAGATTGACATGATTTACAACATCATGAACACACCAGACACGCCACTGTGCCAGACACTTATCCCTATGCCAAAGGAACTTGAAGGCACAGCAGGATTTGATGAGAATGGTGTGGCAGGCTGGTACAAATGGCGTCTGGACAATTGGGGTACAAAGTGGGATGTGTATGATGCTCAATGTGATTACTTTGATGCTAACACACTGCGACTATATTTCGACACCGCATGGTCGCCACCTATGCGCATCTATGAAAAACTAACCGATATGGGCTTTGAGGTGACAGCACGTTACCTTGATGAAGGTTGGGGATACATCGGTGAATACGTTAATGGTGATGACTGGTGTACTAATGACGTTGAGAGTGTTGCTGAACACTACCCTGAACTGGACGAGGAGTTTGGTATTAGTGAGCGTATAGCTGAGTATCAGGATGAGGAGAATGCGGCATGACAATGGATATGATTCCACTTGTAGTGAACTGCATTGCCTTTGGCTGGTGCCTCGCACTGTTCTTACACAGAAAGGAGAACACAAATGACTAATGACCTACAACTAACAGACTATGAGCGTGGCTATCTGACTGCCTATTATGACACAGTTGTGTTTGATGCTATGGCAGACAGTTGTGACGAGGATTGGTTCGGTGTTAAGATAGGTGACAGGATGTTTGACCTGAACGCATGGGCAGATGAGGACACAGGAAAGTTTGTCTGTGTAGTTTATGACTGCATATGGGTGAACGATAGTTGGCAGACAAATTCTGTCCAGAATGGATGGGTGTTGACAGATGAGGCAGATGAATGAACTGCTGGAACTGTAAGACAGAACTTATCTGGGGCAGTGACTTTGATCTTGACCACGAGAATGAATCCTATTCAATGATGACTGCCCTGCACTGCCCTAATTGTGAGTGTGATGTAGAGGTATATTATCCAAAGGAGAATGAAACAATGACTGAATACAGACCTTTCATAGACAGGAAACATCTTATGCAACACATATCTGCATTGCTAGATGAGATTGATTTTCTGAGAGAACAACTGCAACCCCACGACACTGGACACATACACACTGCAATCGGTGTGCTAGAAAGTCGTGTAGATAAATTATGGGAGAGTATGAAAACATGATACAAGTAATTGGACAATTTGGTTGCGTCTATTGCGAATTGCTTTGCAATGACCTTGATATGTATGCTATACCTTACAAGTACCGTGAACTTAATCCACGGCTGAAGCGTTGGTTTCGTAGGCGTGGGTACACAACAGTGCCACAGGTATGGTTAGACGGTGTACACATAGGCGGACACAAAGAGTTTCAACACTGGCTAAAGGAGCGAGAGAATGAATAGATTTCTAATTGATCATCATCCCGCTGGCATTGCTAAGTCATTGTGTGACAAGCATATTGTCAAGATGCCATTGGAAGAAGCACAGATGCTGTCCTTTGCTGTCAAGCGTTATCTGCCTGACATTGAAGGATTGCAGGGTGGTCCAAAGGCACACGCCAAGCACCCATGTACTCTATGGGCAGGTAATACACGAGCAAATTATATGTTTGGTTGCATGATGCTAGATGAGATGTCGCGTGAATACACAAGGCGATATGGCAAGGTGCATAAATGTTCACTGCTCTTGCCACGGCTAAAGGAACTTGCTATACATATTCCAGAAGGTCAGATCACCAAGCATCCGCAGTGCTTTGGCGAAGGCAATGACCATCTAAAGACTACAGAAACATGGCCTGTTGAGGCTTACAGAAACTACTACCGCTGGAAGTACGACACGACTGAGTGGTGTGGGAAATACAAACTGAGGGAGATACCAAGATGGCTAACAGAACGATAAAGATTGAACTGACAGCGGATGAGATGGATACCCTTGCCAGTAAGGTTGAGCATTACTGGATGATGTTTCATCCGTTTGGGTATGACACCCGACTTGACAAGCCAGCCTACTACGATAAAGATAGGAAGCTATGGGTTGCTGAGATAAGCAGACTTGAGAGTGCTGAGTGAAAGGAGAAATATTATGAGTGAAGAAAAGAGTGAATGGGAAATGAAGCGTGAAGCAGCAACGCAATGCTGGAAGGCAATGACGCCAATACAACGAGAAGCTGTGCTAACTCTACTGAAAGCATGGGTGCCAATTCGTAGCAGGGTAAGCCAGTTTTGCACCCTAGATTACGATGAACTGCGCCAAGTAGATGACGCATGGTGGGGGTTGAAGACTGCTATCGTTGACCGCGACGTAGAAATCAAAGAGTGGGAATTATAATGTTTGCTGAAGCACTTGTATGCCTAGCACTCAATGTGTATCACGAGGCACGTGACCAGCCCTTCATTGGGCAGGTTGCGGTAGCCCAAGTGGTAATGAACAGGGTCAAAGACAATAGATACCCTGACAACGTATGTGATGTAGTTACACAAGGACCAACCTACTCATGGAAGCCTGACTTCCCTGTGCGTCATCGTTGTCAGTTTAGCTGGTACTGTGATGGCAAATCAGATAAGGTAAAGGATGAGAAGGCATGGCAGGAGGCAATGCGTATCGCACATGGCGTGTACTATGGCAACCTAGATGACTTCGTTGAAGGTGCCACACATTATCATGCAACCTATGTTTTGCCTGAGTGGGCAGACAGCAAGACACCTATAGTGCAGATAGGCGACCACATATTCTATCGCTGGGATTAGTGCTTGACTATGTGTCAAATATATAGTATAACACAATATCACTTAACGGACAAAGGAGAGAGACATGCCGTTTGATTATATAAACCAGTCCATCGTGGACGTACCGCAACACCTTGATTTCCCTGTGAAATATGAGGATACCAAGGTAGAAAAACAGAAGTATGTCATCAATGGAAACACTGATGAATACATTGGTATCGTAGGTGATGGCTTCAAATGTGAGAACCACGGTGACTTCTTCCGCAGGGTATCTGCCACCATGACTGAGCATCTCCAGCCTCATGAGACTGAGGGTGCTGTAGTGACATGGAAGGATGCCTACAACAATGGCATGGCCATCATGGATGTTCGTCTACCTAACGTGTCTGCAAAGATCAGGACCGCTCGACACGAGACTGACGTGCAGCAGCGTATCATTGCCCTGCATGGAGTTAATGGTACATGTTCAAACGTGGCTATCTTTGGGGCGATTGATTTCTTCTGCCTCAATGGTATGATTATCGGTGAGCATGACACGGTGAAGCGTAAGAATACCAGTGGCTTTGATATGGATGCCTTCATCCGTAAGCTGGGAGCATCGAAGGATAACTTCTACGCTAGGACAGAACAGCTACAGCGGTGGGCAGAAAGTCCACTGGTCCATGTAGATGTCAAGGCTCTGCTTGAAAGCATCATGAAGAATGACAAGCAAGCTGAAAAGATGTTCGCCCTGTATCGTGAGGAAGCAGTGACTCGTGGTCAGAACCTGTGGTCCCTATACTCTGCCTTCACAAACTATGCGACATATGCTGATGAGCGTAATGGTTTCAAGCTGCGTGAGACTGGCAACGATACCGAAGCAAAGACAATGCTTGGACGTGAGTTTGATGTGACCAAGTGGATCAACACTGCTCAGTTCCAGTCACTTGTCATGGCAGCATAACATGACGACTGTTCTGGAAATAGCGGATGAATATTATTTGTCCCATGATTTCAAGAACTTGCGTGACGAAACTAAGGCTTCGTACCAATACTTTCTTCGTGTCGCATTTGAGACAAAGATAGATGGTGCAAGCCTTGGTTCTCTGGATCATGCAAGCATCACCACGAAACAAGCCAAGCTGTTATATGATTTGTGGTGTGACAGAGGTATTCCATTCGCTAATCATATCATGTCTACCATTCGTATCCTGTACAACTATGCAGTGCGGATGGAGCATTGTAATCTAAACCCCTTCTCTATCGTCCGTAGACGCTCGTCCACGCCCCGCAAGGTGCTGTGGGGTAGAGAGGATATACGAAAGCTGCTAGACGTAGCCTACGGCGATTTTAACACACGTAACATTGGACTGATTGCACACATGGCATATGCTTGGTGCCAACGTGTAGGTGACATGCGTCTGCTGACATGGGATGCCATAGATTTTGATGAGGCGCGTGTGCATATTGAGCAGTCAAAGCGTAGGGCGGAAGTGTTCCTACCTATTGACGATGACTTGCTTGATATGTTACGTCAGCAACATGATGACTTTGGGTTTCAGCAGTACGTTGCCCCACGTCCGCAGCCTATTGGTGGTAGCTACATACCCTATAGCCAATACAAGCTGCCTCTACACGCACGTAAGCTGATGGACGAGGCAGGATTGTCAAACGAACTGCGACTGTCTGACCTGCGTCGTACTGGCACAACCGAAATGGTAGAGGCAGGTGTTGGTATGGCACAAATTATGTCGGTTACAGGACATGCTAATCCACAATCAGTCAAACCATACATGAAAAATACATATGAAAGTGCAAATACTGCATTGACAGCACGTAAAATACATGGTAAAAGCACTTAACTGCCGCACAGGAGAGAGTATATATGGATAATATATATAACATTGTAAGTGATATGAATGTACCAACAGGAACTACAGTGAGAACTAAGTGTCCTAACTGTGGTCAACGTACATTCACAGTGACCAACAACATGGGATCACTGGTATGGAATTGCTTTCGTATGTCTTGTAACCTCAAGGGTGGTACACGTGTGCATATGTCAGCGGATGATATCCGTATGCAGCTATCAGATGTTGAGAGATTTGCAGATGACTATGCCTTCGATGTTCCTGACTATCTTGTGCCGTACAATTATGACGTGGCTGAGTGGGCCAGCGAACTGTATGGTCTTGACGCAGAGGAACTAGGTTTGTTATATGATGTTCGTGAACACCGCGCTGTCTTTCCCATCAAGCATGAGGGTAAGATCGTAGATGCTACAGGCCGTGCGCTTGGTAGGCGTCTACCTAAATGGCGCAGGTATGGAAAAAGTGGCTTGCCATATGCTCATGGTTGTGGTAAAGTCGCCGTAGTTGTTGAGGACTGCGTGAGTGCCGCTGTGGTTGGTGGTGGTAACTTTGTCGGGGTTGCTGTGCTTGGGACATCTTTGTCAGATGCACACAAGAAGTATCTCACGCAGTTCTCAACAGCAGTCATTGCACTGGACCCCGACGCAGTACGCAAGACATTGCTGATGGCAAAAGAATTGAGAGGACATGTAGAGAATGTTCGTGTCCTCTACTTGACAGACGATTTGAAATATCGTAATACAACTGATATGAAAAACCTAGCCGACATAGGAGATAGATAATGGAAGTATCAATGCTAAGAAGTCTGATGGACAAGGGGTTCTACGATGACCATCGTGGTGCCAAGTGTCCTGACAGACTGTTCAGCGCAGACAATCGTAAGATAAAGCAGACGATTGACAAGGCGATGGACCACTACAATCGCAGTGTAACACCGGACGAGGTACAGGCTCTGTTCCTGTCATCTAACCCAACGATGACCACTGCACAGAAGACAGGCTTTGACAGTCTGTTTGCCCAACTCAAACGTGAAGCCCCGATGGGCAGCGACATTGCACAGGAAGTGCTGTCCAAGCTGTTCCAGAAGGTAGTGGGTGAGGACATTGCCAACATTGGCTTCGACATGGTGAGTGGTACTGGCGGTACAATGGAGACACTGCGTAACCTACTTGAGCGTTATGGAGATGACTTCACACCCAATCTCAATATCGAATGGGACGACATCACCATTGAGACATTGATGGCGAAGGCTGAACTTGAAGCACGGTGGTCATTCAACATACCTAGCGTTGCACGTAAGGTTGAGGGTGTCAGTGCTGGTCAGCTTATTGAGGTAGGCGCACGTCCTAACACTGGCAAGACATCGTTCCACGCCAGCCTAATCGCTGCACCAAATGGCTTCGCCCATCAGGGTGCCAAGTGTGTCATCCTCTGTAACGAGGAACCTACACACCGTGTTGGCGCACGATACCTGACCGCTGCCGCTGGCATGTCAGCACGTGAGGTCAAGGAGAATATGGCCAAGGCCAAGTCTCTGTATGAACCAGTGATGAACAACATCAAGATCAAGGAAGCATCTGGTCGTGACATGAATTGGGTAGAGAGTGTGGCCAAGACCTATCGCCCTGACGTTCTCGTGCTTGACATGGGTGACAAGTTCAAGGCAGATGGCGGCTTCGCCCGACAAGATGAGGCACTTAAGGCATGTGCTATTCATGCACGGCAGATTGCCAAAGCGTATGACTGCGCTGTGTTCTACATGTCCCAGCTTTCCGCAGAGGCAGAGGGTAGGTCACAGCTTAACCAGAGCATGATGGAAGGATCACGTACAGGTAAAGCAGCAGAGGCTGACCTGATGATCCTGATAGGTAAGTCACCGACTGTCGAGGGACAGGAGGAGGACAGTCCACTGCGGCACATGAACATTGTAAAAAACAAGTTGAATGGCTGGCACGGTATGGTAAACTGTGAACTAGACTATTTGACAGCGAGGTATGAAGGATGAAGATAACACTAGACGTAGAGAATACAGTCACACATCGTGACGGCAAGATGCACCTTGATCCATTCGAGACAGACAACAGTCTGACTATGGTTGGTGTACTAACGGATCAAGGACAGGAAGACTTGATCGTCTTTGACCATGAGGATCGTGAACCTACCATTGGTGGCTTCTCTATTATCCAGAAGTGGCTTGACGAGGCTACTGTCCTTATCATGCACAACGCAGCACACGACCTGCTGTGGCTGTGGGAGAGTGGCTTTAAGTATGATGGCCCTGTCTTTGACACGATGCTGGCTGAGTATGTCCTACAGCGTGGTGTCAAGGAGCCGCTGTCTCTGGAAGCATGTGCTGAACGCTACGATCTTGACACCAAGAAGCAGGATACCTTGAAGGAATACTTCAAGCGTGGATACAGCACACGCACTATTCCTATTGATGAACTGTCAGAGTATCTGTCTGCTGACCTACATGCTACGCAGCAACTGGCAGACAAGCTGATGTATCGTCTTAATACACCAGCGGACAGTGGTCTCATGGGTACAGTGGACCTGACCAATCAGGTTGCTGTCTGTCTGTCTCGTATTTATCAGCGGGGATTTACAGTGGATAAGAACGCACTAGAGAATGTGCGTGTTGAGTTTGAGAAGGAACGTGACCAGCTTACTGCCGACCTGCAAGCGCATGTACGTAAGCTGATGGGTGACACCCCTATCAATCTCAACAGTCCAGAGCAACTGTCTTGGGTCATCTACAGCCGCAAGGTAAATGACAAGCAGTTCTGGGCTACACAGATTGATCCGTACATGGATGACACATCCTTCCGCAGCTTGGTTGGCGCACATACTACCCGCCTGTCCAAGACACGTGCAGTGCAGTGTCGTGAGTGTAATGGTACAGGTTATGTTCGTAAGACTAAGAAGGATGGCACACCATTTGCCAAGCCTAATCGTTGCAAGGTATGTGATGCACAGGGCTATTTGTTCCAGCCTACCAATCAGATTGCTGGCCTCAAGTTCAAGCCTCCATCTGCAAAGTGGGCAAGTGCCAATGGGTTTAGCACGAGTAAGCAGAACCTTGAGACATTGGAAGGTGCGGCACGTGCCAAGGGTATGGACGATGCAGTGGACTTCCTATCCAAAGTCAGACGACTATCTGCTGTAGACACATACCTGTCGTCCTTTGTAGAGGGCATCAAGATGTTTACAAAGCAGGATGGTAAGCTACATGTTCGCTTACTACAGCATCGTACAGCTACAGGACGCCTGTCTGGTGCTGACCCTAACATGCAGAACATGCCACGAGGTGGTACCTTCCCTGTCAAGAAGGTATTCGTGTCACGCTTTGACGGTGGCAAGATTATGGAGGCGGACTTTGCACAGCTAGAGTTTCGTGCTGCCGCTTATTTATCACAAGATGGAGTTGCAATTGAGGAAGTTTCTACTGGATTTGATGTACACGCATACACCGCGAAGGTTATTACCGATGCTGGTCAACCTACGGATCGCCAGACTGCAAAGGCGCACACGTTTGCTCCGCTCTATGGCGCAACAGGCTTTGGCAGAACACCAGCAGAAGCAGAATACTACACGCACTTCACGGAGAAATACAAGGGGGTCGCAGATTGGCATTCCCGACTGGCTAAAGAGGCTATAAACACAGGCTACATTACGACTCCATCCGGTAGGCAGTTCGCTTTCCCTGACGTGGTGCGTAAGGCCAGTGGTCGCGTGACTAACTTCACGCAGATCAAGAACTATCCTGTGCAGTCATTTGCTACAGCAGATATCGTACCGATTGCTCTGCTGCACATTGATAAACTGCTTGACAGTATGCAGTCTTGTGTGGTAAATACTGTTCACGATAGTATTGTAATTGATGTTCATCCTGATGAAGAAGAAAGGGTTATCCAAATAATTCAGGAGACTAACGATGCACTGCCTGACTTGATCGCTATACGTTGGGGGTTGGCGTTCAATGTTCCACTAGAACTTGAGGCAAAAATTGGCCCCAACTGGCTTGACACGAAAGACGTGTCGTGATATAACTATGGTTTCTGACTCGAAAGAAGGAGTATAAAATACATGAACGAGATCACTACAATTGATACTAACAACTATGCAGCAATGGCTAAAGCTATGGGCATTGCCAATGAGGGTACGAGTGGCAGTAAGAAGTCTAGTACACTTGCTCGTCTACGCATTCATCACACACCTATCATGGGACTTGCCGAAGTAAATGGCAAGAAGGTGAATGTCGAAGTTGTAGAGGGCGGACAGTACAAGCTGGAGATTCCAGATGGTCCTACCTACTACGCATCTGCTGCACGTATCCGTCCATACATGCAACGCTTTATGTATAAGCGTTTCGTAATGGCTTCGGGCAATGCACCTAACCGTTACATCAAGACTGTCATGGCAGACAATCTAAACATTGACCTCAAGGATAATGATGGTGGCTTTAACTGCGGTAAACCTGCTGGCTACATCCAAGACTTCAAGTCTCTGCCGGAGAAGACACAGGACTTGATCAAGCAGATCAAGCGTGTCAGGGTAATCTTTGGTACAGTTGAACTGGTTGATGCCACAGACGATCAGGGTAATCCTGTTGAGGTAGACGCCACTCCATTCATTTGGGAGGTGGATAATCGTGATGCCTTCAAGGGTTGGGGCGATGTGTTCTCTACCTTTGCGAAGCAGAAGCGACTGCCTATCCAGCATATGGTAGATGCTGCTACTGAGGAGCGTAAGCTGCCCAATGGCAATAGCTTCTTCCTGCCTGTGACTACAGTCAACCTGACTAACATCGTGGATATTGAGCAGTCTGATCAGGAACTGTTCACAGACTTCATGGCGTGGGTGCAGAACTACAATGAGTATATCATCACGACGTATGCAGAGAAAGCTAATCCACATGACGATGATGATGACATTGCAATCACCGATGGCATGATTGATATTGAGGAAGATGAGGTAGCCTAATGAAACACCCTGCTGAACTGGCGTTGCACCAATACATGGAGAATGCTGCTAACGGTAAGTCTACTATGTCACAGGAGACTATCAAGCAAGTAGGTCTTGATGTTATGGCTGCGCTTGGACGCCAGTTTGGTGGGGGCAATAAGCGCGATGAGTTTGGTCTGCGTATGTCTAATGTAGGCAGACCGACTTGTCAGCTTTGGTTTGATAAGAATGAACCAGAGAAGGCGTTGCCCCTACCAACAACATTCGTGATGAACATGATGCTTGGAGACATTGTTGAAGCTGTCTTCAAGGGGCTACTTAAAGAAGCAGGAGTGGAGTATGAAGGCGATAAGAAAGTTACGCTTGACCTTGATGAGAATACATCCGTCTCTGGCACCTATGATATTGTTATTGATGGTGCTGTTGATGATGTTAAGTCAGCGTCTAATTGGTCTTACAATAACAAGTTTGAATCATTCGATACACTGAGCAAGGGCGACTCATTTGGTTATGTGGCACAGCTTGCTGGCTACGCTAAAGCATCAGGCAAACGTGCTGGTGGTTGGTGGGTAGTCAACAAAGCCAATGGCGAGTTCAAGTATGTACCAGCTACAGGGCTTGATGTGGAGAAAGAGGTAGCCAACATTAAAAACACGGCAGAGGCTGTTGAGAAGAACGAGTTCAATCGTTGCTTTGAAGCAGTTGATGAGACGTTCAGAGGCAAGCCTACGGGAAACAAAGTTCTATCCACTGAGTGTGGCTTCTGCCGTTATCGCTTCGCTTGCTGGCCCGGACTGGAAGAACGCCCATCCGTAGTGTCACAGGCAAAGCAGCCTAAGACTGTCGCATACGTATCGTTGGCGGAAGAATATGCCTAACGCAAAACAATTCCGTGCAGCACGGAAATACGGATATAGGAGTGGATTAGAACATAGAGTATCTATCTATCTGGACGAACTTGACATTGATTATTTGTATGAGCAGGTCAAGATTGAGTGGGAAGACTTAGCCTACCGCACCTATACACCAGACTTCGTGCTGCACAACGGCATCATCATTGAGACGAAGGGCATGTTCACTGCTGCTGACAGACGCAAACATCTTGCCATCAAGAAGCAGCATCCAGCACTTGACATTCGCTTTGTGTTCGAGAATAGTAGAAGAAAGCTACGCAAGGGTGCCAAGTCAACCTACGGTGAGTGGTGTATCAAGTATGGATTTAGATACTATGACCGTATCATTCCAGAGGATTGGCTTAAAGAAAAGGGAAAGAACAAGCACCCTAAGTTTATCAAGTTTAACGGAACCAAAGTGAAAAGGAGATAGAGCATGGACATTGAGAACATAGAAGATGAAGACTTTGTAATCAGGATTCGTCCGACTGTAAATAACTCAGAGTGGACAGGAGAGATTGACATTGCTATCATATCATCCGCTGGCAATCCTCTT
>Ga0196899_1000698_pt1 | contig 17175 bp, 19 predicted proteins | sample VirMetDEL_Sep_01_FD_169095 | JGI IMG/M metagenome (GOLD analysis project Ga0196899, IMG submission 169095) | Aqueous microbial communities from the Delaware River and Bay under freshwater to marine salinity gradient to study organic matter... | ecosystem: Environmental > Aquatic > Marine >... | reverse complement strand
TCCTTATGCTGCGACTTTGCCGATGGCGATGCCATCGAAGTTTGTCACGTCACCGCCAACACGCTGCGTCGTGTAGTAGGTCACGAAGCCTTTGTTGGTGTATGGGTCACGCAGGACTTGCAGGCCGACGCGGTCACAGATTGTGTAAGCCACCGAGAAATCAGCATACACAACCGACAGGGCGTTTGCAGCAACAGCAGGCATGTCATCCATGAAGATGACCGGCTTGCCGAGCAACTGCATCGTTGCCTGACCGTTTGCCAGCAGGACCGGGCTGAAGAAGTAGTTATCAGCGCCTTTGAGTTGGAGCGCTGCACCGAAAGTGGTGCGCTTCATGCCCCAGGCTGCGCCTGGCTGATAGCCTTCCTTCAAAGCGTTCTGCACTTCGATCAGGCCATCGGCGTTCAGCGCAGATGCCGAACCCATGTTGACCTGATTGATCTTGCCACGCTCGTAGGTGCCGCTGACTGCCTGTGCCGGATAGGTCAGGAAGCCGCGAGGCTGGTTGACGCCAGTGCCGTTGACGAATGCGCTGTTCTGGGTGCGAGCAAACTTGTCGGCCACTTTGCCTGACAGCCATGCTTCCACATCCAGATAAGCGTCTTCGATCATTTCGGTGGTCATGCGCGGATCGGCTTCGATCTTGTGCGCAGCAATCACCTTCTGGCCCAATTCCGGCGTGTTTGTCTCGCCACCCGATGCGCCTTCACCGACCCAGCGTGCTGCTGCCTCGTTGTCGTCAATCAGAATGTCAACGGATTTTGCGGAGGTGCGCTCAACGTTGGCAAGCTGACGCAGCGGAGACGTTTCGAAGATACGCGAAACGATGGTCTGCGACAGTTCCGGGCGAACCAGATAGCCGCCATCAGGGTTCACATCGGTTGACATGGCTTTGATTTCCACGCCTTCCGAACCGGCCTTGAAGCCAGCGGGGAGGGTGCCATAGGCCATGTATTCGCGCAGCGCGTCACGGTGCTTGGCTTCGACTTCGGCATCATCTGCCTTGCCTTCGCCACCGGGCCGGGACATTGCCGCTTCCAGCTTTGCCTGCTTGGCCTGCATCTCCGCCATCTTGGCAGTGATGTCGTCAGCCATGCGCTGATGTTTTTCTTCGGTCACAACGTCCGCCGGGGCGCTGGCCTTCATTTCATCGATTTCCTGACGGAGTTCGACAAGGGTCGGGTTGATCTTCTCAACCAGCCCTTTGATTTCTGCAAAGTCAGACATTCTGTCCTCCTATGTTTTGCAGGGTTTCGTTCAAGAGGGCTTTGAGTTCGTCAACCTCGCGCTGATCGTCCTCTGGGATGGTGACGTCTGCCTCACGCAGAACATCCCCACGCCGTTTCCACGCCGCGCCCGCCATCGCCTTGGCCTCGGTGCGGGTGAAACCCATGTGCCGGAAAGCGGTTTCAATGTCCCGCACATCGGCATTTTTAATATTAGTGACCAGCGCTGCCGTGTTGGCTGGCATCGTCACTAGTGAAGTCTCGTATAGGTCCACGCTTTTTAGGCGGCGATTGTTGCCGTCCATGTCATAGTCCTTGGTCACGTAGCCAATGGACAGCCCATCAATTGCCCCAGCCTTGACCAGTTCATATGCGTCACGGCCCTTGGTGGACTTCACTGCGATGCGGCCTTTCATATAGAGGCCGCGTGCGTCTTCCTTGTATTCGTCCCAGACGCCAATCGGCTCTTCCATGCGGTGCTGATAGAGCATTTTGGGCTTGCGCATACCCAGCGTTTCACGAAATGCGCCCGGCTCAATCACGTCACCGTAGCTGTCCACGTTTCCGAAAACTGCGCCGTAACCTTCAATCTGGCCTTCTTCGCCAATGGCTTTGACATCAAGTGTCAGGCTTTTCTGTTCCACGGGCCGCTCCGATCTCTGGTCCCATTTAGATATGCAAACGGCAAAGCGCTGATCTGCATCAGGAAAGTCCGCGACTGCCTCGGCATCACCCATGCAGCGGTCAAGCCATTCGGTCTTGTCTTCGCCTGATCTTGGCTCTGGCATCATGCCTCACTTTGCAAAGTTTCCGCAAAGTATAGCACCGATTTGCAAAGTTGAAAAGGTCAGCGATCAGACCGGCGAAATGTAACGCTGCAACGGCAGTTGATGACGTTGCCAGCAGTGCCGGCCGGATCGCCGGGATACATAATCGGCTCGCGCGTGCCAAAGATTGTCGGCACCATAAATGGCTGCTCCATTGCCACGGTCTGCCCATCAATCACGCGGTGGTCATAATCATCATCTTCGGCAAACGTGCGGGTGCGGCTATCTTCTACGCTGTTCCAGATTTTGACCAGCGGGCGGGTTGATTGCATCGCAGTTCGCATCTGGCCGTATTGGCTGGAGCCATGCGTTTCGGTGCGAGAAATGACGCGGGAACGATAGCGACTAAACTCTGGCACGGCCTGTCGCAATGCCTTGGCAATTTCCTCGACACCCAGCCCCTCCCGCTGTCCTTCGCGGATGACTTCCATGATTTGACGGCGGGTCGTTTCCAGAATTTGCTGCACCTTCTGAGCGCCGAAACTCTCGATATATTCGTCGATGAACTGCTGGAACAGATCGTCTTCCTCCTGCTTGGTTTGCAGGTGCGGGAAACAATCTTTCATGCCATCAATCATCGGCTGACCGGCCATCCGCATGGATGTTTCGTAAGTCTTGCGCAGCATTTCCAAGACACGCTCACGGCCATCTGATGGAATCGCTGCAATGTCGTCAGCTTCGTACTGGTCAACAATGTCACGCATGATGCTGCTCAATGTCCGCTCAATCAGCGGGCGCGTGGCATCTTCCATTTCGTCAAGGTCAGTAGCCATAGGCTATTTTGCGCAGCAACTCGGCACCGACGCTTTTCTTGGTGGACATAGGGTGGCCTTCCGGCAGCAGATCTGTGTCATGCTTGCCGCTGCGGAACTTGCCGTTGCGCAGGGCATAGAGGAACGAATTGACGCGGGCATATGCCCACTGGTCCGCGCTGGTGACGTTTGGCCGCACGCTTTCAGGATTGGTTTCATATGCGCCGACGCCTCGCTTGAACACGGCAATCAGCGTGCGCAGATTGGTGCGCTTGCTGGCGGTGTCGCCCACATCTTCGTTGTGATCTTCGACTTTGCCCTGCAAGCCCTTGCGAACCGCATCGCTGACATCATCTGCTTTGCTCTCGCGCTCCAGTTCATTGTATCGCGCCCTGTACCAATCGCGGCCAGCAGCGCCGCCCCAGAGCATGGCCGATGCGTAAGCCGGGCTGTCCTTTGGCTGGTCTAGGAAGCGGTTGTTGCGCCCCCACCAGCGGTTGGCCTTGCGCACCCATTCCTCTGACACGCTGCCGCCGCCGACAATCTTGGTCGCCATGCGGATGGTAGCGGCTTCTATGCCGTCGCCAGTCAGCCCCTCGGCATGCATCTCCAGGCCGCGCCGGTAGTTGCTGACCATCTGGTCAGTTGGCTTGAAGCTCTGTTTTACCTCAAGGCTTTTCTGCTCCATCATAGGAGCCAACAGCGGAGTATATTCGCCTTCGCCCTCTGACGGGAAGCCCATCATCACGCGGCTTTCTTCGCGGGTCAGAACGCCTTTTTCAAAGGCCAGCACCGCCCGGTTAAACATCCGTTCTCGGTTGCCCTCCAGCGCAGAGATGCTGTCCATGTCCAGCTTAAAATCAAGCCCTTCGCCGTAGCGCGGCAGGAGCCACGCAGACAGCGCCCCCATGAATTCCTGCATCAGCGGAATAACGGTGTCAGTGTAAAGCCGCTCCTTGGCCTGCTCCAGATTGTTGAAAGTGCTGGCGTCATTGTCGATTAGCGGCAATGGAACACCGAAGGCGCTGGCAATGTACTTTGCCGTTTCTTTCATGGTGTTGGTAAAGTCCATGTCGCGTGGGCTTTTGGACAGTTCCACAAACTCCGCATCGTCTGCCAGCATCGGGATTTCACCCGCGTTGCGCTCTCCGGCAAGCGCACTTTTGAAATACTCGCGCATCCGCTGGATTGTCTCGCCACCGGGATAGCCGCCCTTGAAGCGCACCAGACCGCTTGGACGGGCGCTGTTCTTGAGCAAGGAATAGTTCCACGTTGATCCGGCATTGTGCGTGTCAGCGGATAGCGCAGCGGCCATGAGTGGCGATTGCCCGCGCCAGTAGTTGTCTGGATTGTAGGTCTTGAGGTAAAAGACCTCGCTTTGCCCGGTCACTTGGTCAACCGCAAAGTATTTTTCCGACTTGCCACGCTTATGGCAATATGCGAGCGGCAGGCCGTGCGGCCCCGGCTTAATCTCCATGTCGATAGGGTTCAGCGGCCACATCTCTGCGAACTGCCCTTCTGGCGTGCCGACAGCAAACGTCTCACCGAACAGCAGCCGATTGACCATCATTTCCGACAGCCACTGGTCATAGGCTTGCCAAGGGTTTGGCTGGTTCAGCAGGTCAAGCGCCGGGTGCTGTTCAATCAGGTTGTCGCCTTGGAACAGTTCAATGCTGATAGCCTTGCACGCCTCGACGATTTCTCGGATCGCGCGGTAGACAATGACGTTATGCTGATAGCCCTCGCGGATGTAGCTGCGCCTGTCGTTGCTGCCAGTCCATTGCACTGCGGAGCCAATTAGGAAAGCAGCGCCAGCCGGGTGCTGCTTAATTTCGGTGCGCTGATTATCGCGGGTCGTGAAGGGCCATACCATCAAAGCACTCCGAAGATTGTTCCACTTGCGCCGCCGATCATGGGTTGTAGGGCATACCTCAAGGCGTCGATGTAGTGATTATTGGCATCAACGATCTTCGGCATGATGTCCCCAGACAGGCGGTCAGTTTTATACGCATAAAGCCGGAACTCGCGGGCGGTTTCCTGGCAATCGGGGTGAATGATAACACGGTCAAGCGATTTGATAAAGGCTACACCATCCTCAATGCTGCCCGGCCATTTTTTGACCGAGGCAATGGACGGGATGCCGTGGCGCTGTAGGTAGCTGATGCTTTCGGGTCTGGCGCTGTCAGCCCTCACCGTATGCAGTGAGATCGTCGGCATTCGCCCAGTAATAAATGCAGGCGTGTCGTCTAGTTCCAACCCCACCTTTCCGGCCTCTCGCCGGATATAAAGGCAGTTGTTGTAGATGTAGCACTCGACTGCGGCGGTCGGATCTTGGGCAAAGCCGAAGTCTAGCCCGAAATATGGGCCATCCCATACAGCTTGCGGCTCGAAGTCTGCCACCTCAAATTTATTGGCGAAGACCTGCGCATCTGTCATCGTCAGGAATGCGCCGAGCCAAACGTGGTCGTAAGTGTCTGGCCTGTTGCGCTGGTCGCGCAGTCGCTCGGCTTCCAGCACGTCAGGGAACCACGGGTTGCCGTCGTAGTTGATGTGGGTCACGCAGATGTCAGGGTCTGGCGATGCCGCGAAGCGTCGGTGCGTGGCACTGTCTGGGCTTTCGGGGTTGTAGGTTATGGCAAGCTGCGAGCCTTCCTCGCGGATCGTCGGGATGAGTTTCAGCCAAGCGGTTTCGCTGACGTTCTCGGCCTCTTCAATCCAAGCGTCCAAGATCCGCGCCTTGGACTTGAGGCTGTCGAGGTTGTGGCGCAGGCCAGCGAATGCAAAGGATACGCGCCGATCAGCGGTGCGGATGTATTTTTCTCCGATGTCGAAGTCTTGGGCCAGCCACGGCAAGCCTTGGATGGCCTGCTTGATTTCTTCCAGGCTGCTTTCTTCGAGGCTGTTGAGGTGTTCCCGGCCCGCAAGGATGACGCCGCTGCGCCCATGCTCTGCGTGGTGCTTTGCGCGGATTGCGGCCCAGATTGCCGCCGCCCTTGTTTTGCCAGAGCCTCGCCCGCCCTTCAGAACGTGAAAGCGGGCGGGCGAGGCGAAGTTCTGGGCAATGGGCCGGGGAATATCAATCTTCTGCGTCGTCAACGCCAACGCCGTTGAAGATGATGGTTGTCGGCTTCTGGCTCATGCTGCCGTCGCTGCTGGTCAGGTCGATGTCCTGCTTTTCGCGCCAGCCCGCCTGCGTTTTCATCCAGAAGATCTGCGCCGCCGTGTCGCCGTTCTTTGCCTTGTTGAATAGCGCCCCACCGATTGTGGCGTTTGCCTTGGCTTTGGCTTGGTCCAGTTCCTCGCGGTAGTATTTGCGCAGGGTTTTGACGTCAATGCCGCCGATGATGTCGGCAATGACTTCTTGGCGGGTGCCGATGGTGGCGTGCAGCGACACAAGCTGGCGCGTTGCGTCGGTCGGCTTATGCGGCTTGCGTGACATTGCTCAACTCCGCGTAGGTTTTTCCGCTTTCTTCGTGCGTGACCTGCTGCCCGGTGAAGTCTTGCCAACGCTTGATGATGACGTCGCAATATTTTGGGTCAAGTTCCATCATTCGAGCGCAGCGTCCGTGCTTTTCGCAGGCGATAGCAATCGTTCCAGACCCTGCGAAACTGTCAAGGACTAGGTCGCTGCCTTTGGTGTTGTTAAGCATCTGATATTCAAATAACTCCACCGGCTTCATCGTCGGATGTTCGCCATTCCTTGTTGGCTTGTTAAATTCCATGATTGTCGTTTGCTTGCGGTCAGCGGCCCAGAGGTGCGCTGCGCCTTCCTTCCACCCGTAAAGACACGGCTCATGAATCCAATGATAATCTTGACGGCCCATAACAAGAGATGACTTTTTCCAGATCAAACATTGACGAACCTTCCAACCAGCATCAAAAGCAGCACCGCGAAAATTATATCCTTCACTGTCTGCATGCCAAATATAGAAAACTGCGCCATCTTTCATGACTGAATTAGCAGCGGTGTAAGACTCCGTCAAAAACTGTCGGAAGTCGTCATTTGACATCTCGTCATTTTCAATCGTCAACTTTTCCGAGGTGCCACCTTCATAAGCCACGTTATATGGCGGGTCAGTGAGCCACATATCGACAAGCTGGCCTTCGCATAACTTTTCAAGATGATCAATTCTGGTGCTATCCCCGCACATCAGCCGATGCCGACCCAGCAGCCACACGTCGCCCTCAACCGTCACTGGCTGCTCTGGCACTTCCGGCACGGCGTCCTCGTCGGTCAGCCCCTCGGTTGGCTCGTCGGCAGTGAGCGCGGCAATCTCGTCCAGATCAAAGCCGGTCAAGGTCAGGTCGAAGTCAACCGCGTCCAGGTCTTGCAGTTCGACCCGCAGCATCTCGTCGTCCCATCCGGCATCTAAGGCCAAGCGGTTGTCTGCAATGATGTAGGCTTTGCGCTGGGCGTCGGTCAGGTGCGCCGCTTCGATTGTCGGCACGGTTTCGAGGCCCAGCTTTTGCGCAGCCAAGATCCGGCCATGCCCAGCAATGATGCCGTTCTCGCCGTCAACGATGACCGGATTTAGGAAGCCAAATTCCTTGATGCTGGCGGCGATTTTGTCCACTTGTGCCGCGCTGTGGGTGCGGCTGTTCCTCGCATACGGCACCAGATTTGCCACTGGTGCCGGTTTATAATCGGGAAATTTCATCAAGCCTCCATCCAGATTGGCCGCTTTATTCCGGCGTGATTGTAGCCTTTTTGGCTTGCTCTTACAAATCGGCAATTGTCTCGGCGGTTGTCGATGTCCAGCAGCCCGGCAATATCAAGGCGGTTGATTGCGTTATTGATTACGATTTCTCCCAAGCGCAGCCTGCGCATTAGGTCAGAAATGCAGACGTTTTTCTGCAAGGATAGTTCTGCACGAATGATTGCGGCAAGCACCTTGGCGTCGGTGCCACTTTCGCGTTCAATCAGTTCTTCTTGAGACAGTGATTTTGTTACAAGCATCACACCACCTCGTCCAGATCAACACCAAGGCGGTCGGCCTTGTCCAGCAGCCATTCTCGGCTGGCTTGCCAATCGGGGTCGTCTGCCAACTGAGGTCGGTGGTGCAGCATCCAGAGGTATGCGTCCAGCTTGTCGCAGAAGTTGACCTGCGCCATTTCGCGGGCGGTGCAGTTGGGATCTTCAATGCCCATCATCTTTGCGCCGAGCGCCTCGACTTTCTCCAATTCCTTGGCAAGTTCTGGGTGCTGGCGTTTGATGTCGCCCGGCACGTCGCCTGCGTAGGCTTCGCCCAGATCATGGGTCAAGGCGTGGGTGATAGCGAAGACGCTTGACATCGGCCAGTAGTTCAGCAGCAGGAGCGCCACGCGGGCGCTGTGGCCGCTGATCGGGTCGTTGGTGTCGGCCAGGTCTGGGTTGCGGTGCCAGCGCCGAACAAACGTCGCCCGCCATTGGGTCATCATGGCGGTGTTGCGCATGGGGTCTGGTCGCGTTATTTTTTGAACAGTCATTGCCGGTATCCTTTCCTCTTCCGGTTTGTGATTAGGGCGAGGTCTGAGCGCTGTCACGCTCCCTCGCCCGCCAAGACTAGCCCGAATGATTTGGAACTTGCAAGCCCTGTCTGCCGATCTTGGTGGCGGTGTAGTTTAGTTCTTTTTTCCTGGCCCTAATACACACCCCCAGCAGTCACCCCCACTGAGAACAGAACGACCCACCCTGTCTGTATATCTATATAATTAAATAATATATATATATATATAATAATAATACAGTGATTTCAGGGGTTTGGCGGGCATCTTGGGGCGACTTACTTTCAAAATCCGCGCTCTTAATTTTAGTCATCCTGCGCAATGGGCCAATGGCAAGTTTGGGCTATGTTGTAAAATTCCATCCAAATTTACTCTTGATCCGGCCCCGCCAAAAAACAAAGCCCCCGACCTGGTGAGGGGTCGAGGGCTTGCATAAAGCCACCGGACGGGCTTATGGTGCGAAGTGTGAAGAACGCAGGTGATTTCTACGACATGGCATGATCCCGGTCAATCCCTGCGGTAAAAAACGACAGGAGATTGACGTGAAAGACACGTTTGACGCGGCCCAGCAATACGACGCACTAGGCTGGGCGTTGGTGGCAATACCGGCAGGCAGCAAGGCCCCCAGCACCTTTGGCTGGCAGACCAAGGCCACGCACCCGAACCACTGGAAGGCAAGCCCGACGCACAACATGGGCCTGCTGCATAGCCTAAGCGGCACTTGTGCGCTCGACATTGACGACATGGACAAAATGCGCATGATTTTTGATGCGCTGAACATTGATCTGGACAAGATACTTGCGGAGAACCCGCGCATTGTCGGCAATCCTGAGCGCGGCAAGGTGTTGTTCAAGGTGCCGGATGGGCTGGTGCTGAACACGCACAAGATAAACTGGCCGGTGCAGGGAAGCCCCAAAAAGCGGGAGGTGATCTTTGAACTGCGGGCCGGTCAGACGCAGGACGTGTTGCCGCCCAGCATCCACCCTGACACGCAGCGACCTTATGAGTGGGCCGGTGCGCCGTTTGGGGCGCTACAAGAGATACCGCCGCAGCTTCTGCATGTCTGGACCGAGTGGCCGCGCTTTGCCCCGCAGATGCAGGATGTCTGCCCTTGGAAGGTGGCCCCGGCCTTCACGCCAAAAAAGCGGGTGCGCCGGATTGAGGGTAATCAAGGCAGCGTGATTGAAGCCTACAACGACGCGCACGGCTTGCAGGATGAGATTGAGCGGGCCGGTTATGTGCGCTTTGGTAATCGCTGGCTGTCGCCCAATAGCACCAGCAAGATCCCCGGTTTTGTGCTGTTCGAAGATGGGCGCGGCTACAGCCACCACGCATCAGACCCGTTTGGCGATTTCAGCGTGGATGCGTTTGAGGTGTTTTGCCAGTTCGAACACATGGGCAACGTCAGCGCGGCGGTAAAGGCGGCGGCTGAGATATTGCAGCTTGACCAGATGCCCCGCGCCCCATCGGATGCAGAGCGCGAGGAAATGCGGCGGGAGATCGAACACGGAAAGCAGGTTGCGGCTTCAATCCTGAAAGGCTGGGGCAAGGCGAAAGATCCGGCAGACAATAAGCCCGATATTCCGCCTCACCTTTTGACGGTGCCGGGTGCGCTGGGCGACATGGTGAAATACAGCCACCAGATGGCAATCAAGGCCCAGCCGCAGTTTGACGTGCAGGCGGCGCTGGCCTTTGGGTCGGTTGTTATGGGGCGTCGGTGGGTGACAGATCAGGGCAATATGTCCAGCCTGTTTTTTTTGAACGTGGCGAAGACGGGCGAGGGCAAAGACAACGCAGCGCATGTGGTCGAAAAGGTGTTGCGCGAAGCCAATCTCGATTTGACGGGGCCTGCTGGATACACGTCAGAGGGTGGTGTCATTTCTGCGCTAAAGGCGCGGCCCTGCCATATCGCCATGATTGACGAATTTGGAATGTATCTTGAGGCCAGCCAAGGCAAAGGGTCTGCGCATCTGCGCGGTGCCAATAGCATGATGATGCAGGCATTCGGGAGACTGACCGGCACGCTGGCGACAAAAGGCTATTCGACCGGATCGCTGACAGATGGCCAGCGCAAAGGTCTTGAGGGCGCGATTGCGCACCCAGCCATCACGATGATGGGCATGACCACGCCCGACACGTTTTACGAGGCAATCAGCGGCAAGGACGTGGCAAGCGGGCTGCTGAACCGCTTCTTGATCGTGGAAAGCAAGCGGCCCCGACAACGGGCTCGGATGGCCAATCGGATGGCCTCGCCACCTTCTGCGCTGCTGGATTGGGCGGTGCGATGTGCGACGGCGCACGCGGGCGAAGGTATGCTGGCCGAGGGTAACGGATACGAATTTCCACCGGAGCCTGTCGTTGTGCCGTTCACGCAGGCGGCGCGGGATCTGCTGTGGGAATATGAAGGTGAAATCATTGATCGGCAGAACACGAAGAACAGCGCCCTTGGGTCGATGTTGGACCGCAACCGTGAAATTGCCATGCGCGTGGCGCTGATTGTGGCGGTCAGCTTGGATCAAGACGAAATCGGGGAAGAGGCCACACGTTGGGCCATTGATTACGTCGATTTTTACAGCCAGCAGACCTATCAAGCGTTTGTTGATAACCTGGCCGAAGGCGACAACGACAAGCTGCGCAAGCGGACGGCTCAGGCCATCAAGGAGGCGGGCGAAGTCGGCTTGAAAACCAGCGAACTGCTGAAAAAGGTTCCGGCGCTGGGCAACCTTGGCAAGATGCGCCGGGAAGACATATTCAGCGTCTTAGAAAGCGACTTTCCAATTGAGCGCATGTCACAGCCCCCAGCGGGCGGCATTGGCAGGCCGTCGATTGTTTTTGTTTGGAAGCGGACAAATTAGGGCTTGCATCCCTGCGCGGCATTTTTTAACGTGCCTATGTTAGTAGAGTGAAAATTAGGAGACGACGATGGATAACATCGAAGCGCTCGCCCGCGACTGGCTGGAAGCCAAGCGGGCGGAAGGGCAAGCCAACCGCCAACGCATTGCGATTGAAAAGCAGATCGCAGAGGCGCTGGACGTGCCAGGCGAGGGCAGCAAGACGCACACCCTCGACAATTTCAAGGTGACGCTGACGCAGCCTGTTACGCGCAAGCTGGACGCGGACATCTGGGATGAGGTTAAGCATCGCATTCCCGCGCACAATCATCCTGTTGTGATGAAGCCGTCTGTCGATACGACAGGCGTTAAGTGGCTGATTAAAAACGAGCCGGATACGTGGAACTGCATTGCCGCAGCATTTACAACCAAACCCGGCAAAGTCGGCGTGAAAGTGGAGGAACTTTAATGGCATACGACCTAAGCAAACTGTCCAAACCGGACGGCAACCGCCCTGTGATCTGCACCATCTTTGGTGAAGCAGGTATGGGCAAGACAACACTGGCGGCGATGTTCCCCAAGCCGGTGTTCATCCGAACCGAAGACGGCACGCAAAGCCTTGTCGGCAACGACAACGTTGCGCTGTTCCCGGTCGCGCGGTCCAGCGACGAGGTGCTGGATCAGATCGAAAGCCTCGCCACGGAAGAACACGACTTCCAAACGCTGGTGATTGACAGCATCACGCAGCTTGCAACGCTGATTGAGGGCGAGATTGTGGACGCCGACCCGAAGGCGAAAAGCATCAACCAAGCGGGCGGCGGCTATGGCGCAGGCTACAACGCGGCGGCTGACAAGCATCGCACGGTGCGCGATTGGGCGGGTGCGCTGGCCTATGATCGGGGCATGAACGTGGTTTTCATCGGCCACGCTGACACGGAAACGCTGGATCTGCCGGATGCCGATCCTTACGCGCGGTACACTGTCAGGATGCACAAAAAGAGCCTGCCGAACTACACTGACAACGTGGATCTTGTCGGCTTCATCCGGCTGGAAACATTCATGCGCGGTGGCGACGACAGCAAAAAGCGTGCGATCAGCACGGGCAAGCGTGAAATCATCTGCTTCCCGCAGGCCGCTAATGTCAGCAAGAACCGCTTCAACATCACGGAGCCACTGCCATTCAGTTTTGAGGCTGGGTTTCCGTTTGCTGAATTTGTAGCAGAGAAGGAAAATGCACAATGAACCTCAACGGATTTGACGCCAACACGGTGGACCCGCAAGAAAGCCGCGAGCCGATCCCGGCGGGCTGGTATAAATGCGCCATCACGGCCAGCGAGGAAAAGCCGACAAAGGCGATGACCGGCAGTTACTTACAGCTTGAGGTGCAGGTGATCGAAGGCGAGCATCAGGGCCGCAAGGTCTTTGATCGGCTGAACCTGAACAACCCTAACCAGACGGCGGTGGAAATTGCGCAGCGCACGCTGTCGAGCATCTGCCGGTCGGTTGGCGTGATGACGCCGCGCGAGAGCAGCGAACTGCACGACAAGCCGCTGATGGTGAAGGTCTCGGTCAAGCCATCAGATGGCACCTACGAAGCCTCAAACGAGGTGAAGGAGTACGCGGCGGCAGATAACGTGCAAGCGGCTCCTGCGGCGGCTCCTGCGGCATCTGGCGGCTCGACACCGCCTTGGAAGAGATAGCCACTCACGGCTAAGGGCAGCGCGGTGCTGCCCGCCCCCACCGGAGACCTTCGCCGGGCCGGTGGGGTTTCTATTCCGGCAAGCGCCCGCGCGGGTGTTTTCCAGAGTAGAAGAGAGGAAGGCGACATGAACCTGGAAGGACACACCCAGACTGCCGAGGTGCAGGCGATTTACGACCATTACAAGGCCAGCCGGAAGAACGACCACCGGCCTCACTTGGGCGGCAGTCAGATCGGCAACGAATGCAGCCGGGCGCTGTGGTATCAATTCCGCTGGGCATGGTCGCCTGAATTTGATGGGCGTATGTTGCGCCTGTTTGAAACTGGCGACCGCGAAGAAGATCGCGTTTTAAAGAACCTCAAGGACATCGGTCTTGAGGTCTGGGAGGTTGATCCAGAAACGGGTAAGCAGATCCACGCCAGCGCCCACGGCGGCCACTTTGGACTGAGCCTCGACGGCGTGGTGCGCGGATTGAAGGAAAGCAGCCAGCCGCATGTGTTCGAATGCAAGACGATGAACACGAAGGGCTTCAAGCAACTGAAAGCCAAGGGCGTGCAGGAATCCAAGCCGATCTATTGGGCGCAGATGCAGGTTGGCATGCACTTGTGCGATTTGGACCGCGCGCTGTTTGCGACGGTGTGCAAGGAAACAGACGAGATTTATATGGAGCGCGTGCGACTGGACAAGGCCGAAGCCGTCAAGCTGGTTGCGAAGGCCGGTCAAATCATCTTTGCCGAGGAACCGCCACGCAAGCTGAATGAAGATCCGTCATTCTACCTTTGCAAGTTTTGCAGTTATGCGCCGGTCTGTCATGGCGGCAAGCTGCCAGAGGTCAATTGCCGAACCTGCGCCCACGTCACGCCGGAGGCTGACGGGACATGGAGCTGCCGCAACGGATATGGCGAGGTTGCCGAGCAGGGCGGCTGCAATGACCACCTGTTCAATCCGTCGATGATGCCTTGGACGGTTGACGACGCGGGCAGTGATTGGGTTGATTATGTGACGCAGGACGGCGAGATTGTCAGCAACGCAGGTAACAGCCGGGCGATATTGGAAGCGGAGGAGAACGGATGACATTCACACTTAGACCATACCAGCGGGAGGCCATCGACGGCCTCTATCGCTACTGGCAGAACGACCTGGGCGACCACCCGCTGATCGTAGCCCCAACAGGCTCCGGCAAAACGGCCATAATTGCCCAGCTTGTACGGGACGCCATGTCGTTTCCTGACACGCGCGTGATGATCCTGACCCACGTCAAGGAACTGTTGGAGCAGGGCGCAGAAGGATTGCTGCGCATGTATCCCGAAGCCGACTTTGGGTTCTACAGCGCGGGCATTGGCCAGAAGCGCACCGACAAGCCGATCACGTTTGCAGGCATCCAGTCGGTCTGGGAAAAGGCCGGTGAGTTCATCCCTGCGCCGGATCTGATCCTGATTGACGAAGCGCACATGCTGCCGCGCAACGCAAACACGCGCTATGCAAAATTCATCAACGACATGCAGCAATGCAATCCGCAGGTCAAAATTGTTGGCTTGACGGCCACGCCGTATCGGCTGGACAGCGGGATGCTGCACGAAGGCAAGGATCGGCTGTTTGATGGCATCGCGCACGACATCCCCGTGGCCGACCTGATGGAACAGGGCTTCTTGTGCCCGGTCATCAGCAAGGGCGGCTTGCGGCAGATTGATTTGAGCGATGTCAAAAAGCGTGGCGGTGAATTTGTTGAGGCCGACCTGGCGCGGGCTGCGTCTGATCCTGAACTGGTCGCTGCGACGGTGGAGGAAATTGTCACCCTTGGCGCAGACCGAAACGGCTGGCTGGTGTTTTCGTCGGGCGTTGACCACGCCAATATGCTGGCCGAGGGCATCAGGGAGCACGGCCACAGCGTCGGTGTCGTGACCGGCGATCTAGGCGCGAAAGAGCGGGCGCAGATCCTGTCAGACTTCAAGGCTGGGCGGCTGCGCTGCATTGTAAACTGTAACGTGCTGACGACCGGCTTTGACGCGCCAAACGTGGACCTTGTGGCGATTGTGCGGGCGACGGCATCCACTGGCTTGTATGTGCAGATCGTCGGGCGGGGCACGCGGCTGCACCCCGGCAAGGAAAATTGCCTTGTGCTGGACTACGGCGACAACGTGGCGCGGCATGGCTTTATTGACCAGATCAAGCCCAAACGGGCGGGCGGCTTCGGTGGCGGAGAGGCACCCGTCAAGGCGTGTCCAGATTGCCAGACGTACCTGCCAACGGCGGTGCGTGTCTGCCCAGCTTGCGGCCACCAGTTCCCAGAGCCGGAGTTGAACCACGGTCAAGCGGCCTATGGCGGGGCGATGATGTCGAGCCAGGTCGAGAACGAATGGCTGGACGTGACGGGCGTTGACTATGCGCGATGGAAAAAGCGGGGCGGTGACGGCACTAATCCAGACACGCTGCGGGTGACGTACCATTGCGGCCTGACGAGCGTTAGCGAGTGGCTTTGCCCGAATCACGGCGGCTATGCGGCCAGCAAGTATCGGGCACGCAAGGCCGTGCTAGGGTCAACGGCTGACACGCTGGACGAATGCCTAGAGGAATGCGATGGTTGGAATGTGCCAGGCCGGATTTTCGTGCGACCGGAGGGCAATTTCCACAAGATCATGCAATTTGATTACAGCACGCAGCCGGTGATTGAGGTTCCCGCGCACCAGATGACGCGCGAGGACATTGATGCCATGATTGACGATATTCCGTTCTGATGACCGTCCCCACCGAACACGCCGAGCAGGTCGGCTTTGTGCAATGGTTTAGGGCTCAGTTCCCGCGCGTCTTGATATTTGCCATCCCAAACGGCGAAAAGCGGGCGATCAGCGTTGCCAAGCGGCTGAAGGCTGAAGGCGTCGTTGCTGGCGTGCCGGATCTGTACGTGCCCGAATGGGGATTGTGGATTGAAATGAAGCGCAAGACGCGCGGGCGGCTGTCGCCAGAACAAAAGGCCATGATTACCTATTTGGAAGCGATTGGGCAGACCGTGATTGTTGGCCGGGGCGCAGGCGATGCGAGCAAGGATGTGCTGGAATGGCTAAGAAGAAGGGGCGCAAGCTGACGCGGTGGAACGCCTGGCTGGATTACATCGAAGCCGAGCATCCAGAATTATACAAGGCCACGCAGGCCGAGTATGAGCGGAGCATCAACCGCCAGATCAAATCACAAAAAAAGGCCCAGCGCGGGGCTGGGCCAGTTCAGGGAGGAAAGCATGAAACTACTTGAACGAGAATAGGTGACGCGGCAGGTCTTGGTCAAGCTGGCGCTCGCAAAAATCGAACCAGCTTGCGGGGAGCATTTGCCCGCGCCGAGCGCGGAGGATGCGGTCGCGTTTGACGCGCAACCGTTCAACCATTGTCTCGACGCCGATGGCATCAACTATTTGCTCAGGTGTGTTCATGCCTTGAAATATAGCGGCAAAAAAAAACGGGTAAATCAAAAAAAAGTGCCGTTGGCCTATTGCAGTCCAAGGCCATTGGCCCTATATTTAAGTCATAGCAAAAGAGGAAAGACAGATGATCAACGCAACATTCAGCAACGGTTTCACCGACACCGACCGCGCCAAGGCGTGCAAGACCGCCGAACACAAAGCAGCTTATTACGCATTATGCGCCGAGTTGGCTGACATTGAGGCGCGTACCGGCCTGTATCTTGCTGATGAAAACGTTGATGCAGAGAATGCAATTGATGCAGGTCTTTCGTATGGGAGCGCAGATTTCTGGGAGATGATGATCCAGAATGCCGAGATGAACGCTGGTTCACGCGCTGAAGATGCGGGCCAGAACATCAACGAATTGATTGGTCGCGTAATTTACTAACCACCAAGCGGGGCTGCGGCCCCGCCAATCAAAACCAAGAGGGGAAAGACAGATGATTGCATCTGCCGTCAAGACGCCTAAAGGCTATGTACCACTGCTGCGCGGACAGCTTCGTGGCAGCGACCGCACCGGCACGCAACAAACGAAGCGGCTGCGTGGCGTGTACGCATCGCGCAAATGGGCTGTAGCAGCAGCACAAGCCCACATTGACCGGATAGCAGCAGAGCGTGGCGCATGGGCAAAGGCGCAGGGGGCAGGCGATGTGGTTTGATGCACGCGCCAAGCTGGCCGAAATCGAAGCCCCGCCCATCAAACCTAAGAGAGGAAAGACGATGAAAACACTTGCAGACAAATATCCAGAAGCCATTGAGCGCCTTGAATCGGTCGGCTTGACAGCCATTGCAACACTCTGCCATCGCCATTACCGGCAGGTGGACATGGAGCGACAGCTTGGCACTAGCACCTCCGTGTCAAAATGGCTCACAGGCGAACACCTGCCGTCACGCGTAATGGAGG